>APMI01034448.1_pt1 | contig 16665 bp, 12 predicted proteins | sample 667938 | NCBI WGS metagenome assembly APMI01 (sample SAMN01084076, study PRJNA167559) | wastewater metagenome | biome: Wastewater | place: Denmark: Ejby Moelle, Odense | collected 2011-11-28 | reverse complement strand
GTATTTTAATTAGATGATGTAAATATGGGTGTCATTGAACTTGAATTTCGAGTTGTCCTTCATCTTGAAGATTGGGTGTATAGCATCCGCAAGCTTTTGATGCATTAGCCCATCCATTCCATTTTCCTCTCCAGTTATCGTTATAGAGTTGCCATGCACATTTCATGTTGTTTTCCACTGAGCAGGGTGGATTCTCAGATACGCCACTGCAGTAAGTTTTGTAGCTCTATATTATGTATAATGTACAGGGCCAAGTTGCCAGAGTCCGACACTCCACTGGTATAAATTAGTGTCATAGTCCATGAAGTTAGAGTTACCGCCACTCAGTCTCGACATGATGCACTGGCAGCATGGCACATTCCAGTTGTATTGCTTGCACAACTCAGTTATGTTTTGAACGCTCTTCTGATTACCGCACCAGCAAGTTGGGCACTTGCCTGAAGGACAGTTCTATCCGCAAGTATCACAGTAAGCTAGGACGATGAGCAATACGAAAATTAATTTCTTCATCATTCTTGAATTATTGAAATAATTAATATAATTCATAATATTTCGGATCAATTAATAATCAATTTACATTAGCTCTGTTTAAAATATACTTCTATTCGGATTAATTAAATTTATAATAAATAGTATTTACAATATGAATAATTTAATCAAAATATTAAGATTACTTTGTGAATTTAAAAGAAATCTTTCATCACTGACTAAATTTCATTGACCTTCTTCAGCATATGCTCTTTAACGCTGCGATAATTTTTTAATGATTTTTATCAGTTTCACTGTTCGTACTTTACCATACAACCTTTTATGATCCTTTGTCAACACAGGTCACTTTGGTTGTCCCCTTTGGTCTTATAGATCCGTAGCACTAGATTGTTACATTAGGGAATATTTGCTTAAGTACTTATTGAAGGCGGAAAGCAGCCCCCGAAGACCCTCATTCATCACAATACTCGATGTCAATTACTTTAGGCATTCAATAACAAACTAATTTTATTATGGTAAAGATTGATTTATCCCAAGAATGCGTATATGATAACTTAATTCATACTACTTAATAATAACGAATTTTTAACTAGACTGAATGGAAATATCAAAATTTAAACTCCATTAGTGATTCTAGCTTTCAGCAACAGTAGTAATTCCTTTGATTTTCTTGTGACTTTCCTGATCGATATGTACCAATTTTGATTCCAAGGGTTTCGTTACGCGGATCGATTTATCGTTTTTACACTTTCCTGAGAATTTAACTGGCTAGATCGACAAAAATCTAACTAGACTAAGCAGTACTTTTGATGTGTCATTTTTAGCTGAACACTCTATAAACAACATTTTATTTCTCTAAGCAAATTCTCTGCCTTAATTGGTTGACACAATACGCCTTAATAATTGAAGTATTTTACTTATGTTATAAGTCCGTTTTATTGCCGACTAATATTATAGACAGTTTTTCATTAGCGTAGTTTTTGGTCTCGTCTACCCACTTAGACAAATTCTGGAATGATTATTTATTGGTCGTATCGTAGACCAGTACTGCTCCAATAGATCCCCGATAATACGATCTAGTAATAGATTTGAAAGTTTCTTGCCCAGCCTATGCACCTATATTAAAATAATGTACAGTGTCCCAAATTTGCAATTTGACTTTCTACTGACCGGCTTATATAATTTTGGAGCCGAACTCGACACCCACTGTGGTTTCTGAATCTATTTTGAATTTGTTCTCTAGGAATTGCATAAGGATGCACGATTTGCCGACACCTAATCATAAACTAGAATTTATACTTGCGTCGCCTATTATTATGTACTTGAACAGGTACGAATATTGATTCTGCATACTTTTTGTTATACTCTTCAATTATTTTACTTATTATATTTTATAATGAGTATGAACAAACAATACTGCTATATTTTATGACAATAAAGTAGTAAATATTATCAAATTATAAGTACTTTAATTGTTTTATCAATTGAAGTAGGTTTCGGCTATCTGATAAAACAAATTTTATCAAATTAAAGTTTAAGAAGAGTAGCATAAACGAATATTCGAATGAATTAATCCGGAACTCAGAATTATAAAGGACTACGATTTAAATATGCAAAGCTTATTATAAATAAAATATAGATCAATAGATAAGACAATGAGTATGAACATTTCAGACAATGTGCTTAGACAGTACATCGACACCATCTTCAACAGGTATGACCGAGATCGCAGTATGTCATTGGATGTGGGTGAGCTGGCTAACTTCTTCAACGATGTGTTCGCTATGATGGGTGACCCACGTCGCATTAACCAACAGCAAGCTTATCAAGCTCTCATGATGATTGATACAAACAATGATGGTAGAGCAAGCAAGCAGGAACTATTCAACGCCTTCAAAAGAATATTATCTCAAAATCAGGGAGGATATGGAGGTGGCCAACAGGGTGGATGGGGCAATCAAGGCGGTTATGGTCAAGGCGGCTATAATCAAGGAGGATACGGCCAGGGCGGGTATAACCAAGGAGGATATAACCAAGGAGGATATGGGCAAGGCGGTTACAACCAAGGAGGATATAACCAAGGAGGACAGCAAGGAGGTTGGGGAGGACAGCAGGGTGGCTACGGAGGACAGCAAGGCGGATGGGGTAACCAGGGAGGATACGGACCAGTAGGGCAGGGATCATATGGCGGACAGCAGGGATGGGGCGGAAATAATCAACAGGGCTATAATGCATGGGGACCAACCAATAACGGAGGATGGGGAGGAGGCAGCTACAATAAGGGAGGCTGGTGATTGTCAATGAATTCTTATCTCAACTTAATCATATTATTCTAATAAATTTTGGAGTGAAGATAAAGAAATAAATAAAATGTATTAATTGTTATGCATTAGACGCCTCACTTCTTTTTCTTTTTCTGAGGCCTTACGACATCTAGTCTTGGTAGATAGATTTTCTATAGTTATTTGATACGATCGTTGTTCAATCTCTTGGATATTACAGAATCATAGTCGATGTTGTGACTACTTTAATATCGTTTTATGTTAGATTTTTAGAACTCATCTTAAATTCCTAAATCCTAATTTTACTATTCCAAGTCTAAAGATGCTGGTACAGGCATATCATTGTTGGAAGCATCAGTTTATTCAAATCGCTGATTTTGAACATTAAACTGCGAAGGTGAGATATCATTGCCAAACATGTTATCGCCTTGTACGCTTTTTAATGTTTAAGTATCATCATTGTATATTTTGTTATAAATACTTGAGTCGTCATTTGAGAATTAAAGTTATTTCGAACGACGATTCTTGTTTCGATTGACTACGACTAGATTTGCTAGCTGTTCACTTGAATGAAGCTGAGGAAGATCATCAGGCTACTGATTGGGAATAGTATGTTCGCCACCACGATTTTTCCTTAAATTATTCAAATTTTTATCGTCGTACTAACTTCTTCTATCTTTGCCTCTGCTCACAATGTCACCAAAACCATCACTATCACTTGCATAAATGTTCTACTCTTCTTTCTATTTTTTCCCTTTACTTTTGCTTCTGTGCTTGAAAACTGGAAGAGTAGGTTAGTCTTATTAAATACCTTATTGATCATTTTGTGTTCGATTGGTACCTTAGTTATTTGCATTCGGTTGGCCACTGAAGAGTACTTTAATTTCATTATTTGGTTTTTTGTTCTTTTTCTTTATATTTTGACTCTTGGTTGTCTTTACACCATTTTTTAATTATTTCTTCTTCATTTGTTACGATTGGTTGCGAACCATTCTAGCTTTGTCTGCTTCTTACTTAGAATCTGATTATTAATTGTTTTTAAGATCATCGCCGTCAATGAGTAAGTTTTTGTTTTTACCTGGTGATTTCGATCCATTTCTATCCTTCTATTTGGACTTAGACTTAGATTTGGATTTTGATTTTGATCTTTTCTTATTGTTTCCATTTTGTCCCTTCCTCATTGAATCATTCAAGAGTTCTGCTCCTGAAGTATCAATAGGTTATTAAACATCACTCCTACGAAGAATTTCGCTATCTCCCTTATTCTTCTTAGGCGAGAGCTGTATTTCTTCCACATCTGCATTTTATATAGACTTATTATTATTGTTGCCAATATCTTTTGAATTTTTATTAATTTGCATGTTTGCTTTAGCTAATCTGATTTTAGCTTTGGTCTATGAAGGCAGCTTTTTGAATTAATCACTGTTTTCATTTAATTGTAGCAAACCTGGACTTAAGTCGTATCCAGTGTAATTGAGCATAGGATCTTTTGAGCTGTCTCCTTATTTTTTAATTTAGCTATTTTTTGCTAGTGGTCTACTATTAGGCATTGCACTGTCCCCTGCAGGTACATCTAGCATAATCTCCTCGATTTCTTAACTGATTTCTTAGACAGGGTTCGATAATTTACTCTTCATTTTACTCTTGTCACCAAAAAATAGTGACTATGAGCTCTTTTCTCCTTCTAGATCATTAGCGCTTGCATTAATTGGATTTATTGCATTGGATCTTTTCTTCATTAATGGATTTTAATGTGGATCTTACCCACTTTGGGATCGCTTAGAGTTTTGATAGAAATAACTTTTTCTACCTGCACCCACTTCTTTAGGTTTGCCATATGCGTCTCCACTCTATTATATGAATACTTCTTCCATACCAGCACTGTCGTTATTCATCGCAAGTTGATCCTGAGTTTAGTATCTTTTAGCTTATTTATCATTTATTTATTGCTCATAGTCTGTATCTTTTCTTCTGAGCACAAGTATAGTCGGAATGATGTTCAACACAACTACAAGTATCGCATCAACAGACTGTATAAATGTCGAACTGCTTAACAATGACTCCTGCACATTGTAGCTAGTGATACTGGCTCCTACAATTAATCCCACAGACAAAAACACAGATATAATAAGCAGCACATTGAATGGGTACAATCTGCGTACGAAATCTACTTTATTGCAGAATGCTCTTACTCCAAATATGTTACTGAACACTATTTAATGGAATTTATGGTAGAATAGTACAGACAGAATGCAGATAACTCTATTAGCGCATACAGTTTTACGATAAGTATTCATGAATTTGGAGTCATTATGTAACACTTTGAATACAAACATTAACGAAATAACATTAGAGACGTATATAAGCCCAACAAGAGCGATAAGAATAATGACCCCAATCTGTATGCCAGTCCCAATGGCACCAACAATAACAAGCGTAACAGCAGCCATAATTTCCAATACGGATCCCAGACTCATCAATACCGATGCTAATAAAGTACTAGGATACAGACACCGCATACCGATACTAACCCATACTACTAACACATATGCTATTGTATATGGGAATGGTATTATTTTACCAACTGTTGTGTTGGTGGTTGTTGTGTTTGGGGTTGTTGTATTTGGAGTTACTGTGTTGTTGGGTACTGTGTTATTAGGGGTTGGGTTCATTAGACACCGGCCATTGTCATTGTAGTACCCCACTGGGCATTACGATACACAGTTTGTTGCATTGAAGTTTATCAATGGTGATGTGCATGATGTCACACATTTGTCAGCCTGGGTCAAAAAATTAGCAAAGCAAGATGTGCATGTTGTATCAGTAAGGCATGTGCGACACCCAACTGGGCATAACAGACACTAATTATTTGATAAACGTGTACCATCTGGGCATGTTGATAAGCACCCACCCGAATATAAGTACTTGTTAGACTGGCAAGTTAAGCAAGAAGTAGCATTACACACTGAACAGAACGGGTCAATACAGTTTAGGCAAGTCATTTGACCAACTGGCTGGTAGGTCATAGCTGGACATTGGCTAATACATGCATGCTGATATAATATTAAGCTTGAGCAAGAAGTACAATTAGAAAGAGTGCCACTACAAGTTAGACAACTGCTGCTGCATTCGCATATGCCAGTGAGAGTATTATTGACTCTGCCAGTGGGACACTGATTAACACATTAATTACTAGTAGCATTAATTTTCGAATATCCTAATTTGCATCCGCCTACACAATTAGTAGCATTGATATCACAGGTCAACAGACAGCCGGCATCACAAGGCGCACACAAATTAGTGACAGTATTTTAATACTTACCATCAGGACACACAGCGATGCACTGGCTACCCGACAGATAGAGAGTACCAGTGCAACCTGTGCAAGTGTTGGGAGTGCCTGAGCAAGTTGCGCATGTTGTCGAGCATGTATCGCAGGTGTTAGTACCTGAATTTGCGAATGTGCCAGATGGGCATACACTTTTGCATCTGTCTGTTGTCGGGTTGGTGACGATGTAGAAGAAACCAGTCAAACATGATGTGCATTGTAGTGAAGATAGACAGTTCTGGCATGGACTTACACATATGAAGCAAGTATTGGATGCATTATAGTAGCCAGGCCCACATACATCAACACATTGATTATCGACAGTCATAGTATTGAACCCACCGTATGTAACATTAGCAATAACTCCAGTGCCTACTAGATAGCAGCTGGTACAATAACTAGTATTAGTAGTCAAACAAGTGGCACAATTACCCGCACACGTGCGATAGAATGTCGCCCTAGATGCCAGTATATTGACAGGGTCAGTGATATCGATCAGCTGATTTGTGTTGATGTAGCTACTTATGTAGAAGTAGTCTGTGCTGAAGGAAAATGTTGTCGGGGAGACATATATACTGTTGCCTAGGGTTACACTGAAATCTTTTACCAAGCCGATTGTGTTGTATGAACCTGACGCTGCTACTTTTATAGCATGGGTATTGCCATTATATATACTACATATATATATGGAGTCTGTGCATAGTATGCTTGAGTTTGTACCCACATATGTGAATGAATTTGGAATCTATATCACAAAATAGTCGCCTCCCATTAAATCCAATCCATTGAATGTCTTAATAGTAAATTTGAGTTGCTAGAGAGTATTGAGCTGCGATGGCAAAGTGAGCACAGTCATTGTCAATATCTGAATATAATTAGGGAGATTGTTCACAGTTGAGGCTACAGTTTGAGTCTGCACTCCAGAACCTGTAGCAGTATAACTAGTCAATTTGAATAGTGATGAAGTTCTAAATGTGCGAGCTAGTACAAGTGTGCTCAATACTAATCGATATTGAGTGGCTCCTGTTGTATCGCTAAGAGGTCCTGCCAAAACTATAGTGAGGATTGTTGACGATGTTGTACAATTGTTTGTTAGTGTTGTAGACCCGTAGTATATATTGCATGTGACTATTGATGAATATGTGATTTAGTTCGTACTACCAGTGTTGTCTACTATTTATACCTTGATCAGTCCTCCTGTAGAAATTGCGATGTTTGGTTTAATATAAAATGTGTAGTCTTTAGCAGCTCCATTCATGGGTGAGCTCTGGATTGGTATAACTTCCAACCATGATGACAATGTAGTCATCGTGACAGTCAAACCTGAAACTAATGACTAGATCGGGTATCCATTATTACTGACATCGACTGAGAAAGACGATGAAGTAATCAAAGCGGGTGGATTAATGAGCCCAGTCATTCTGATTTTAAGTTAAGCCCCTGCTACTTGCTGAGTAGCGATAATACCAGTAAAAGTAAGTGTAGTTGTCCCATTTGTATTCGATACTGTAGGTGAGACTATAGTAAATGCTGCACCATTTAATGACGAAGTATACGAAGGCGAGGCTGATAATGTAATTTATTGTGGTATTTTGACTACAATTGATGACCCTGCCTGTATTGTACGAGTCAGAGTGTAATCCAAAGTGTAAGTAGTCGATGATGCTACTTGTGTCGATGTCGGTATTATTGATATATTGCTGATTGTGCCCGGTAATGCTGAGTAAGTTGCCGACATGTCTTGATCAACCAGGAAAGTATTCGATGAGTATGTACTTATTACGAAGGCTGAAGTTGGGGCAGTTGTGTCTGCATTTCTGAAAGTATTAGCTATTAATAGAATTAGGGTTGATCCACCAGGTAAAGTAGACTGTAAGAAACTAGAGACAGTCACCACATAGCTAGATATACTACATGTGATAGTGGCCATAATTGCAGATGGTAAAGTGGGACTAGATAAAGTACATGAAGGAGTAGGCGAACCTGAAATTAAAGGCAGAGTGGAGGGAACTTGTATTTTTAATTGCGAACCTGTCGCTAGTGAATTATTAGTCGTAAAAGTAATATTCAAAGTCATTGGCGAAGAAACTATGCGCAGGTTTGAGCTGACTGAAACCATAGTTTGAACATTCGCTACTGGTGTAATTCCTAGAGTACCGATGGCAATGTTGGAGCTAGAACCACGACTAACAAGTAAATTAACATTTCTTGCTGAAATATCGGTAAGGCATTGAACAGTAACTACTATTTATATTTGCATGCCGATACTAATCTCGGTATCTGGAGTGAGCGAAGTTATGCTAATACTATATTGTTGACTAGAGTTGCCTATTGAAATAGATCGTCCGGCTAATCTACCATTGTATGATACCCTGATGGTGTTGATGAGAGATGAAACAAACAACATCGAAGCAGGAGGCAGAGTGATTAAAATAGTGTCTCCTACTTTCAATGGGGAAGCTGTGTACCATGACATAGATAAGGGGTTACTTGCACCCACAACGAAAGGAGTTACTGAAGTGAGAGCCAATGTAAGAGACTGCTATGATACTGCACCAACTGAGCACGAAGAAGAATCCACTAAATTGCCTATTGATGTTTGAGTAGTGATACCAACTGTGTTGCCTGCGACAGTGGTAGGAGGCGACTTAATTCTGGTCATCGTGAAGACAAGGACACTTCCGGGAGTTACTGTAGTCTGGAATGCCGATCGCACATCTATTAATTGTCCAGATACATCACAGGTTAATATACTGGCGAGCGGAGCACCTGAAACCTTGGTGCATGTGGTTGTAGTGTAAATCATGGGCGGGTAGGCTGAAGATACAGAGTTCAGCCAAACCGACGGAAACGTAACAGTAATACTTCCACCCATATCAACGCTGTTCTTAGTTGTTATACTGATGTTGGCAGTAGCTTAAGTAAACACAGTGGCAGGTGTGAATGTTATTGAGCAGCTTGTGAGGGTATCCGGGGTGAGCATATCGATGGTAGAAGACAATGTGCGGTACGTTGTGCCTCCTGAGATAAAGCTGTATCCGAATGTTAAACTTTGCTTACTAGGCGGATTGCGAATCGTGTCCATCGTGATATAAATGTATGGGCTGGGCGATGACCCACGCGTGTAGGTAACTGTCACCACATTACCTCCGCTGATTGTGCACGAATATGTTGATGTCGGTGTGTACGTATCTCTGCATGTAATGCCTGCTAGAGTAAATAAACCAGTCGGAAAGGTTATTACGATGCTGCCGTCTCTTATGGATAAATTGTCGTCGATGATGGCAAAGCTGTATGCAGAATTGGCGTTTATTGTAGTTGGGTACATTGAAACAGTTAATGTTTGATTTCGTGTCACCTAAAGCAAGCACATTAGGAGAAAGCCCAGCCAGTTGCCGATTTTATAGATTGACCTGGTCATAGGGTTATAATTATATATTTAAATTCATTGCAAAGATAACGATTTGTGAGTCTCTTTTCTTGAAAAATCATCATGTTCAACTTTATTTTTTATAGGCAGACAAAATTGGCCAATTAATCATTTATATGAAAATTTCACGTAGAATGTTCGATCTTATTATATTGTTCTATAGGTACACTTAACATGGGCTGTGATTACTCAAGGCAGGAGGCTGGCTAACTAGATAAGAACAACAGATCACTACGAAGAAACAACAAAAAGGCAGATAAAATCATAGGACGTTATTCTGAAAACCCAACAATATCTGAAAATGTTGTGCTAGATGAAGAAAAAATATCTTCCAAAGATCAAGCAAAAATTGTCCAGATTGTTGCTTCGCATTTCTTTTTCTCTAGCTTCTCGTAGACAGAACGGACGGAAATTATCGAACAAATGGTTATCTATAAATGCACGAAGGATCAGTACATTTTCAAACAAAGTGACCCTGGTAGTCTGTTCTTCATCATACGCAAGGGCAAAGTTGCAATCGAGATTAACGGCAAGTACATTAAAGATATGGAAAGGGGAGAATCGTTCGGAGAACTGTCTTTGCTTTACACTGCTCCTCGCTCTGCCTCTGTGAAAACATTAACAGATTGTACGTTCTGGGCATTACATCAGACAGTGTTTAAACGATATACTGAATAACTGGTGAAGAAGAATTACAAAATCGCAAAACCATTTTTACAAAAAGTTCCACTCTTCCAATTTTTATCAACAAATCAAATAAATTCAATAGCGTATGCGATGAACACTTTGAAATACCAGCCTAACGGTGCTATATTCAAATAAGGAGATGATGCGAACTCCTTTTATATTGTGGTGGAAGGGCAAGTGAACATTATTATTCGCAATAAAAACCCAATCACTCTCAAAAAAGGTTAGTCTTTTGGTGAAAATTCATTCAAAAAATGCGAAGTTAGAAGCGGAACTGCTGTAGCTGGGCCTTCAGGAGCACTTCTATTATCAATTGGAAGGTCCGGTTTGCTGAAATGTTTGGGGAACAACATTTAAGAATTAGTCGAATTTAATATTCTAAAATGGGCGTTAAAGCGGTCCAAAATATTCGCAAACATTCCAAATGATCTCATCAAAAAGTTCATCCAGATCTCTGAAATTAAATAATGCTAGGATAATGAAATTATTTGTAAGAGCAAAGAACCACTTAAATATTTGCTTGTGTCCTTGGATGGAAAAATTGACGAGAATGAAACAGGAGTGCTTGTTAATGAGTAGTATATCCTAGAAACTTCAAATCCAGATAAATAAATATTACTAAAATCGAACATTAAAAAACATGGGAAAGGAAATGTGTATATGTTGCCAATCAAAAAAATCTAGGGACTACTTGAAATCAACTTGATAGATGCTACAAAGAAGAATGCTGACATTTTTAAAGACTCTGCTGTTGAGCGTAATCAACTTGCAGAAAAACAAAAAACAAAACCGAAATTAAATCTTTCACTGAATGATCTACTTTTTGAGAAAAGTCTTGGAGAGGGTCAATTCGGCCGAGTCTATCTTGTTAGAGCCAAAAATAGTAGATAACTCTATGCCTTAAAAATTATAAAGAAGAAGGCCATTGTCGAGCTTGGATTACATTAATTTGTAAAAAACGAAAAATAAATTTTAGCCAGTACTAATCATCCTCTAATCGTACACCTATAACAAACTTTTAAAGATGAAGCATTTTTGTACTTACTAATGCAATACGTTGATGGAATTGATTTCTTTGACATGCTCCGAGAGATTGGACTTTGTAATGCTGAAGTTAGCTGTTTTTACATGGCATCGCTCATACTTTGTATCCAAGAGTTACACTCACGCAATATTGTATACCGAGACTTGAAACCTGAAAACGCAGTGATAGATTCTAAAGGATTTTTGTATATGATCGACTTGGGGACGGCTAAGAAACTTAATGAATAAAAAGGTAACAGAACTTTCACTATCATTGGTAAATATTGACTTATTCAGGAACTCCACATTACATGGCTCCAGAAATAATTTAAGGAAAAGGATACGGGCTTTAAGTCGATATTTGGTCTCTTGGAGTCATTTTGTATGAAATGGTCTGTGGTAGACTTCCGTTCGGTGAATAAACTGAAGATCCATACATGGTTCATCAAAAAATAATGAAATAGAAAGTCCAATATCCAAACTACTATTACAGTAAAAAGGGCAAAAATCTGATCTAAAAGTTACTAGAGAGAAACTCCTTAAAGCGATAGATTGAAGATTTTTCTGTTTTAAAGAGAGACCCTTACTTTGAACAATTTAAATGGGACTAACTATACAATAAGACAATGAGACCGCCAGTTGCCCCTAAAAAGAAAAAGGATTCAAACACCAAGCAATCGGACACAACTATCCTTAAGTACCTTGCCAAAGACATCAAAGCAGAAGCGGTTAAAGAGCCCACACCTTGGGATATTATTTTTTGATTATTTTCAGCTTCTTATTTTTAGTTTAAATGTTCGCATCATAATTTGAGTGACTAACAAATGAATACTTTTAAGGAAAATTTTTTAGCCATCGATTGCTTTGATTGACTGTTAAAGATGAAATAAAATAAATCCTAAAAAAGTGAAAGCAAAATAGTTTTCGATCTATAAATATTTTTAACAGGAGTTGATTAACTTATAAAAATGAATTGTAATTTTATTTAGAGTAAAAATTATCATACAACATCACAGTAACTATTTTAAAGAATCATTCATCATCGCAGAGTTCAAGTCGACAAAGGGGACAATTTTATTGCTTCTGTAGCCAGCTGAGCAAGCATTTTTTATGGAACTCGTGATTACAGCTTATTTTTGGTATTTTTGCATCTAAAATAAGTAATAAGCATACTTTTTTTAATGTCTTCCAGGCAGATTGGACACTCCATTGTCTTCTATATTTTCCTAGTGATAATTGTTCGCTTCTTCTTGGCTATTTTTTATTTTCGGGCCCACACTGTTTCACCGTGTTCACGGAAAAGCGCGAAGTTGAATGGAGGCTGCCGAGTGAAACCAAAGTTCTGTAATAGCGTGAAGCGGTTAGGGTAAGTGTCAGGCATGAAAATAGGCTGATCAATAAGGTCAAAAATGGTTGGGGATACGGGATCACGTAATAGAGACTGGTTCCCTGAGCCTAAACTCTGCTCGTTCTATGGTTAGAAACTTGTGAAATCTATCAATCGTGGTAAATCCGGAATCTCAGGCTCGTGTGAGTCTTCCAAGTTGTCGAACAAGTTTGTGTTTTGCATTTGCAATCTGTATTGGAATGTATTGATATATAAGAAATATCAGGAGCAAGTGACAAGACGGCTTATTATTTTTGTTGTGACTTTGCCTCTATAATATATTCTTTCAATATGTGATCATCAAATCTGAAAATATTTTATAGCTGAGCCATTTTCTGAATATACTTTTCATTATATTCAGATTGCATATCAGAAATGGTAGGACATAATGTAAAATGTAGATGATATTAATATTAGAAATGATAAATAAGCAAGAAGTCAACTAATTTTGACGAAGCTAACTATGTAAGTTTTCTTGCGCAGGTTGTCGCGTGTCAATTTGACTTCGTATATTTCCATTGGGCTCTTCATATAGTATATCTTGTAGTTGCGGGTGAATGAAGTAGTGGTGTAGAAAGCCCCTAGATAGCTGGCACCGCTAAGCTAAGGATTGACTGATCTGAGCAGAGTGTCGATATCCTTAAACTCAGGTCCAGCAGCTTAATCAGTAGACAGTTCAGTCTGGCCTATTACATTATCAACTACTTTCTGAGGGAGACTGCTTCTGGTAGAGACAACTGTATTAGTAGTTGCTGGAGTTGGCGTAGGATTATTGGGAACTACTGTTGTTGTTGTCGTTGCTGTTGTTGTGTTTTTTGTGTTGTTTGCAGTAACTGTTGTGTTTTTTATTGCAGTTGATGTGTTGCTAGTTATATTTGGAGTCGTATTTGCAGTAACTGTGTTTGGGTTAGCAGTCGTTGTATTTGGAGTAACTGTGTTAGCAGTTGTTGTGTTAGCAGTCGTTGTGTTCTTTGTCGAGTTAGTCGTACTGTTTCCAGTGTTATTTGTGATATTAGGAGTACTGCCTAATATAGGTTTAGCTACTGCATCTTTCTTGGTTTCTTGATATCCACTGGCCACATAGCTAATTGTATTAATTTGCGCAAGAACTTCCCAGTTGAATCCTCCATATTCATAAGTAACTCGATACCTCATAACATTGTTGGCATCATCTTGAGCTTTCTCTACACTCTTGATAACAGCATCTTTGTATTTATTGTTACTCTGCTTGTTGACATATTAAGTAACAATCAAAAACTGGAAGTCTAGATAAATACTGGCTAAATCAAGTTTCGTATAGACTACAGTTAAAGCCCTTACTGATGAACTTGTCTGAATTTAACTCATTAAAAACACTGTGAAAGTATTGGAGTCAAAGGAAGTGACAACCTACCATGTAGAGCCATCTGAAAGTGTAAACAAATATTTATACAGAGTTGAAGTATCAGCTGTGGATGCTTTGAATAATTTTGAGGGAACTAAACCGTTATACTTAGGCAGTTGTACTGATAGAAAATCAGTTGATATAAGGAAACCTTACTCAGTACTACTAGGATCAAGAGCAATGTAACTGGGGATATTTGGTGTTATACCTGATGCATCCCTTGGTTGGATGCCTGATACTAGTTTAACATTAACTTTTGTCACTTTTTTATCTTTGGATATTGTTCCTTGAACGCTGTATGTTTCCCCAGAATTACTCCCATTGTAGGTAGCACTAATATCAGAGCTTCCGTTTGTGTACGTGGTCATTGATCCGGATACAAAAGCACTGAAAAAGGTTGAAATTTTTTTCGCCTCAGTTTCCAGTAATTGCAATTTTTATTTATGTGCTGAATTACGGACATCAATAGTCTACACAATAGGAGCATCACTCGAAGGAGAGGGAGTTATACTAGTTGGCGTCGCTTTAATTATTGTAAGTGCTGTGATGGTACTAAATGATATTTATTTGAAGATAAAGGTTTGAAGATCTGGCTGGATTACGCCTCGATAATATTTATTTGCGCCTGAGTCTTGGAATTATATAGTAACCTACACAGTACCATTTTTATATGTGCGAACTATAGCTCCGACTGCATCTGCGTTCTTCAATTGCGCTTTGAAGCTCTTGAAATAATCAACTGAGAGAGAGTAAGCATCCGAGTTGGCACTTGCTACTGACTTTGGATCTATAACTACATCAGTAAAATCAGCGATGTTTGCAACAGGTTGAGGGACCGGGATGGGCTGACATTAGGAAGGGCCATTAAGTTGAAAACCTGCAGAACAAGTGGCGCAGTCGAAGCCATCCGCATAGGTCAGACAGTTGTCGACGTCTATGATGCAGTTGCCTCTAAATAGGTGCGTGCCGTTGGGGCAGTTTAGACAGGCCCGGCCCTGGATCTTCAGACAACATTGCGATTGAGCTTGGTACAGGAACAGAAGCACAATGAAGATAGTATACAGTCTATACATCTTTTAATTGCTATTTTACTGATATTTAAAATCATAAACTAATTATACAGCTGTCCTCTTCCGATCCCTTGCCCCTGTCATTCCGCTCATCACTACGTTGACCCTCAACTAGCGTATATGCGTGATAGTGAAGCAATCATATAAATTAATGAGATAGTGGATTCAGATAGTTTGATGACCCACCAAGTTACTGAAATTGACGATTAAATTAGTATTATATATAATATTAAATAAGACTTGTAATCGCTAATCATTTTTATTTTTAATACTGATATTTTACTAAATTATGGGCTCTTTTTGCAAATGAAAAATATCATATCGGCAATTAAATTAAGAAAAAGAAGAAATTATTATGAATAATTTAAGACGAGAATTTTTATTAGCTTTTGGAAAAATAAAAACATTTATAACACAAATGCAAATATAGGGATGTTGAGATCGGCAAGTTACTAAAAATTGGGCTATCCAAATTTAACTAAGAGCTGACAATTAAAGGCATTATAAAATTATCAAATTGTAAGTCGTAAATCACAAAAACAATGAGCGAAGGTCGACGCAGAAGAGTCAGTCAGGACATGATGGAATATGATTTCCCAAAGGATCCCAACCCCGCCAAAACTATGAGCAACTAGCTCGGAGAGTGTAAGATGGAAGCCAATAACATGATCCCACCAAAGGAACAAGCTTTAGTAGATGTTTCAGCCAAAGAAATCAAACAAAATGTCTTCAAAAAGAAACTAAAGAAGTTTCCCACGATCCGCAACGCTACCCAGTAGGGAACAGCGAAATGAGAGTATTGTTGCATGATTTTTTTCATTATTTTCTTTTACAAATTTCTCATGCTGCAAATCCAGTCTTGAGGGTTATCAGGCTGTGAAATTTTGCTTAATTTAGACCATAAATTTCATGGATTAGAAACTTCAGCGATTTATTTTTATTTAATTTTTTCAAATAGGTGTTTTAACTTAAGAAAAAGTCGCTTTACGAAAAACTTGGATGAATTTCTCTCAAAACAATGTACAAAAAATAATAATCGTTATGTGAAATAAGCTCGAATTTATTTATTAATTGAAATGTAAAAATTTCATTCATAATTGTTGACTTTCATTGAGTTTTTAATCACTGAGTATCAGACTGTGTTAAATTTGATTTTATTACAATAGATTATTTGTAATAGATGCTACTAAAACAGCTAAACAAAATTTCTCATAAATTTACTACAATTGTTAATTTCTATATAAGCATATTTAAGCACAAGTATCCTCATTTCAGAATACTATGTTATCCAATAATGACCTATTACCATAAAAAATCTATATTTTTATGCAATTTTTATCTGCGTCGTTTTTCTATATTTGATAAATCTAAACATTTCATTATGATTATTTATGCCTATTTCTACCATTTTCATTTGGAAGTTTTAATTTATATGTAAGAGTGTTTCATTTGAGAAAATCCAACTATAATAAAATAAAAAAGATTTAAATATTATAAATGAACATAATTTGAGTCTCACTATAGTCAAGAAAAAAGCAAATTATGACACTCAATTTATTGAAAAAATAATACAGGTATTTAATGT
>APMI01010338.1_pt1 | contig 16665 bp, 11 predicted proteins | sample 667938 | NCBI WGS metagenome assembly APMI01 (sample SAMN01084076, study PRJNA167559) | wastewater metagenome | biome: Wastewater | place: Denmark: Ejby Moelle, Odense | collected 2011-11-28 | reverse complement strand
ACATCTTTGCTTAGAAAATTTGATCTCACAGAGTACGAAGCTACCAAGTTAACCGAGCTAGAATCTGAGTAATTTTTACAGTCTTTTGTCTCAAAAATGAACAAGTATCATAAAATTCAGCAATCACTTACTAACGCTCTCAAGAATAAAAATAATGCACTTTGTTTGACATTAAAAATAAAAAATTAATAAATTTCAGAAATTAGAGCGAAATTAATATAAAAATAACGATAGATTGCAACTAATTCCATGAAATATACGATATAACTGAAGGAAAATAGAAGATTGCTGACATAAAAATAAGAATAGATTAGAAATATAAAATCAAAAATGATATCGAAATAAAATAAATAAAATGAAGAGTATAAATTGATGTAAACGAAAATAAATTGTGTCTTATTGTAATCGGTATCGCAAAACAATAAAATTGATTAACTGTCTTTATAATTATAGCATAAGCAATAATAAAACAATAAATTGCAAATTCGCTTATCTGCTTTATAGATATCTTTAAAATAGTAATAGAAATAAATTGTAGCATTGAAGACAAAGTTGATATAATGTTAAGATTCAATAAATGAACAAAACCAATTAAAGCTCATTAATTTATTACAGGTTGATCTAAACTAAGCTCATAAAATAACTAAAAATGATGAGTTCTCAGCTCAAAAGATGTAAGATATTATTGAACAATGGAAAAATTGCATGTATCAAACTGTTAACGAATATGAGCAGTTAGTAGAGAACTTGAGAGAAGATCTTCGAGTTAAAGAACAAAAAATTTATAGCTATCACACACTGATGAAAATCAGTTTCTGATTAATAATAATAATGAAATTTATTTATGAAACATAATAAATATATACAAATAAATCAAATCCTGGAGGTCTTCATGCGCGGCTCCACTTGTCTATTATGAGCCAGTTGCTGCCATCTTGCCACTTTGCCTCCAATTTCTCCTTTTCTACCCTCGTATCTGTCTTCTGCTACAAAATACTCTTTGTCAGCATTTCGAGCTGCTTTATGCGAATGGAGTGGCACCTTCTAGAATTAATTTCTACCCACTTTGCTTTCAGTCATAGGTGCTTAGTAAATATTTCGTATTTTGCTTGTCGGTGTTGCTCTTGATCTAGGCTCATGTAGTTGTTGCTATTCTGGCAGTCTTCTCTCCCAGTTGGCATGCTGATTTTTCTTGTTTAGTATTGTTGAATATCTCATTTCAACATTTATACCTGTACTTTTCTACATCTATCGGTCTGGGAATAATTCATTAGATTAAAATCGATAATTATTGTACTCTCTTGCCGGTTGAAGTCGTTATTTTTTCCAATGGAACTGAGGTCGAATATTAGGAGGATACTCTTGTACTTTCGGCATTGAAATGGACGACCTTGACATGTCTTAGTTAGATGTGTATATTCTTTACCTGCCTCGTGATTTTTTAAATATTGGAGATGGACTTCTACTCTAATTTTAGATAGCTTACTATACTCCATTTCTGTATATACTGCTATATTTAAGCCCACCAGCAACTCGACTTTCACGATCCCGAATATTACTACCAACTCTACTTTGTCTCCCCATATTCATCCCACCTAATTTCCTCTGAATTTGATCGATAATATACTGATCATGTCTTCTCTATTCTCTGAGCACATCTATTTAGTCTTAAAGTTATTAAAGTAACTGAATCAGTTATTTATCCTGTGTAGCATCTGCGATACGAAGCTATTCTTGTAGCATTCGTATTTATTTTAATAACTTTCTTTTCTACTTTGTAAATTATTATCTCATTTTTTATATTTTTTATTAGTATTTTTATCTTATGCTTGTTAATTATTTCTCGTTTGATGTGTATGTGCTTGATGGTGTTGCTGTGAAATATGGGAAATTAGTATTTGATGGGTCTTATTGATGCTTTATTCCGGCCTGACTGTACTTGCGCTGAACTTTTTATTTTGACATCTCATCATTAATTCGACCCTCAGACAGCTTGTTCATTTTCAGCTCCAGCTGTACGACCTTTTTTTAAGTAAAGGTTAGTTGTTATTTTAGACGTTGATTTTCCTGTTCTAAATTTTTTTAATTAGGCTTATCTTTCTATGGTACTTCCTCATTGGGTTCTTCGAATAGCTTGATAGCTCCTATTTTAAATGATATGTCTTGTTGTGACATAATTTTCTACTGTTTTTTCACTTATTCGTTTTCTTCACTGAAAGGAAGATCATGACAATGTAACAGTAAATTCCGTGTACTTTCATCAATCTTTTTCCAAAGTTGTTCTATTTTAGAAACAGTCAATGATTTGTTCTCAACACTTTCAATAAGCTCGCATTGAACTTTATGCCAAGCTGTACAAAGAGATGTCAAACTCTTTAATATATTATCTGTCAAATTCTGTTAAGCTTGCGAAATGCTAGACAGACAAGAGTCAATAGCGAGACAGCCTGCCAGTATCGAATGCAAAGGACTATCATTATCAAGATTTGTAAGCAAATATTATTCTTCTTCAGAGAGGTCTCGATATACTCCTGAATCGTTTGCCTTTGGTAACAGCACTGCATGAAATCTTGTGATTAACGATGATACTTTCTAAAGAGCAACTAGCTAAGCTGACTGTGAATGAGACGATGATGAGTGCATTAATTTCTATCGCTTGATTTTATTTAATTTTAAACCAAAATTATCCATTCATACTGAATCAATTTTTACAAAAGTTAACAGTATAAAACGTACAACAAGGTACTTTAACTATAGAAATCTTTATCATTGATATCAAGATGGTGAATAAAATAAATAAATTCGTAGTCATTATTTTAAAGCTTTTAGTCTTGTTCAAGCCATAATAAAAGATAGTATTAATAAATTTTATACGAACTTAAATTTTAAAAATTGAGTATTGACAATACAATTTCAATCATATTATAGATAGTTGATGACTTGGTCAATCATCAGTAATGAAATGTGACAATTGATTCAAAGAGGGGAAAAATCTTAATTATAAACTATCAGTTTTATGTTTTTGTCAGATCTAAGAAAACAATATAATCTCATGAGAACCCAATCTTTTCCTCTTTTTGTCCTCTAGGAACTCCTCAATAGATTTCTTTTTGCCTATAATCCTGTCCGAGCTGTGCAGTTGTCTGCTGTCCATGCTGTCACATCTTCTTATACTTGAAGATAGTACAGAATCGGTGCTTTCATCACTGTCCAACAGTTACACTGAGGGAGGGGATGGGCTAAATAAGAGCATGCTTACCATATGCGGGGAGACCGCGGGCACTCGTTTTAGTTTGGCTATAATGCATGTTCGTCAAAATATCTTACTTAAATGGACATGTAATAATATTATGTTACCTCTTCGTGCACTCTCATATTTAAATCATAATCACCTCAATACAATCATATGAAGTAACTTGCCCAGTTAGTATAAAATAGGATCATTTTTAAGTCATTTTATTTATTATGCATCAGTAAAACTAATAAAGAAAGATTCAGAATCACCAAAGTATCAAAGGTATACAAAAATCAAAGGTGAATAAGCCAATAAAGAAGCTCATACTCAATATCAGTTAACTAAATAATTATTTAAAAGATATTCATTAACAAATTTTATCTTGTAATAGGAAATTTGATTGGCGCTTTCTGAGCAACCATATACACTTGACGCTCGCGTGAGTAATTTTTGTATCAATTATTCCATTTGATTTTAAAAATTAGCTTTAAAAAATTGAAAAGTCTTAGAAATCACTCAATATTTATGACTTTCTGAACTTGTGCCATATTCAAATTTGATTAATAATAATATGATATAAGATAGATAGTGAGCAACTGCCATATTTTGATATTATAACCTTAACTAACACTCGCAATCATGAACAATAAAAAAGAAGCTCCGATAAGTGTGTCGTTGGGCACATACTCGAATTACATAAACAAAATGTACCTGAACAACCGTGCCACAATTCCAAGCCCGGGTCTGTAACAATGCTCATCAATTTCTGATATGAGCAGGAGTAAGCAGAAATCTAAACAAAAACCAAAGAACAATGTCAGTCTGGTCAGTGATAGAAAATAAGTGCAACAGAGTAGTAATAATAATACGCATCGGCAGACTTCGAAGACCAGTCGGTATGCGCTTATTAATGCCAATAAAAACAGGGTCACGTCCAGAGAAAATACAGAAAATAGGGATAAGAGTAATGTTGTCAGTAGAGAGAACTCAAGCTGTAAAGAAAGTCTTCATGATGATATTAATGGATAGGAGAAAAGAAAAGACAATAAAAGTTTTAGGAAATTACAATTATCGCAAAAAGGAGGAAGAAAATAATCAAATAAGTTAAAATGCACAAATATTTCCTTACTTTAATGGGATGACAATTAAAGACCTCATCAATCCTAAAACTTAAGGGATGTTAATCAAAAAAGCACAACAGAAATTCATCGTAAACTATATACTTTTTGCGATCAATCCAAAAACAATGGTTTAGATAAAACATCATAATTAGCAGGTGTGCCATTTAATAAAAAGCAGTTCTCGATAAATTAGACTTAAACCCAAATATCATCAGGTAAGCCAGTAGCAAACTCAGATGGTAGAGATTCTGGCATTTACTCACGATAATTTTAATCAGGAAACGAAACAATTGTGGTGAAGTAATAAGAATTGAAACGATTCACACAGAAATTTGCGCGAGAGAAGATTGAATATGAAGAAAGTTTAAACGCGCTATTTAAATAGAATCAGCTCTTGGCAAATAAAAATTAATTATTGAGGCAATAACTGCAAGATTATGATAGACGCTTAATATTAAGTCAAAATTAGGAATAAACACTAAAACAAAATCTCATGGAATTTGGCCATCAGATAAGCAAACTTACCAATTAATTTACATAGTACAGGGAAGGTGCTGAATCGATATTTCAACAAAAAAATGAGCACATAAAACAAATATAATAGTAGCTAAACTGTAAATAGTCAAAAATAGCCGAGTTATTGAGTTTGTGCTAGCGACGTAACAATGACCTGCATCAGTTATAGCGTTCTAATGCTTACTATTATGAGCCTCCTCAACATTTTCTGATGCCACTAAGTAACATCAACATCAATCATGCGATGTCTATAAATACCTCGCTATCTCATGAATCACCTTCCAAACTATCACTGTAACTGCTGTAAGAGCTGGAGTATCTGCGAAGACAACATCGTAAAAGTGACAGTCAGTAAACTGAGAGCCAATAATTGTTGGCCTACTATAAAATTGAGAATGAGCATATGACTAAGTAATTATAACTAGAGAAGCAAAATGTGCAAGATTTGAAGTTAGAAATCGATTAGATCCGTGAACAGCTTCACAACAAGAATGAATATTAACAAAACGAACCAGCAGGATAACTCCATACTCAAATTTCATAACTATTACAGTAAATTGAACAACTGAAGTGCAACAAATAAACATTACAGAGAAGTCTAAAAGTAAGCTCATAAATGATAATTAACTTGAAAACAGAAAATACACGACTAAAATACGAAAGTCAATGTGCTCCAATTAAAACAAATTAATCATAGAATTCATGTCAGTTAGTTCCTTTCAACCAAGTGTAACACATTATTCTATCTCTGATGAAATAGCACTTATAGCTTGAAGATAAACTTAATGAAAGCATCACAATTCAGCCTCCGATAAGCCATCGTAATAATCAGGTTAACGGATTCAAAGCAGTAAAATTATTATAAAGTGACTTGAATTTACAAAGGAAATATTAGTAAGGCTATCAAAGTATTAAAAGAAGATAGAAAAAATGCAAACAAACAGGTCGATAAAACTGCAAAACCGAACAAAATCAGGAGCCATCAAGCAATTCAAGAGGTGATAGACGAAAGCTTGCGACTGAGTCCGACAACTGGGAATAAAGTATATGCGATGGGTACAAAATAACAAGCGAATGGCATGAGCTTGATAGTAAGAGCAAACTGTCTCAAATTTGAATCTTTAATTATTTTTGTTTTCGTGTATGCCAGACATAGAGGGTTATTTAACATCTATTTACATATATATAATCATCGTTATATTGTGCATCATGGCATCGTAGCAGCCCAACAACCAGACAAGGACAGAAAAGCGCATCGGCAACTACATAATTGGTAAAATGTTCATTAATCAAGACAAAACTTTAGGCAAGGGTACGTTCGGTAAAGTCAAGCTTGGTATTCATATCCCTAGTGGCGAGAAGGTCGCTATCAAGATTCTTGAGAAAGATAAAATTATTGACGTTGCAGATGTTGAAAGAGTGGCTCGTGAGATTCATATACTCAAGCTTATTCGGCATCCAAACATCATTCAGTTATATGAAATCATCTAAACCCCCAAGCATCTTTTCCTTGTTATGGAGTACATGGAGAAAGGTTAACTTTTCGACTACATTGTCAAAAAGAAGAAAATGAACGAAGACGAAGCTTGTAAAGTTTTTGAACAAATTATTAGTGGTGTCGAGTACATACACAAATTACGCATCGTCCATAGAGATCTCAAACTTGAAAACTTGCTAATGGACTACGATAAGACGATCAGAATAGTTGATTTTGGTCTCAGCAATACTTACAAGTAAGAGTAAAGGCTAAAGACTGCATGCGGTTCGCCCTGTTATGCTGCTCCAGAAATGATTTAGTCAAAACATCCTTATGAACCTCTTATGGTGGATATCTGGAGCGCAGGTGTGATTCTCTATGCTATGGTGTGTGGCTGCTTGCCCTTTGAAGATGAGTAGACTCCCAAGCTTTACAAAAAAATATTAAATGGTGAGTTTACTTTCCCTAGTGGTCTTTCACCTGATCTTCAAGACTTCATTGAGAAAATACTCACTGTTGATCCAAATAAAAGAATAAGAATTGAAGCTATGAAACAGCATAGATGGTGGAAATAAAACTACAATAACTATTATCCTGAAGGACTCATTGTGGGATATCACAAAATGCCAATATAACCGAAAATATTGTAAGAGCTTAAAGTTCTAAACATGGACGTATAAAATGTGTAAAAATGTATTGAGGCTAACCGACACAACAATTAAACTACGACTTACTATTTACTACTGAAGAAATATTTGAGAGAAGGGAATATTTCGAAAGCAGACTTTTCGGGTAAATACTTTGATAAAACTGCAATAGAACCTAATAAGCGTAGATAAAGAAAGCATTCACTTAAGCCATCCTAGATTATTAGAAAATCAGCATCTCCATCATCCAAAAAATTGAAATCAAAATCATTCTATAAGTAAAATAGAGAAAAAGCTGAGAATTAAAGTTTTATGTAAAAGAGCTTCAAAATGCCAAAAAAACAAACAAAGTAAAAAGAAAAAGCGAAATCACAAAATAAGAGTAAATCAAAAATAAAATAAAAGTCGATTCTGCATGACCAAATTAATGAATAGTAGAATCGTTATAATGACAGATAAAGAAAATACAGCCTAAATAAAGTACAAATTTATAAATATTATAGACATCAAACAGATCGACGTCAAAGAAAAAGAAATAATTTAGAGACATCTCATTGATGGCATAATAAGCATACAGACCCCGCGTTCGGATTGCAAGTACAACAAAAAACAAAAAATCTCATCAAGGAAGTTACTTAATAGGCAATTAGACAGCTGATTGGCCCTTATAACCAAAATGGAGAGGCGAAGTTACAAGTAAAAACAGAGGAGCGCTGAGAAGAAGATGAACGGAGAGATCAAACTTCAACAATAGTGATATTTATTTTTATATTTTTAATAAGTTTACATAAAAATAAGTTGCTTTAACAACAATAATCAGCTAAGACCGGCCATGCTTAAAAATTTCTGAGGGTTCAACGCAGACGTGATTTGGTTGGTGAAAGTTTGCTTAAATGAGTTCATCTGGGTTGGGAACTGATTTGCAATTGTAGAAACAAATGAATTCTGTTTCAACTGAGAAGCATTATCCAGCTCGGGGATGCTTGGCTTTAGGGCCATAATTTTATTCTTCTCGGCAGTCTCTGCGTTTTTAACTTGACCGAGGACTTGATCGAGGAGACCAGGGTTTTGGACAGCTTGAGGGCTGGCATTGAACTTCTGGGTGATAAGATTTCTCAAGGTTGAGCTCTGATTGCCTATGATATTGTTGCCCATAAGTGATTGGCAATACTGGAGAATAGTGTCAGTGCCATACTGCTTCACGAGAGTTGAAGTCATGTTTGATCCGCAAACTTGTCCCATTGCTTGATATTAATAATATAAAACTTATTGAGTAGAATCAAATTTAGAACAAAAAAGGTTACTACTGATATCTGATAAATATACGTAAACCACCTGTTATTTTTATTGTAGAAGTGTTGAGAGACTAATTAATTGAAGGCGAGTTGTTTTATATACAATTAACATATATTTTCAACATCTCAAAAATAAAATAAATATAATTTTTAATACCAGTAAACTTTATCTGCAATCATTTTTATTGTACCATCAATGTTTAATGACTTAACTGATCTTATCGGACAATTTAATCAATAGTTCCTAAGAAGTAATGGTTTAATTAATCTGCTTTTTTGAACTTAAACTTATGCTTGATTCGATCACTGGGTCGATATACTAAACTGCTGCCATTGATAATAAATTTTGCACTATTTGCAATCTCTATCATAAATACTGATATTGATTTCAGAAGAGTGCGAGTATTTTTCGTGCTATTACTTGATTACTGAGATATCTTGATATTTTACTTTTATGACAATCTAGAATGTTCTAAGAGTCTACTTAATTACTATTCCAGTTAAGCCAACTAATGTCTAATTCTTGCTGCTTACAACTGTCACAATGGCTCCATGAAAATCAGCACGTAGCACTTTCAATTATTTCGATTATTGATTTTGACTAATTTAATACAATTATACTCTTTTGAAATTAAGTCATTCATGTAGCGGCACCAAAGATTGTTCAAAGGCTGATAGAATTAATACGGTAGTTTCTATTTTATTAATTTTTTCTCTGTCTGCTATTATTTCATATTTTTGGAGCTTTTTAGTTATTCTTTCATTTTCAGTTGAGCATCAAGTAAATTTCTGATCTTTGATTCTGCATTAATTAGGATATTACTTGGAAATTTTTTGATGTTGTGATGCTTACCTTTACATGCAGGCGAGACCAAAGAAGAAATGGTCGAATCATAGAATTTACCCATTAAAAACTCTTTGTCAACTATTTTCTTATCGAACTTATCGTAGTTCTTAGGAGTTGATAGTTTCTTTAACTAGTCCATCGGTCACTTATGATTCAATGCTGATATTAATTGCAATGTGATTCTTAATCATGATTTTATAATTAGTAGTAATTTAAATAATAGTCAAATGTACGGCAAGCTCAATGAGAGAAAACTGCATGAAAATGATTACATTATGTCCTGTGAGAAGGCTCGTGAAGAGCTCGGGGATTATATTAACGATGAGGCCAGGCGAACCAATATTGATTCTGCCAAGAAAAGGGCAGTAGTGCAACGTATACATCTAGTAATTCAGACATGGACTATGATGGGTTCAGACAGATGGTATTAGGTGCGCATATTTTTCCTACTAAATCCAAATAGCTGTATACTTTCACAAAAGGAGAGCAAATACTACCTGGACAAATTAAAGAGTAGCAACCTCAAGATGGCTAAAAATAAAAGAAAATAACAATTTAAGCCAGTGATATGCCTCACGTTATTGGAAAATCATAGATGCACTGTAACAGCTTTCGTGAATTTAAGAAGAAGTTTAATGAACAATTTTCGAAAGAATTTGATCCTGTACAAACAGAATACTGCTACAAGTACTTATTCATTGAGTTAGCTTGGTCAAATAGCAAAATTAGGCCAGAATAACAAAAATATTTAACGCTGAATGCGAAGGAGGCATGCTGGTAAAAGTTTCTCAAATTTTCGAGAGAGTTCTAGAAGGTATGAGCAAATAAGCAAATTAACGAGTCGTATAGTAAGCTCAGTTTATGCTTAATTTCTACAAAAGTAATTGTTAATATATTTAGTATTAATGAACATTCCAACAATGAAGAGCATGACTTTAACAGTCCTCTCCAAAAAATAAAAGCAAACTATTATCGAAATATTAAACAAGTTGAAATAAAAGTTCGGCAATGAAGTGGAAAGTCAATAGCAAATTAACAGCCTGTTAACCAATTTCTCAAAATGATATCAATGAAGTGTTTAATAAAAATATTATTTAAGGCATTAATCAGGTGTAGTAATTTTCAGTCAGTCCATCGCTAACCAGATTTTGCATCTTATGCTGAATTGAACTTAAACATAATCTCGAGCTCTTCTCAAAATAAGACATCTGAGCTTTAAATTTATTGCCATTTACCATTAATCTTTTACACTTCTTCAATATTTTTTTAATCTCAGAGCTTTTCAAGGGCTCTAGGGTCAAAGGAGTTCTTGGCTTAGCCAGTTTGTTTAAACTTCTTCTGAAACTTTGCTTTGAATACATTCTATGAGGTTAAATATTCTCATCATCAATTGAAGGTTTAATGCGCATGTTTTAAAACTTCTACTTAACCTTCTCTTCTTCGGTGAGCTCAATATTACAGAATTTTTTGAAAATCATAGTTTTCTTCTGAGCCTTTACATCCAGAAATCCAAGCCTTGTAATTTCCTTGAAGTTTTTAGATTTCTTACCATTTTCCATCGATGGAATGATTGAATGATTTAAGATAATATCAGGTTTATAATAGTTATGCCATGTCAGACGAATAAAACGCAGATTTGCTCAATGAGCACTAAATGAAATAACACATGAGTCGAAACTAAAAGTCCACTAAAAAGTAAAGCAAACTGAAAAACTGGATGGTATATTGGAAACGCAGAGGTAAAAATAGTAATCAAGTTCAGAAAGATTATGAAAAAGATATGGAGGAAGTTGGTAATTATTATGTAAAGCAGGAACTTTTTCAACGTTGAATGACTTTTTTGGTTTCTACTCTTCAATCAAAGAGCCAGCAGATCTATAAATTGACACCAAGATATATTACTTTTTAAAAGACTGTAAGCCGACATGGTAGTCATGGCTTCATAGTGGCATGCTTCTAATAAAGATAAAATTTAAAGGAGAGGATGATGAAGTAGGCAAGAGAATACTCAATCAAACTTGGGATTTTTTATTATTCAGTTTGATTGGTAACAATCTGCCTCAACCCAGGGTCAAGTAGGGTAACCGTGTTGAGAGAGACGGATCAGAACCAGTTATCGGGTTGATTTTACAAAGAAGAAACAAGATATCTTTAATTGAAGTATGGTACCGCAATGAAGTACACTCCTCTCAGCTAACACACATGATTGAACATGACATTAAGGAGCATTTAAAATTAAAACAACCATAACAAAAATCAATTATTTAGATGAGGTATAGAAGGCATAAAGATTCGATTTAAGTAATTTTATTTTCATGTAGACGAGTTCGACATTGAAGGGAGGCGTGCATTTAAAAACAACCTTAGGGACTGTTAGTATGTATTTATGATCGTGTACTTTCTAATATATATACTGTTCAGAATATTTATAAACTATACTGGTTTATATTTCATATTTAACGTTAAAAATGTCTGAGACAACAACCCGATAAAACGATACAAATTTCAACTATTACCATGAATACTGCAGACTACATTTAGCTAATGTCGTCTTAATGTCTCAAATGCGCGAGCTCGTCAACTAAAGGAATGAGCTTAGTGTCAAATTTGCAAAACTTTAAAAAAAGGGAGAATAAATTCAGGAAGGTGAGAGAAGCGATGAGAATAGAAAGAAGCGATTTAGAAGGACAGCTGATTAAATAGAGAGACACTATAGATGTCCAGTCGACACTTGTCAAAGATCATATGGATCATAAGGATCACTCAATCAGCATTTGAAACTTAAGCATTATGAACTGTATTAAAAACTAAATATTGGCAAGTAAGACTGCGTTGAATAGTCGTTGCAAGAGTCATCATCAGTTTTAAAAAAATAACGTTTGTGAGCTAGCAATTTAATGTTTAATTCATAATGCTTGCTTTATATATTTGTATCATGTATTTTTAACAAACATCATCATTTAAGAAGCTCATATTTAAGTCCTGTTAAATATTCGATAATCTTTTTCTCCTTGATTTTACCATTGAAGTTAATCTGAACACCATTTTCATTCTTTATTTTTTCCTAAATTAATATAAAAAATTACCTTTCCTTTTGAAGCTTGAAGACCTTTCTTAATAATAAATTTATTTTCATTTTCTTCAGTCTTCTCTGCTTTTTTACTTTCCTACTTTACTTATTTCACACCTTCAGTTTTTACAGTTTCGGTTTTGGGCTATTACTTCTTTTATTATTCTTTTTCACTTTTTTTTGATTTTTATTTTTTGGGAGCGTCTTCTTTCTTTTATTTAGGGACATCTTCCTTCTTTTCCTCTTTCTTTTATTTTGGAACATCCTCAAGAAGGAGAGCTTTTAGTTTTTCAACATCAAGATGCTATGGACTAGCAACTATTCCGTATAACATTTTATCACTAATGAAAATCACAGTTTTATTGGAAATCTATATTAGATTTAATCTTACCACAATGGGAGCTAAGTGAGTATTTAAGCTTGAGAAATACAATCTTGGTTCGCTTTCGAAGCTGGGTACAACAAAGCAATTAGTACCTTTTTGTTATTCAATATATCTAACTTGCATACCTAATAAAGCCATTTTTTGTTTATCGTTAATCTTCTCATACTTTTTGGTCTCATTAAAGAATCTTGTAGCAGTTCCAACAATGTCTTCAAGCTTGACGCCCCACAAATCTTTCAATTGATTGATGACCAATGTTTATTCGTTTAAGGCTTTCATGACTTTTTTACCTGCCATGTAATAAAGTCTCAGAATACCGTCACTGACTCTTGCACTTTTAATAAGTTTGATCCATCCAACTTCAGAAGTATTATCAGCATGAGTGCCGCAACAAGCCTCCACATCGACTCCTTAAATATTGACAACTCTAATAGTATCTCCAGGCACGATACCTCCTTGATATAAACTGAAACCAAACTGCTGTTCTGCTTCTTTCTTATTCTCAAAGTATTTTCTAATTTTATGGCCTTCCAAAATAATTTTGTTTGCTTCGTTTTAGATCAACATTTCTGTCTCTTGTGAAATTGATGAATAGTGAGTGATATCCAAGTGGGCATAGTTCTCGGTTTTCTTAGCACCGTGTTGCCAGATATGAGGACCAAGTACACGTCTAGCTGCCGCAAATACAATATGAGTTCCTGTGTGGAAGCTTCTTAATGTGTTCCTTCTTTCTTCATTGATAATTCCTCGGACTGTCTTGCCAACGACTTCATCAGTGACAGGTCTATCCAAGTGATGCAAAAAGCATTTGCCTACTTTTTCAACATCAATCACATTGTACTTTTCGGTTTCTATTTGCAGAGTACCGAGATCGTTTACTTGTCCTCCTGAAGTGGGGTAAAAGGCACTCTTGTCGAAAAGTACAATATTTTTACCTTTAGTTTTATCTTGCACGTTTTAGAGAACTCCAACAATTTTCGCTTCGAAGTCATACAGCCTGTGATTTTCGTAATACAAATTGTGAGTTTCAGGGAAGTTAATAGTGTCGTACAAGACTGCTTATTGAGCTTTAGCGACGATTTGGGCTCTTCTATCGATTTCATTATAGAGATTGCCAGGGACTTCAGTTCCACAAACTTGAGCGATAACATCAGCAGGAATACCCCAGGTTTGAATAGCCATTATCCAATCATCAAGGGTGAGCTTGCCTTTCTTTTTATTAACTAGTTGTTCAATTTTCTTCTTTTGACCATCCTAAGTTGTTGACCATCTTTCATGCTAAATTTTAATAATGTCTCCGAAACTCTTATATTCAGGGAATGGACCATAGAGAGGTTCGAGGTCTTTTTTATGCATTTCAAAGAGCTCAAGTAACCCATCAACTCCTCCAATTTTACTCCACCAGTCATTTTTCTTCAAAGTAGCGAACACTCTTCTAAGAATATTTCTACAGTTAGACCCTCCTCCTGTATTACTGGGTAAGCCACCATCGCTGATGATCATTAGAATTGTTCTAGTATGATCGAGAATAATGAATTGGTCACGAATGGGAATAATCGCTCGCTTAATATCAGCAACTGGGAGTGAAATAATTTTGGCGATTTCTTACCAAGTAGCATCAATATTTTAGCTCTCGTCAATGTCCAATTTGCAACTGTAGGGTCCCATAGTTTACCAAACTTTATTCTACAATGGCACTTGTAACTTGGAATTCAAGAACTCGTAGGATTTGCTAAAAGTGTCAATATAACTTGTTGGTGTTCCATTAATCAGCCATGGGACTCTTTCCAAACCGATTCCCACATCAATAACTTTGACTGAGAGATCATCGAATGATCCATCATGGTGATATCGGTATTGCATGAAGACCATGTTTCCAACTTCAAGACCACCGACAAAATATTCAATTGAGGGACCGAGGTTTCCTCCTCCTGCCCAAACATCTTCAATGAAAGTAATCTCTTCAGGGTCAATACCAAGCTCTTCAGTTAGCCACCTGTAGTTGAATTAAACGCATTATTATTTGAAGAACTTGTAGTCGTTTGGCTTATTAAACACTTGAATTCCTAACATAATGAACCCTGAATAATGACGACCTGTCAATCCGATATTATCGAGGTCATTGAACCTGAGACAAAACTGAGGACAAATTAAGGGGTTGGCTGGGGGTTCGAGTTCACCTGTCACACAATAAGGCTGGAAGCAGAAAATTCCAGCTGCAACGTAGTCCACGTCATTGCGCCACCTGGCAACAACTGGGTAACGATCAATGGCAGTGCACGGGATACGAGTGCTTGTTAATGACTTTTTGAAACCTTACCATGCTTTTTGATAAGTGAGCTTTTCGCCTTTTCTTCCGATTCCAACTCCCTCGCCGATGAAGGTGTACTTACCAATGCATCTACAGTTAGAAATTGTTATACTTTTAGTCACCGCAGAGGACAGTCTTCTCTGATTTTCTCCAGAAAAAGTGCCCACATTTGCATTGAGCTCGAGTGAATCCAATTTTCTTGAAAGTTTCAACAGGGTAATACTGCTCAGGATTTTTCTCAAACATAGGGCGTACTATCTTCTTCATGTCCTAAGTTTAGCATGCTATTTACCTTAGCAGACACGCAGGTCACAGTCTTCTATTTCGGGAATTGCTCCTCCGTCTGGGGATCCATTCGCTTATTTTTTATAAAAGAAAATCCAAAATTGGGCTTTTTTATAGCCAAACTAGAGGACGACACAGAGAGCATTGGCTGACAGAGTTTGAGGCTTTTGAATATTTTTAGACTTCGAAACAAACTCGCAGCTCTTATCATTAGCGGCTTATATAAGTATAATTGTGTGAAAACTAGCATGTCTGTACATCAAAGTGATTTAAAAATATTTTAAAATACCAAAGCACAATCTTCAATATATATTTGATACTCTTATATTATAATATCTAGATAAATTATAAGAATGCAAGCATCCAGAAACCCAACCCCAATAACATAACCCCCGAAAGACAAGGATAAATAATTCTAAGTAAAAATACCACAGGTGATAAAATAAGCTGGTAAAATATAGGGTGCGGCGTATATTTAGTTCGGAGAGATTGAATGCTTGGCATTATTCAATAACAAGGAAATTTATTTCATATAAATTGTTAAGGAAGCGGTTGGTAAGTACTCGCGATATCAGATTTCTGGTATTGTTAGCTTGGTCAGCATTATTAGAGGGTATCTCTTGATTTTGACGAATTAAAGGAAACTTTGGCTGCTTTAAGTCAAGAAAATAGATAAAGTTATGGATAAAAGCGATTAATAACCTGAGAAAGTACTTTCAATTGAGAGCTATTTAAAATAGCTTCAATATTCATCTTATTCAATTAGATAAGTGACTCCAAATATGGTATAGTTGCTTATTACCACCAGCACTATGCACGATAAAACACAAAAAGTTATTTACATCTATCAGTTCACAATCAAGCATAAAGTGGGAGGAATGGGATTTACTCTCGATAGGAACTATAAAATTTCCAGCAACTCGCGCAAGCAGCTTTACGCATCTAAAACATTTTATGATCCTGGCGTTAATATTCTTTTAAAGTTTAAGAACTTCTCAGACATGCATTTTGTAGTCAAAAAGATTACTGAGTAGTTCGTCAGTATAATTCCTGTTAACAAAACAGAGTAATATGTTGGACTTACTAAAAACGGTGAATTAGTCAATCCTGAAAATAGTTCTCAACGCAAAAAAGTGAAAGATGAGTTAAAAAATTACAATATTCAAAATGGTATTTTTCACATGCAGTATATGCTTTTAGAGAGCATTAATAATGAAAATGTTGGACTGTTTATTGTGGAGTAACTTAGCAAAGTCCGATTGCTTGGTACTGAGAGTAAATAGTATAAATGGCAAATTTGTTTCAATGGGAAATTGGTCGGGATCAAGAATGATTTTAGTACAGTAAGGGTTACTAAAGAGCTAAATAGGAAAAATTATACTTCTACGGTATAAAAATTCTAAGTTAATGATCTTCAGAATCCAGCAGCGCCGAAGAAGTAATAATAAATTTCGTCTTAAAAATAGGCTAAATAAA
>APMI01041780.1_pt1 | contig 16681 bp, 10 predicted proteins | sample 667938 | NCBI WGS metagenome assembly APMI01 (sample SAMN01084076, study PRJNA167559) | wastewater metagenome | biome: Wastewater | place: Denmark: Ejby Moelle, Odense | collected 2011-11-28 | reverse complement strand
GGTGCCGCAGGACCTCGCGTCCAGCACGCTGCCGCAGCGCTTCGGCTTCGTGCGGCGCCCCGTGCCGTCACCCGTTTGAAACGCCTGCAGGGCGGCGCTGCCCCTTGGGCAAGGTCGGCCCGCAAACGACAAGGGCTGCCGAGGCAGCCCTTTGCATTTCAAGCGCAGCCGCTCACTGCGCAGCCGAGGCGGCCGCGGCCGGCATCTTGGGCTCGTCGAACTTGGCGCCACCGTTGTTGGCCATGTAGACCACGGCACGGCTGATCTCGAAGTCGCTGAAATCCCCGCCGCCCTGCGGGCCCATGTTGCCCTTGCCCTTCAGCGCCGAATGCACCAGCGCCTCGAAGCCGCCCTTGATGCGCGGGCCCCAGGCTGCCGCGTCACCCAGCTTGGGCGCACCGGCAGCGCCGGTGGCATGGCAGGCCGAGCACTGGGCCTGGAAGACCTGCTCGCCCGTCTTCATCGCGCCGGCATCGCTGGCGTCCTTGACCTCGACATGGCCCACCGGCGCGATGCGCTCGGCCACGGCCTGGGCGTCAAACGCCCCGGTGCCGGCAGCCGGCTTGTGCTCGGTGGTGACGTAGTTCGCCAGCAGGATGATGACGATCACCGGCACCACGAAAGCGAACAGCACGGCCCAGGCAAGCTGCTTGGGGGTCTTGATGGGGCCGGTGTGGGCGTCGTCGTGGTCGGTGCTGGCGCTCATGGATTCCTCTTATCGATCCTCGTCGGACTCGGATTGGTTTTTGTTCGCCCGCGCAGCGCGTAGCGCGCAACGCGAAAAGCCGACGAATTATAGGCAGGCAGCGCAACCGCCAGAGGCGGGGCAGACCCCACTGCTAGAATGCACGGCTTCGCGCCCGTAGCTCAATGGATAGAGTACTGCCCTCCGAAGGCAGGGGTTGTTGGTTCGATCCCAACCGGGCGCGCCAATTGGATAAGTGTCTGGGCACCCAGACGGCAGAGTCGCTCTCTCGCCAGTTGGATGCCGCCGCTGCCATGTCGGCGGTGCTACCTAGCATCACACCACCAGTTGGTCCGACACGGACCTCTCGGACGAGAGCCTTCAGGTAGCCCTTGGCCAGCTTGCTCTGTGGGTTGAGCACTTCCGCTCTCACGGCATCGGCAAACGCCGCGATCTGTGCTTCACCGATCTTCTTGAGTGGCAGCTGTCGCCGTTTAGCCATCTCAGCGAGCTCCAGCGTCATGCTGTCAATGCGCCGCTGTGCACTTTCGAGGCGCTCCCTCAGCGTGTCGTGAAGGGGCATCTTGCCCTCCTCTACCAAGGCATACCAAGTGTTAACTTGCTCTGTCGCAGTGTTAAGTTGCTTCCGCAGGCCAACTTCACGTTGCCTGTCAGGGCCTTGCGCATCGAGGACCCGTGCTCGCAACTGTTCGATCATTGCGACAACTCGTGCAGGCTGAAGCACCTGTTCCGCCAAAACGTTCAGGACGACCGACTCCAGCTCCTCCCGCGGGATGTTTGGGCAAGTGCACAGGCTGGCAGCCTGGTAGCTCTTTGTGGAGCAGCGGTAGTACGAATACTGCCCGCTTTTGCCTGTCATCAGAACGAGGCCTTGGCCGCATTCAGCGCACTTGGCGATCCCGGTGAGCAGGGCGGGTGAGCCTAGCGCTTGTTGTCCGCCAGAAGCACCGCCAGGAGCACGTAACGCACGCTGTGCGGCTGCGTCATTGAACTCCTGTTTGGTGATGATTGGGGGAACTGGAACGATCACCCATTCAGATTCAGGGCGAAATACCTTGTTCTTTGAGTCCCTTCGGTTATATATGTATTCACCATAATAGGTCGTTGAAGTCAAAATAACATAAACCTGCTGCTTGGTCCACCTTCCGCCACGCCGTAGCTTTCCAAGGTCATTCAATTGCGTCGCAATTCTCTTTATTCCCCATGGAACGCCGCTATCACCCCATGATGCCCACCTAAAGATCATCGCTACGACCGCGGCCTCCTCAGCATGCGGCGCAAGCAATCGCTTGAAACCTCCGCGCGCGGGGATTTCCGTCGTAGTGACTAGATATCCATACGGTGGAATGGCACCATTGAAATACCCCTGCTTGGCGTTCTCCGTCATCGACCGCTTCACGTTTTTGCCGTTTTCCGCGCTTGCGTACTCATCAAATGACGCGAGGACATTTCTGACGAGCGATCCGGCCTCGTCTTCACCTACTGGTTGAGTGACGCTTATCAATTGCACCCTAGCCTTCCGGAGCTTCTTCTCATAGAAAAGAAGATGAAACGTGCTGCGAAAGAACCGGGAAAGGCTATAAACCACCACAGCATCGAAAGGATGCTCACGACTCTGGGCGTCCTCCATCATGCGCTGCAGCTCGGGGCGCCGATCATCTGTGGCCGTCATTCCGTCTTCCTGGTAGACCTCGACGACCCTATGGCCGTTAGATTCCGCCCAAGCCCGCATCTGGTTTATCTGCCCGTCCAGGCTTACGCCCTCAACTTGTTGGCGACCGGTGCTCACCCGGCAGTACAACGCAACGTTCATTCCCATCTCGGCTCCTCTCGACGACGGTCATGGCCCATCCTTGCCCAGCGCATATCTGCAAGCCAGAGCGGACAGTATTCGAACGAAGCGCCGGTCAGGATTTCAGCGGTGCCGATGCAGTGCAGCAGCACTGCTAATGCCTTGCCGCGCCTGTCTTGAAAGAGGCAATGCAGACCCGTCCAACCGTCGAGTCGCATATTTCAGGTGCGAGAATATTGGTATATGTCGATGATGCCGAAGTTGCGAAGGCATACCCCGATCCACTACATGACAAGCCCGAGCGCGTGACGGCACGGTGGCCCAGCCACCACCGCATCACTCGAACGATTCCTCTCGCCCGGACTCCCAATGGCGGTCGCGTTCAATGCGAGCGCGCATGGCCCTGAGGCATTCAGCGGCCCAATCAGCAACTAGCGGGTCGCGGTGGGTCAGAAGACCTTCAGCAAGCGCAACAAACGGCGCCAGCGTCTGCGCCAAGCTCCCAGACCAGTGCGAGGGATGGAAGTTCCCGCCAAACGCATCGAGCACTGACCGCTTGTTGGAAACCATCTCGAGAAGGTTGATCGCCAGAGGACTTAGGACAATCGTGCCGTCTTCCGTCGTCGCGATGATTTGTATCTCAGATGCCAACAACGGCGCACGCATCTCTGGGTCGACGCGCGCCCACTCGATGATTACGTCCTCCGGCGCGCACTGAACAACGGGACCGTGGCGAGCCACGAAGCGCGCCCTGAAGCCGAAGTGCTTACGCTTGGCAGGCTTGGTGAGAAACCCTTCTAGGGCCACCTTGGGCTGGAGTCTAAAAAGCGTGCAAGCAAGCTCCCCATACTCGTCGCCGTGGGTCTTGTAGTCCTCGAGCGCGACGGCAAACTGACCTGCGAACTGCGCGGCGGCCTCTGCTGCGTCCTCACCTGCGAAGGCGATCTTCGCGAGCTCATTTACGCGGTAGGCGAGCATCTGGTTGGGGAGATCGAAGCGAAACTTGTTCAACAAGGCTCGGCCAAGTTGCTTGAACTCCGGCGGCACCGCGCGGGTGTCCGACCTCCACATATGGAGCTCAGAACTCAGTTCATCTATGGCTGCGCCCAATCCAGCTTCCATGGACGAAAGCTCCAGCACCGCTGAACAGAACTTGTCAAGCGAGAGGCCTGCATGGCCATTCAGGTTCGTACGCAACGTGAACCTGTAGGGGTTGGCAACGCCCCGGCGCATCGCAGCAATCAAGCGATCCGCATCGTCGTGCCCGGACGGCACGCCAACCAGGATGGGGTAATACTTCTCGAGCGTGGGATCGCCTTCGGCTAGTCGCAGGATTTCCAAGTAGGCGACCATATCCTTCGTCTTCACTGCGCTGACGAACCCTGACACGACACCAAAGTGCAGTTCCACCTGGGCATGCGCTTGCGCATGCAAGAAAGCGTCGCGCAGGACAGCCCAGTGGCGCAAGGGCTCGACTGAAGCCTTGCCTAAACCAACCCCAAGTTCGAATTGGCGTCCCTGCTGGTCGATGAAAAGCTCAGGCAGCAGGGACCTTAATGTCTCCTCATGCGCCGCAAGGGCCTTGCCCAGAGCAATGACTCTATCGGTGGCGCGTTGCCAGGGATCGACCGGGTTTCGTTCTTCTTCCTCGTCGGAGCCGTCCAGGATGTCAGCGACGTCGAGGTAGCCTCCGGCATGCCCAAGCGCGTAGGTCCTAACCTCCTGATGCAGGCCGGATGGTGAAAGCTCAGACTCCAACTGGCGCAAGGCCGCGACGAGTTCTTCAGGCAGCTCTTTCGAGTCGAAACGCAGGGTGTTGCGGACGGCAACCCATCCGGCTGACCAGCCCGACTCAGCAGCAAACTCCCTCGCCAGCGCACAGACCTGGCTATGCAGACCGCTGCCGTACAGCTCGCGGAAGTGCGTGGCAAGGGCCGTCATGGCGCGCTTGCTCCCCTCGAAGCCTGACTGCTTCATGACGCGCAGAAGCTCGAACGCGCCTTCATACCAAGCAATGGCTTCTTCGTGAGTTGAGGGCTCCCAGCCGTAGCCGTGTGGACGCGCACCGAAAGTGAAGTCGTGCGAGGAATTGATGAACGTACAAGCAAGCGTAGCCTCGACCGCGTCCCACACGAGTTCAAGGCGCTGCCCTTTTGACGTGCCCATCAAGCGGCTGAGCAACGCCATGCGCTGGGTTGGTGGGGCCACCGTTCCGGAAAGCGCAATCCTGAAGGGTTCTCGCCAGTCGTCCCTGCAATTCACGTAGGTACTCTTGTTCAGCTCGGCGAGCGTCAACAACATCGGCGCCGCGACGTCGAAGGCGACCGGTTCGTACGCGAGATGCCGAAGAAGGCTGCTCCAGGTAGGGAGGTTGGTCTGCTGACGTTCGACGAATTCGCCCGCGCCGGAGCCAGCGAGTGCACTTGCCAGAGCCGCAAGGGCTTTCTCCGGGTGGAGCGGCGCCAAGTTCATGAAGAGTTTCAGCCCAATGGGTGATAGCTGCTGAGGCTTGGCAAGCCACTGCTCGTCCTCTAGCCAGCGCGCCGCAATCGCCTTTGCTTCCTCGTTGTCATGGAGGTACGCCAGGCGGCGGCTGAAGGAAATGAGCAGACGCTCTTTATCGGCGAACGCTTCAACGACATCGGCTCGAGGAATGTTTCTGAGCGCTGCCTTCGCCAGACGGTTTGCCAGTGCTGGCGGCAACAGAGCGCGCCATTTGCTACGCGATTGAACGAGGTCGCGTCTCTTCAAGGCGGCGACGTAGCGATACAGCTCCTTTCCGCTGAGCCCCGCGAGCTCGCCCAAAACTCGGAGCTCCGACGTATCACTCAGAGCATCTTCGCCATCGAATGAATAGACGAGCGAGCAGACCTCTGCGGCACGGAGCAGATTCTCGTCGTCAGCCTGACGCTGTCGAAAGAGGCGACGGAACAGCTCGGCGTCGTTCAGTGTGCCAAGCACTTCGCCCTGCTGGACAGTTCCCGCCAGCGCGAGCGCGATCCGAGCGTTGCCGCCGGCAAACGCGGTAATGCGGCGCCTGTCGCTGTCACTAACATGCGGGACCAGCTTCTGAAGAATGGTGTCGAGCACGGCGTCAGATGACGGAGCGAGCTCAAACACGTCGGTGGCTTCGGGCGCGTCCTCATCCGCGACGTCGTATTCAACGGTCAAAAGACTCAGGAAGCGCGGAAACTGCCGAACAACCTGTGCAAGAGTCGCATGCGTGCTGGGGTTGCAGTTGTCGACGATGACCATCGCCCGTTGCTCCGATTCGCCCAAGCGAAGGAGCATCTCGCGGGCGTTGGGGTCAGGTGCATGACCGATGTCGGTGTACAGCAAGCAACCGCGCTCAAGTTCCGGTCCCGTACCCACACCAGGTTCGAACAGCGCCTGCACGAGTCGAGTCTTGCCGGTGCCGGATAGACCAATAAGTCGGCTGGTTTGGCCAGGTGTGTTCAAGACCGTGCGCAGCCTGCCCATACCGGCCTCGACGGTCATTGAAATTGGTGCTCCGCCCTGTCGACGCTCGAGCAACCTTGCCGTCTCGTCGAGGATATACACGTCGCCGACCGACCAAGCACCGTATCCCTGCCACCCCTGCAGGGAGATACCGAGCCGGCCGCGCAGCCACATTTCAACGCCCGGGTACTGCCGGACCCAACGGGCAATGCGGTCGCGGTCGTAGAAATCTATCTTCAGCGTGTCACCGCCAGGCTCGCCCGCCAAAGCAGTACGCATTGAGGCGAGGCGCCTTCCCAGAACAAGCTTGGTGACGCTGCCCTTGGAGCTCACCATCACGTAGGCTCCGTTGCCGGCAATCAGCTGTCTGATGGATTCCCGCAGCATGCCTCCCGGCTTCATCTCCGCCGAGATTTTCCCTTCCGGCATGTCTTCGCACTTCACCTGGAAGCCAGTGAGCGGCCTGGGCACGAAGTCCAGCCCTGCCGAGGATACGGATGCGTCCAGCTCGACTGCGACGTCGACGCCGCCATCCTTCGCCGTCTGGTTACCGCCAGAAAGAACGGCGGAAACCGGCAAGGCATTCCGCTGCAACTCCGCTTCGCACAGCTTCGCGACCAGCACACGCAGGTCTTCGTCGCCCAAAGCGGCGACGTGATTTCCATTGAGCTCAAGCACGGATGTCTCCAGGAATGTTGTCGCCAAGCGAGACAGTTTTTGCCGACGGCCTTCGACCAGATTTCAGTCAACACCTCACAATTCAGGCGATCTGCGCCGGCGTGAACACCGCAAACAGCTCCTTCGCATTGACGTCCGTGAACGGAGACTCAAAGAGCCGCTCAGGCATCACCATCAGGGCAATCGAAGGTCAATGACCTCGTGGAAGCCCAACCAGCACGCCTCTGTCACGACATGCAGCCAAGCACGTTCGGCCAAGACTTCCTTCACGACGCTTGCCCGGGGATGCCCATAAGAATTGGTAGTGCCCACAGATGCGACAGCGTTCATGCCGGAAGCCCCAATCAGCGCGGGATTGAAGAACTTGGGACCACCAATCGGAGCTGCCCCGTGGTGCGGCACCTGCACGGTCAACACTCGATCCAGCACGCCCGCATAGTGCGCACTGAAATCAGCCCAGATTGGTGGCTCGCCGAGCGGCGCATCTCCGGTGCCAATCCATCCGACACGACCATCACGGGCAAGCAAGCGCCAGAGTCGCTCTTCGTTGCTCCAGTATCTGTGTCCGTAACGCAGGCCTCCGACAGATGAATCCAGCAATTCATATCCATGAACGTCGAACTGCGCCGCCGCGGGGCCCGAATACATGCAGAGGGAGAGCAAGTTCGCGAGCCGCTGGCCACGAGCTTCTGCCGCCCAGCTAGGCTTGTACGCCGTGATGGCATTCCGGTAGGCCTGAAGGGCGGCCCTACGGTTCGCAGAGACCTCCAGCCAATCCACGAGTTCGTCCACAGCGCTTGGTTCGGACAGAGCAGCGAGCGGAAACTCGCACGTCACAAGTTCATCGAACAGGTGAGCGATCAAGTCGTCGTCAAGCCCACGATTCCAGAACCTCAGTACCCACGGCACCGTTCCCGGCAGTCCCGGCGCACCAAGGCCAACATCGCTGCGGGCAGACAGCACCGCACCGACAGGCCGGCCGGTCTGCCGATCAAGGGCTTGTAGTGAAGTTGGCTCGCGCTCCACATCCACCGCCTCATCGCGGTCCGGACGCGGGCCATCCGGATTCTGTGGAGGTCCGTCATTGTTTCCATCCCCACCAGGCTGAACCATGGTCGCTGGCACCCCAAGCAGTGTGCCCGTGCCAGTCGCAAGTCCGTGCAGTTGGCGAACGTAGAACGCTTCCAGTTGCCCCTCCAGCCCGGCCAGCACAAAGGCCAACTCCGTTGGAGCGAGGTATGGAACGTAAACGCGCCGAACAATGTGCTTGCTTATCAGCAGCTCGGCACCAATGATGTGATCGCGGTCGAAATGCGAGAGGATCAGCGCGTCGATGACCGCCCTGTCTCCACTGTCAGCACGCTGGGATAGGTCCATCCTCTTGATGCTCTTCAGCAGGTGCGGCGATGCGGTTCGGCCTACCAGCGCCCCGCAGTCGTACACGTAGTCGAAACGATAGCGCGCGCCGCCGATCTGGGTAACTTCCACTGAGGCCGAATGAAACGAGCCTTGCCCCACGCCATGCTGTAGGCGTGAATGGATGATTCTCATCTTGTCTCCCTGATTTCTAGTGCTCGCCACCTGCGAATGACTAGCCTGACCACGGTGACTCGGGTAGCCAGGCTATAAATACGCTTCAAGCAACTGCTCGAGTGCGAATCTCATTCAGAACGTCGACTATTCTGGAAACCTGTGCTTGCGCAAACACAGCCAGCGGCCCCTGTGCATTGACGTCCGTGAACGGCGACTCAAATAGCCGTTCCGGCATCACCACTCCGTTCTGCGTCAGTTCCTCGACGATGAGCTCGATGAACTCAATTTGCTCGGGGGTGGCCTTACTGCCTTGAAGCAAAGCGCTGAACGCCTGCATCGCCGCCTCGCGGTCCATGCCGACCAGCGAACGGATGAACAGCCCCAGCCCTTGCGCCTTCGCCTCCTGCAACAGAGGTTCCGTTGCACCAGCATCTAGGAGCATGCGCTCCAGTTCGGCAAGGTCAGTCGACGTCAGCGCTTGGTTGCGTTTCAGCCGCTGAAGGGCGACGTGGGACTCATGCTCACGCAGGAACACTCGCGCCTTCTCCTTGAACTTCGCCATGTTCAAGCCAGAAGTCACCTGGGGCAGATCAATATGCACCGCCTCGCCCAGCTCATCCTCGAAGTCCGTGTAGACCACCTTCTTCTGCCCCTTGGGCAACAGCTTGATGAGCGCACGCAGACGGCGCCGGACCGTCTCAAGCATGGGGACCGTGACGTCTTCCCACCAGTCGTCGCCGGCTACCGCATGGTTCAAAGCAGCCTCAGCCTTGATGGCGGGGATGGCCATCTCATCCTCCAGGTGCAGAGCGATGGCTTGAATCTTTTGTCGCAGCGTCACGAAGTCAGGCCGCGCCTGAAGCACCGACAGCTGAGCACGAAGGAGCAGCATGTCAAAACGCTTGGCCTCCTCGTCATCGTCCTGTAACTGTGTCGGCAGCGAGGCCACCCGGGCGCCAAGAACATCAAAGTCATCAGCACCCAGGTTCTGCCAGGCTTCTGCCTTGACATAGCGCTCCACGGCTTGACGGTGCGGGCGGACGATGAAGTTGTCCACGTTCATCGCAGCCACCCGGTCATGCAGCATCGCTGCGGTTGATCCGCGCAACTCGCCCAAGGTCGGATGCCCACCATATGGGTCGGCAGGGCGCTCCTGAACGCCATCGCCCTGTCGCAGGCGCTTGTCCAACTCGCTAATCAGGTCCAGCCGGGCCTTGAACAAGCGCGTGCCCAGCGACTCCGCGGCACCGGCCTCCGAGCTCGGTGGGTTCTGGCTGAAGAACTCGAGGTTCTGGCAGAAGTCGAAGACGTAGAAGTTCTTCTTGTCGTCGCCCGGCCCAAACAGGTCCTCGCACAGCCGCGTGCCGCGCCCCAGCATTTGCCAGAACTTGGTCTTGGAGCGGACCTGCTTGAAAAAGACGAGGTTGACCACCTCCGGTACGTCGATGCCCGTGTCCAGCATGTCGACCGAAATCGCGATGTGAGGCGCCTTTTCCTTCTTCGAAAAGTCGTCGATGAGGTTTTGGGCGTACTCCGTCTTGTAAGTCACCACCCGGGCGAAATGACCTTTGTGCTCGGGGTAGTTAGCGTTGAAGCGCTTCTCGATGAACTCGGCATGGTCGTTGTTCTTCGCGAAGATGATGGTCTTGCCAAGTCGGTCACCGCCGGCAACCTTCTGGCCGCTGGTCATCAACACCTCGAGCACCTTGTCCACCGTGTCGATGTTGAAGAGCCACTTGTTCAGCTCCTCTGCGCTGACCTCATCCGGCGCTGTGCCCTCTTCGTTCCATTCCAGCTCGTCCCACTGGGCCTTGTCCTCATCACTCAGGTCGTTGTACTTGATGCCCTCGCGCTGAAACTTCAGGGGCACGGAGATGGGAACGGGGGGCACAAGGTGCTTGTCCGCAACTGCCTGATCCAGGTCGTAGGCATCCGTCGGCACCCCGGTTTCCAGCTCAAACAGGCCATAGGTGTTCTTGTCGATTTCGTCCTTTGGGGTGGCGGTCAACCCCACCAGCAGGGAATCGAAGTATTCAAAGATGGCACCGTACTTCTGGTAGACCGACCGGTGTGCCTCGTCGATCACGATGAGGTCGAAGTGCCCCACACCAAAGCGCTTCTGGCCATCGTGCGCTTCGTCGATGAGGCCCATCATGGTCGGGTAGGTCGAGACGAACACCCGCCCGTCTGTCGCCTTGTCGGTGACCAGGTTCACCGGAGCGGCGTCCGGCAGATGCTTCTTGAAGGCACCCACGGCTTGGTTCACCAGCGCCACGCGGTCCGCCAGAAACAGCACACGCTTGACCCAGTTGCAGCGCATGAGGACGTCGGCCAAGGCGATGACCGTGCGCGTCTTCCCGCTACCTGTGGCCATCACCAGCAGGGACTTGCGCAGGTGGTCCCTCTCGAAGGAGGCGCCCACACGACGCACCGCGCGGGTTTGGTAGTAGCGCTCGATGATGCTCGTATCAACCGTTGCATCGGCCAAGGCTTTGCGAGAGCTGCGCCGTTGAACCAGCAACTGCAGCTCATCCTTCTTGTAGAAGCCCTGCACAGCCCGCGGTGGATAGCTAAGGTCATCCCAAATCCAGTGCTCATAGCCGTTGGAATAAAAGATGACGGGCCGCTGCCCATACTTCTGCTCCAGGCAATCGGCGTACAACTTGGCCTGTTGCTGCCCAACCGCCGGACTCTTGGTGGTGCGCTTGGCCTCCACCAGCATCAGCGGCTTGCCGTCGTCGCCCCACAGCACGCAGTCAACAAAGCCACGCCCCTCACCGTTGGGCATGCCCTGAACCTCGACCTCGAAGTTCTTGGCGGGGTCCAGCGTCCAGCCGGCCTCCCTCAACAGAACGTCGATGAAGGCCTTGCGGGTCTCTGCCTCGGAGTAGTCATGCGTGTCCGGCACCTGGGCATTGGCCTGCTTGGCCGCCGCCACCTCCGCTCGAAGGCTCTGAAGCTCGGCGTCGAGCACGGCGTGCTTTGACAGCACCTCCGACAGCTTGTGGTCCTTTTCCTCCAGTTGGGCGCTCAGCTTTTGCAGTTGCTCGGCCGACTGGGGTGCCGCGCCCGTCGCTGCTGGGACAAGGCCACTCTGAAAACTCAGCCCAGGTTCCGGCCGTCGACCACGGCCGTAGGTGCGTGCCAGCCAGTAGCAGAAGTGAAACAGCTCTCGGCTTGCAGTCAACGCATCAGTCGTCGCGACCTTCTTGGTGCTGTGCACCGCCAAGTTGCCCAGGTCCTTGATGAGCCGCGCCTTGGTAAACAGTGCATCGCCGACGCCCTTGCGGAAGCTGGGCTCGTGAATCAGGGCGCTCAGGTTGTCCTGGTACGGCAGCTTGAACGCCGCGTCGTGCTTGAACAGCCAATCAACCGCCAACTCCAAGGCCCGGCGCGCGTAGAAGCAGGAAGCTCTTGCATCGCTGTGGATGGTGCCCTCGGCCTTGCCGGCCGCCTCGAACACCACACCCCACTCGGCCTGGAGGAAGGCGAAGTTGCTCATGTCCCTGACTTCTCCCTGATGAATGCGTTCATTCTCTGCGCTAGGGACTCACGCCGCACTTTGAGGAAATCCCGGTAAGCCTCCGTTGACCACAGCGCCGGGTCGGTCGGTACGCATTGGCTTTCCAGTGCGTCCTTGCCCTGCTTGGCCACCACGTCCACCAGATACTGCGTCGCTTCCTTGTTGCTGATGCGCCGGTTGGTCTGGCCGGTGATGAAGGCCATGTTGGCGATTTCGTTGATTTCGCCGGTCTCGTAGCCGCGCTCCTTGAGCAGCGACTTCGGAATGACGTGATGCCACTGGATGAAGTGCAGCTTGCCCTGATGGGTGAGCGACAGCCCCAACCCGCTGTACCAGTCCTTCGCGCCGGCGGCCTTGAGCGCCAGGTAGGCCAGCGAGAACAGCGGGCTGTTTACGCCGCGCCCAGCCAAGTCGCTCGGCTCGACGGTTAGGCGGCCGAACTGCCGCTTCACCGGCTCCATCAGCCCTGCAATGCCATTGCCCCGGTACAGGATGGACAGGTCTTCGTTCAACAGGGTCTCGGTCGAGCCACGCGAGTAGCGGCCACGAGCGTTCGCCACCAGCAGCCAGTGCAGGAGAGCGCGCTGCTCGTCGGCCGTGAGCTTGTTGTCCTTGATGCGGCTCACCGCCGCCAAGGTATGGATAAACATGGGCGAGGACAGCAGCGATTCGTCCTCAATGCCGGCATTGCTGCGCAGGAAGTTGATGGCGAAGCGCAGACCTTCCTGCGCCTCCTTCCAGCCGTCCTTCAGCTTCTCAATCGGCGTGCTGGCCACGCTGCGGAACAGGCACTGTTGGGTGGCGAACACGACGATAGCGCGCACCAACTGGCCCAGTTCGATGGTGAACCAGCTTTGCTCGCACTCTTCCTGAAACGCCTCCAACTCCTTCAACAGGTTGGGCCAGCGCGAGGACATCTGGGCCATGGCTAGGTCGGAGGACTTCAGCTTCGCACCCAGCGAGTTCACACGCACGAAGATTTCCGTCACTTCCTCGTAGCTCATGCTGCGCTCCAGCACATGCACCACGTACTGGTAGTCCTTGATGGCGCGCAGCTTCTTCAGCCGGTCGGAATACTTCTGGAAGCGCGGGTCCTTGAACGATTCGATGCCCGCCTTCTCCAAGATTTCCGCATCGTTGGCAGTGCGGAATACCTCGCTGACTGACACCCATTGCGGCTGCGAGGCTAAGTTCTTGCTGGACACCACGAAGGTGCGCCGGTTTAGCTTCTCCTGCAAGCCTTGTTCGCCGTCTTCCACCTCGTCGCCTTCGTCGCTGACCTCATCGTCGGGCGTGACTAGCGAGGGTTCGTCGCTCTCCACCTCCAGGATGTCGGTGGGAGGGCCGTCCGGATGCTCCAAATTGAAAAGGATGTCGATGGGCCGCTTGCGCCCACGCACCGACACCGGCTCGCCGTTCAGCACGGCCGTCAGCGACGTCAGCCGCTGCTGGCCATCCAACAACAGTTTGCGGCCAGCAAAGGCGTTGGACTCCTGTGCAATCGCGAAGTCCCGCGTCGGCACGGGCTCGTCGGTCTCCCACATCAGGATGGAGCCGCTGGGGTAGCCCCGGTACAGCGAATCAAGCAAGTCGCGCACCCGCGTGGCCTGCCAGACGTAATGGCGCTGGATTTCCGGCAGGCGCAGCTCACCACGCTTGTACATATCCACCAAGGTGCCGATGGGGATGTTTTGCTGCTGCATGGTCAAAGTTCTCCCCGGAAAGCACGGCACTGAAGTGACGAAAACATGCTGTTCAGCTCATGCAATGCGCGCAGCTCCAGGCGCCTTAACTTCCCTGCGCGCTCAATTGATTCGCCAAATCGAATTTGTTGATCCAACGGCGGAGACAGGACTTCCAGCGACTTAAGTCGCGAAACATTGATGCCCGGCATCACAGCCCCACCACTGATGAGCGCGAGTTGGCGCTCAACATCTTTGCTGTAATGCAATTGGTGAGAAAGAAATTCGGGCGTACATTGCCTGCTGCAGGTTCGCAAACGGAGCAAATCCGAATGCATAATTCCGTCAGGAAAATCTCGCGGGTAGATAGCGCAGTTCCCAACCGTTCCTTTGCGCGTCATCACTATGTCCCCCCCGCGGATTGAGTATGACCGCAAGCGCTCAGCGGTACGTTTGGCCACAAACTCCTCCGTGGGACGTTGGAACATCGCATTTACATTCCTGATACCCCAAAGGGGAACGCCTTCAGTAATGAACTCGCTTTTGGCAAGCTGAGTACCAAACGGGCCGCATTTAATATCATCCGGCGTTTCGCACATCTCTTGCAACTTGCGTTTGGGCCACCCCTTCGGATTCGTCACTGGGTCCCCAAACATCTGCACAAAAATCGCCTGTGCCAGGCTGTCGAGCTGGTTCAAGGCCTTGCCGCGCTTGGTGCGCAGGGCGTCAGCTTTGTCAAGAATGGCGGCAATGCGCCTCTGTTCGGGGAGGGCTGGGAGGGAAATTCGAATTTTCGCGACTTGCGCTGGTCTTGCCCGCAATAGCGACCCACCGACACCAGATACCGTCTGCATGAACTGAGCATGGAAGTCATCGCCCATCAAAACGTGTCGCAGGTACTCAGGTGCTGCATCGTCGCTGCGGAACACAATCCATTCACCTGAAGCAATCTGCCGATACTCGCCAGCGGGGCCAACAATCCATGATCGTCGAATATGCGGAACGATTTTCGACAACAGCACGTCTCGCGGCTGAACGATTTGCTTTGTAGAGCCAATATTTGCACCGACGACAATCTCTGGATTGCGGCTGTCGTATGCAGGAATGCTGTAGAGCTCAAACGTTTCATCGGCAAACTTTGAGGGGTCAACGCCGCCCAATCTAGTCGCCATCAGTTCCTCGAGCGGAACCATGTTAATGGCGCTCACTTCAACATCCCTTCCAACTCCGCCATATCAGTCTGAATTTCAGCCTCGAGCCGCTTCAGCTTGGCGATGATGTCCAGTGGGTGGTCGTGCTCCACCGCCTCATGTACCAATTCCTTATAGCGGTTGATGCTAAGGTCGTAACCCTGCGCGGCGATATCGGCCTTGGACACACAAAAGCTCTGCGCGGTGCGCGGGCGGCTCCTCTCGCTTCCATCCCGCTGCGCCCAGCGGGTCAGTGCATCGGGCAGGTTGTTCTTGGCGTGTTCGGCCTCGCTCAACGGCTGGGCTGGGCTGGGACCAAGCTTGTCCTCATCCAGCAGCGGCTGGCGCTTGTCGTCTAGGCTCCAGCCGTCGGCCAGCATGTCGTAGAACCACACATGCTCGGTGCCGCCCGAGTTCGTTTTGGTGAACAGTAGGATGGCCGTGGACACGCCTGCATAGGGCTTGAAAGCGCCGGACGGCAACGACACGACGCCGTCGAGCTTGTGGTCTTCCACCAGGGTGCGCCGCAGTTCCTTGTGCGCCTTACTGCTGCCGAATAGCACACCATCAGGCACGACCACCGCCGCCCGGCCACCAGGCCTCAGCAGCCGTAAGAAGAGAGCCAGAAACAACAGCTCCGTCTTCTTGGTTTTGACGATGTCCAGCAGGTCCTTGGCCGTGTTCTCGTAGTCCAGGCTGCCCGCAAAGGGCGGATTGGCCAGGATGAGGCTGTACTTCTCCTCGTCGCCCGCATGCTCTTCACTGAGCGAGTCCTTGTAGCGGATGTCCGGCCCGTCGACACCGTGCAGAGCCATGTTCATGCTGCCGATGCGCAGCATGGTGTTGTCGAAGTCGTAGCCGTGGAACATGCCGTGGTGGAAGTGCGCACGGGCTACAGCGTCGCGGAACAGCTGCGGGTGCTGCTCGCGCAGGTACTCCCCGGCCGCAACCAGGAAGCCGCAGGTGCCACTGGCGGGGTCGCAGATGACGTCCTTGGGCGTGGGCTGCGTCATCGCCACCATCAGCTTGATGATGTGGCGCGGGGTGCGGAACTGTCCGTTCTGGCCTGCTGCGGCAATCTTGCCGAGCATGTACTCGTAGAGGTCGCCTTTGGTGTCGCGGTCTTCCATCGGCACATGGTCCAGCATGTCCACCACCTTGGCCAACAGGCCGGGCGTCGGGATGGTGAACCGGGCGTCCTTCATGTGCTGGGCGTAGCTGCTGCCCTCGTTGCCCATGCTGCGGATAAAGGGAAAAACATGGTCGCCGACCACCGTGTACATCTCTGCCGGCGCGAGGTTCTTGAAGCGTGACCAACGAAGGTCTTGGTAGCTTCGGCCCTTTTCGTCATTGCCGGTCGGGAACATACGGTTCTCGATGGGCTTGCCAAGCGCCTGTGCCTTGCTCTCCTCCAGCGTGTGGGCATCGTCCAGGCGACGGATGTAGAGCAGGTAGGTGATCTGTTCCAGCACTTCCATCGGGTTGGAGATGCCGCCGGACCAGAAGGCGTTCCAGATGGCGTCGACTTGGGAGCGGATTTCGCCGGTGAGCATGAGAGAGTCGCTATCTATCGGTTGTGCTGGCCCTCAACGGGCCGGCTTCTTGTGGTTGGTTCAGGGCGCCGGCGGCTCGACAGGTTGGCCGAAGTAGGTCATGCATACGGCCTCTTGGAAAACCGCCGGCAGCTGCCCCTGGGCATACAGATTTTCAACGGTGCAGACCGCTATGTATGGCTTGCTGCTCCCCTTGGCCGCGACATAGCCCAGAAGTCCCTCAAGGTCGTCTGGCAGAACCTGGTGGATCAGGTGGGCGCCGCCCGCGGGAAGCGCGGCAGCAATCGGAGTGTTGTCCGCAAACGCCGCCGGGTTGTTGGTGTCCCCGTCATGCACCACGCGGTAAGGGATGCAAAACGCATTGAGCACGCGCTGGAAGGCCGGGATGTTCTTCTTGCCATTGCAGTCGACCAGCGTGACTTCGCGACGCAGGCGAACGTGTCGCTGGAACAACCCCATCAGGTCAGCGCCTCGCTCGAAGGCGGCAATCGCGCTGCCCTCTTCTAGGGAAGGTCTGCACAAAGCACCGATGTTTGTGCTGGATGTGATTTGAGCGGGCCTGCTG
>APMI01009041.1_pt1 | contig 16681 bp, 15 predicted proteins | sample 667938 | NCBI WGS metagenome assembly APMI01 (sample SAMN01084076, study PRJNA167559) | wastewater metagenome | biome: Wastewater | place: Denmark: Ejby Moelle, Odense | collected 2011-11-28 | reverse complement strand
GCAGTCTGACGAACTTACGAATGCTGCGCATCGCTGATTCTGGCCAAATCGCGATCAATGAGTTCCGCTGCGATGGAGCATACATCGGCTTCGCATTGTTCGCGAGTCACGTCGTACTCCTCGAGCAAAACGGCGACGAGTTCCGCTATCGATGTGGGTGCTTGGATCAAGTGCCAGATCCGCGCCCCGACGTCGTTGAGCTCAAAGTAGAGGCCGTCCTTCAGCCCAAGTATGACGACTTCACCTTCTCCGGTGGGCGTGACGCTTGCGGACACCTGATTGTCGCTGACAACCAGCCTTGTGCGGGAGTTGACTTGCATGTTGGGACGGTACCGGATTCAGGTATGTGAGCGGCAGCAAGCGCGCTGAGAGACTATTGGATACAGGACGACTCCACCAGACTTACGATCTCCGGAAGCTGCGAGAGGTCGGGGCGTCGAATCAGGCGGGAAATTGGCACCTTGCGAACCATTTCAGTCAGTTGTCTAAACACAAGCGTCGCTCCTGTGTCCTGAAGAAAGGGCGTTCCGAACCTGTGAACGTATAGATGCGGCAACACCCCGAAAAACGCACCCGAAGCGGAAAGTGCTTCTATCGCATGCTGCTCGCCACGATCAAGCAGAAACAAGTGCTTGAGCGGGCGTTGTTCAGCATCCGGCAGCGGGCTCGAAGAGTAGTACTTGTTCACCCCGGGCCTCACCTGAATCGACTTGTCGGCGTCCTCACCAACGACGGCTAAGGCGTCGTCCCAAAGCTTGACTGGCGATGTACCGGGCAAGACTGACGCACATCCTTCCTCTAAGAAGGCAACGACTAGGTGCTCGTCGGCCACCAGCGGGTATCCTGCCCGATGCATGGCCATTGCCATCGTCGATTTGCCCCAGCCTTTGGCGCCGAGAAACCCCACGATACCTTCGCCAACCCTGATCGCACTTCCATGAAGAACAAGCAGACCGCGTTGATGCAACAGAACACCCATGCCGGCGCCGGACACGAAGAGTGCAAGCGTGCTGTCTTCCACCTTAGGCCTCGGGATAACCGTGATGCTTCGGCCAGCTTCAACAACGAGATCTCCAACCGTGCCCCACGAAAGAAGCGCCTTCGATGGCGACGCGGCTATGCATCGAATTGCGGAGGGGTCTTCAGAGGACGAGGCAGCGGGCGGGAGAACGCTTATCTCAAAATCCGCCGAGTCACTACCTGCCGGGGCGAAGAGCCCGGGGAAGTGCAAAGCGGAGGAAAAAGTCAAGCCGTACGCGGAGTACCACCTCATTTTCCGGACGGCCTGACTGACAGAACTACTTCAAGAAGCAATGACGCAAGAGTTATTCTTGCAGTGGCCAATAGCGTCGGCAATACCGAAGACAAAAAAATCCCTAATTCCGAATCCGCTGCCTTGGGTAATGTCTTCAATAGTACCGCGTACTTCCAACTTCGGCGAATTGTACGATTTCTTCATGCTGACCCCACTTTCTTAGCGAAGAATGACGTGACACTTATTGGTCCAGCATTTCCTGGAGCCAATTGCCAGACTATAGGGAGATCCAGAATAGGGCAAGTAAAAAATCACACATCGGCGGCACTTCTGTGCCAGGCAGCCAGTATGACGATCTCGAACAACTCGGCCTCCAATTCCGTGACGACACCTCGGCGCAGTCGTGAAACCAAACGATCAACACGGGGTAAATCTATGAATTGTCGTAGAAAATCCTTGGACGATTCAATTCTCGATTCGACGATGGCAGCGCTGCGTCCAAGTCCATCGAGGAAACTCCAGCTGAGATCGCCCTTGTCGGTTCGCCACCGAATGGGATCCGGCAGATGGTCCGCCAAGGCACGCCTTACGATCATCCTCGTATAGCCCTGACTGACTTTTTGCGAACCGGGAATCCCGAGGCAAAACTCCACTAAACGCTTGTCAGCAAACGGAAATCTCGCTTCGATGCCAAACTCGGCGCAGCCGTGGTCGTAGACTTCCATAGCTGTCTCGATCATTCCGCACTCGAGCGAATCTGCATGGGCTTGGCGGGCCGTCTTGCGGCATCGGTCTTGTCGGTACCGAATGGCCAGACGCTGTCGGAGATTGGCTCGGTCAACGAAATCCGGGTTGAAAACACTCAACCGGCTCTCCCAGGGTTCCGCGGGTTGCCGGCGCGCCTTCCGGAGCAAGGCCAGAGCGGCCTCGGGAACGAACGGCCGGATCCCCTTGGCACGGACGTAGGATAACCAAGGCTCGCGCAAGGGAATGTCACGCTTCGACTTCTGGACAATTTGCCTGAGTTCCATGGCCAGGCGCATCCATCGCCATCGTTGCGCCAGTTCATTGAGGTATTCAATGCCGTGGGACACGACGTTGTCGCCAAGCAGGCCGTCAAGCAAGACCCGCACGCCGCACTCCTGTGCCGTCTTCCAGACCAGGCGGTTCAGAAATAGATTGGGCGCGAAGAAGGGCTCGTCTTGCCGCCTCAGGACCGTATCCAAATCGTCAATCGGACTTGCCGAATCGCCAAGTACGAAATGCGACTGAAACTGCTTGGATGCCAATACTTGTGAGATCGGAGTCCGCTCGTCGCTATGCTTGATCTTGTCGAAAATAATCGAGAAGGTGTGCAGGCTTCCGGGGCGCTCGGTCTCAAGAATGTCGTGGCCGACGCAGGCGATCGACGAGGAATCCAATCCACCGCTGAGCATGCACCCGACTGGAGAATCACTGCGTAGCCGACACCTTACTGCTTCAGTGAAGATCTCCTTGAACGCGTCTGCATACTCAGCATCTGAACCGAGGCGGATCTCTCGTGCCGGATCGAGCGACCAGTATTTGCGAATTTCGATTCTGCCTTCCTTAACGGTCAGCGTTGACGCGGGCGGAAGCCGAAAGACTTGCGAGTAGAAAGTCGCAGACTGCTTGGCGAAGTCCTGGAGCAGGAAATCCGCGATCTTCTGTTCGTTCAGCGATCTGGGAACTACAGAATGCCGGAGAACTGCCTTGATCTCGCTGGCGAAGACAAAACCCGTGCGTGTGTCAAAGAAGTAGTAGAAGGGCTTTGCGCCCAAGTGATCCCTGGCGCAGAAGAGCGCCTCTGCAGCGATATCCCATATGGCAAACGCAAAGTCACCCAGCAGCCGAGCGGGGGTAATCCCCCCCCACTTGATATAGGCCTCTAGTATGAGGTCACTATCGGAAAAGGCTGGCGAGCAAGCGCGGTCGATGCCAAGCGAGGATATCAGCTCATCTCTATTGTCGAGACGAGCATCGGCAGCAATGATGAATCCATTGCGTTTCACCGACGCGCACTCGGCGGCTGAACTGACGGGCTCGTGAAGAACGCATTGCCCTAATCCTGCAAGCCCGTCGATCCATGTCATCTGACCTCCTGCGGCCCTATACAGGAGGGGTTCTCCCATTTCAACCAACAATCGCCGCTCGGCTGGTGCTCCGTGCAGCGCGAGGAATCCAAAAATGGCGCTCATTTCATGCTACCTACGAAGGGAGGCCCCCCCGGCTCTGCCCTGATCTTTACCCAGAATCGATTCTGCTGAACACGGATGTTTGTGTCGCATCGGTCATCACGTGCCACATGGTGACGATGTCATCCAGGCGCTGCAAGCCGAGCCATAGGGTTTGTGTTCCCGGCTCGCCGTCGCTCTTGCGCCCGAGGAATCCGCCGAGACTGGCAACGCGGCGGATGGCTTCACGCAAGGAGGGAGGCTGGGCAGGGGTAACAGGGTTCTTTGTTGTGAATACCATCAGCGCTTTCCACTCGGCCTCCTCGAAATACACGGTACAAGGAGCCTGCGGGACTTCGCGGCCAAGCTTGTTCAGATAGTAGATGCGCCAGGCCACCACGAGGTCGATGGCCAGACACGCCTCGATCCGGTCAGCTTGTCCCAATTGGCGTTGCTCGATTTGGCATCCGCTCTTCAAGGTACGATGAAGGACTTCGATGCCCCAGCGGCGCGCGTACCACATCAGCTTCTCGGTCGCCTGCTCGAAGCAGGTCACCGGGAGGGTAGTGAGCAGCATCCATTCCAGTGGTTTTGTGCCGGCAGGGGCATCCTGCTCCTGCGCCAGGACCGCCCACACGGGAATGGCCGGGCCTTTGTGCCCGTTGGGAGCGGCCAAACTGATGGCGGCATAGCGAAGCCTCATGTGGGCCGTGCGTGCTGCGCGACTGCCTTGACGGGGTACCTGCAAGATCGGGATACCGTCCGCCGGGCGAGACTGCATCGTCTCCCATAGACGGTATTGCTCGTCTTCCAGTTGGCGGTTGTGTTCCGCACGCACCAGCAGCTTCGGACCGTCGGGATGCCCTATGGCTTCTTCAAATAGTTCGTAGAGGTCCGCCTCGCGATCGCCTACGCTGACCAGCGTGGTATCGGGGCAGCGTGCCTGGACGGCCGCCACCGCACGGAGACTCTTCAGCCACTTGAAACTTTCTTTCTCCTCAATCGGAAGACGATGACGCTTCGCTTTCTTGCCAAAGTCGGCTGGATCGCGTGACCAACATTGGACATCCAGAAATCCCAGGGGCGTACCCTGAGTGCTGAAGGCAAGCGTCGAATGCAGGTGAAGTCCTTGGGGCCCATTGGCTGTCGAACCGATGGGGCCCATGCCCTCGGTGGCCACATGCGCCGTGTAGTTCAGACTCGTCGTGTCTTGCACCGCCAGCACGATCGACTCTGCACGCACGCGAACTTCGGTCGCCCGATAGTGAGGCTGCAACAGCGTATCCATCGTTGTCTTATCGTGATCCAGAAACCGGTAAGCGGCCTTGGTCTTGGCCCGGCTCGCAGAGGCCTGCGCCACATGGGCCGTGGGGCGGCCATAAAAATCCCGCGCCAGCGACAACAGACGCCTCTGCAACCGCACATCGGGCAGATCGCAACCGCCAAATTCTTCCTCCGCCCAGTCTGCCGGGATGATCTGGGCAGCGCCCGGGCTCACGCACCTGGGCGCCGCCAAGGGGTCACCGTTGGCCTGCAAGATCGCTTGCCAATGCGATTGCAACGGATAGACCCAAATGTCCTTGATCGTCTCCTGCGCAACGTGCTGCCGATCTTGCCGACCACGCCCCTGAGTTTGACCAAGGAGGCGCCAATTGGCGGCACGGTAACAGGTACCGCGATACTGGCTGCGATCAACGAAGGTTTCCACCAGCACGGGCGTGATGCCGTAGCGCGACTGCCAGTCATTGGCCAGGCGAGCGAGCGCCTGACTCAGTACGTGCGAGGCCAGGTTGGGAACGCGGACGCTGGGCGCAATCAGAAACCGGCTATTGGCCACCACCTTGGACAACTTCGCTTGGCGAATTCGATCATCCCAGCCAATCCATTCATCGCGAGGGGCCAGCCGCCACGCAGGAGCGCTGAAACTCAATCCGCCCACAAACCCTGCTTCGCATGCCACCAGATAACGAAGTTGCGCCCCGCACAGCGGTCCTGCACCCAACGGATGGTGTGCTTGCATCATCGCCGACCACGTGCTCGACAATTCCGCTTGCCCACTGTCAACCGGGACTAGCCATACCGGGCCCAGGTCGCTCAGCGTCGTCTCAATGGCCAGCCAGTCCCGGCGCACAGGCGCCAACGCCTCCCTTGACTTGGCAAACGAGACTGCCTGACCTGCGGGAAGCTCGATGATCCCGCGTCGGGACAGCTTGAGCAACGCCACCCGACAACTCATGTCTTTCGGCTGTCCATCGGCGCCTTGCCATCCCAACCAACCACATACCTCCCGCGACAGCGCGGTACGCGTCAGCAATGGATCCCCCTCCACTCGCAAACGAATTCGCGCCAGAATTTCATCGGAAAACTCTCGCCCCGCAACCAACATGAACCCACATTAGCGAAAACTTCGTCCCGTGTTCAGCAAAGATATGGGACACGATCAGGTGCCAGTCGGGGGATGGTTACTGTCATTGACACGTTCTGCGACTGATCGATTGAATCCTCCTTTTGACCTATTCCGTGTTTCTTCAAAGTATCGGATGATCTCACCGCTACTCAGTACTTGCTTGGGTTGTTAGAAGGGGCCGCCAAATTTGCGGCGGCCGCCACTTTCTCTGGTGCTTGTGACTCGATACGTGACTCAGTTCCGCTGTTGCGCAAGCAAAAAATGAGAAGATTCGAAAACTTTGCCGCAGAGTTATCTTGATCTCACAGACCCAATGTGTGGAATAGCGGGAATTGCTAGTCTCGACCAAGCATGCGCGCCTCGCGAGGAAAGTGTGCACAGCATGCTTGCAAACTTGCACCACCGAGGTCCGGACGGCAACGGAGTCTATCGCGACCCTTTTGGCCGTGTTGTGCTGGGTCATACCCGCCTCAGTATTATTGACCTCGCGGGTGGCGCTCAGCCGATGCACAATGAGGACCGCACCGTCTGGGTGTCGTTTAACGGAGAGATCTTCAATTACCCCGAGTTGCGGTCTGAGCTCATCAGCTTGGGGCATACGTTCTATACGCAAAGTGATACAGAAGTTCTTGTCCATGCGTACGAGGAGTTCGGTGACGAGTTCGTCGAGCGCTTGAATGGGCAGTTCGCAATTGCCCTATGGGACGAGCGTCGGGCGAGATTGTCGCTTGTAAGAGATCGTTTTGGAATTCTTCCTCTCTTTTACGCCATCGTTGGCGATCAGTTAGCGTTTTCCTCCGAGATCAAGGCGCTCCTTCCTCTGCTGCGGCAAGCGCCCGAGCTCTCGCCGGTCGTGGTCGACGAGATATTCACGTTCTGGTCGCCAACTGGTCCGCAAACGGTTTTCAAGGGAGTGTCTCAGGTCCCAGCCGGTCACCGTCTGGTGCTCGCGAATGGACGTTACTCCGTGTCCAAGTACTGGGACTGGGAGTTTCCGACCGAGCCGGAAGCGTATCATGATCGTCCAGAGGCCGAACTGGTCGAACAGCTGTACACGCTGCTGGCGGATGCGACTCGTATTCGATTGCGTGCGGATGTCCCAGTCGGGGCTTATTTGTCCGGTGGGTTGGACTCATCGTCATTGGTTGCACTGATTCGTCGACACTCGTCTGCGCCGTTGCGCACCTTTTCGATTGGTTTCGATGACCCCGGACTGGACGAGTCTGAGTTTCAGCAGGCGTTGAGTGATTTCATGGGTGTCGATCACTCGAGTGTCAAATGTCTAAACCACGAGATTGCAGACGAGTTTCCTGACGCGATCCGCCACATCGAAACCCCAATCCTGCGAACGGCACCCGTCCCGATGAAGCAGCTGTCCCGACTAGTGCGGGAATCGGGCTACAAGGTCGTTCTCACAGGGGAGGGGGCGGATGAGGCATTGGGGGGTTATGACATTTTTAAGGAAGCGAAGATCAGGCAGTTCTGGGGGCGATTCAAGGACTCGGAGAAAAGGCCACTACTGCTGAAGGCGCTCTACCCTTACTTGGAAACGTCGGGGGCGCAGGCGCAGGCGTACCTTCGTAGCTTTTACGGTATTGGTCTATCGGAGCCCGCCCAACGAGGCTTTAGTCACCTGACAAGGTGGTTTACCACCGCCCAATGCAAGACGTTCTTCTCGAAACATCTTGTGTCTTCCGTGGGTGGGAACGCGGCTGAACGGTTTCTGGACACGCTTCCGTCAGGTTTCGATCAGTGGCATCACTTCTGCAAAGCCCAGTATCTGGAGGCGAAGACGCTTTTGTCCAACTATCTCCTTTGTTCCCAAGGAGATCGGATGCTGATGGCCAATTCCGTCGAGGGGAGATTCCCTTTTCTTGACCACAGGGTCGTCGAGTTTGCGAACCGGTTGCCTCCACGCTTCAAGATGAAGGCGTTGAACGAGAAGTACCTTCTGAAGCGCGCGATGAAGTCGTTGTTGCCAGAGTCCGTCCTATCCCGGCACAAGCAACCTTACAGGGCCCCAGACATCCCGGCGTTCTTCTCGGGGAGACAGTTTCCCTATGTCGATGAGATGCTCAGTAAGGAGAAGATCACCGATTACGGCTACTTCGATGCGAAGAAGGTTGGTTTTTTGGTCGATAAAGTTCGCCGGGGCGGATCGATATCCTACAAAGACAATATGGCTCTCGTTGGCGTGCTCTCGACGCAGCTATGCCATTACGAGTTCATTGAAAATTTCGCCAGTTACTCACGTGCGAACTGATTTTATGCAACGTGCGATGCAGGAGGTTTAAATGGACACTAGGCAGACCATTCGAAAGTTCATTCTTGAGAATTTCTTGTTTACTGATGACCCCGCGGCCCTGAGCGATGGAAAGTCGTTCCTAAGCAGCGGAATGATTGATTCCACTGGAGTGCTCGAGATCATGTATTTCGTTGAGGAGACGTTCGGCATCTCGATCAGCGATGACGAAATGGTCCCGGAGAATCTCGATTCAGTGGAGAACCTTGTTGCATTCGTGGCTCGCAAGCAGAAGGTCGCGGCGTAGGGACTCACGTGACGAGGCCGGCTCGCCTACTTCAAGACGTTCTCGTACAGAGTGTTCGGGAACGCCCAAACCATGTCGCCATCGTTTCTGGCGGCGTGCGGTTGTCTTACCGCGAGGTGGCTGAGCTCGCGAACCGGACGGCATGGCTTCTCCGCGACAGGGGTGTGGAGCGAGGCGATCGGGTCGTCGTGTTCATGGAGAACAGCTGGCGTTGCGCGTGTACTGTCTTTGGCGTGCTACTGGCAGGCGGGGTCGTTGTCCTCGTCAACCCGCAGACGAAGCGCGAGAAGCTGGCATACATCATTTCGGATGCAATAGCCAAGGTCGTGATTCATGAGTCGTCGTTAGCGGGAGTTGTGGAGCCCGTAGCGGACGAGCTGGAATCGGTTTGCTTCCTCATGACCGGCGAAGAAGGCGTGCGGGGGGGTACCCGCAAGTCAGAATGGGTCGATGAGGCGCTCCTGAAGTTGCCGGCTGAGATGCCACCGCAAGCAGCCATCACGCTGGATCTGGCGGTTCTCATTTACACGTCGGGTACGACAGGGCATCCGAAAGGAGTCATGCATACGCACCAGTCGCTCTTGTTCGCGCTCGAAAGCATCAACGAGTACTTGCAGCTCGGAACCGAGGATCGGATCTTTTCCGCATTGCCGTTGAGCTTTGGATATGGGTTGTTTCAATGGTTCTCCACACTGCGGGCGCGCGCGACGCTAGTACTTGAGAGATCGTTTACTTATCCGGCAGTGGCGTTTCGGCTCATGAGAGACGAAGCCGTAACGGTTTTTCCGAGCGTTCCTACGGTTTTTTCAATGCTGATTGCCCAGCATGCAAAGCAGGCGCTGAGCTTCGATACTGTTCGAGTTGTTACGAACGCAGCGGCGGCGTTGCCCAATGAGTTTATTCCCAGAATAGAAGATATCTTTCCTAACGGTCGGCTATTCAAAATGCATGGGCAAACGGAGTGTATTCGAACGGCGTACCTGGAACCGTCGCTCGCGCGAGCCAAACCAGATTCGGTGGGCAGGGCCATGCCTGGTACGGAGTTGATCATCTTGGATGAGCAGCTCGGTCCGGTTAAGGAAGGGGAGGTGGGAAAGCTGTATGTCCGTGGCCCGCACGTGATGAAAGGCTATTGGCGTCAACCTGAAAAGACCGCAGATATGTTGGTGAGATGGGCGCCATACAAGGACGAGATCCTGAATACCGGCGATCTGTTCTACCGAGATGGGGACGGCGATCTTTACTTCGTTTCACGGAGTGATGACATCATCAAGAGCAGGGGCGAGAAGGTCAGTCCGGCTGAAGTTGAGCAAGTGCTTTACGGTATGGCCCAAGTTCGAGAAGCTGTGGTCGTCGGTATTCCTGATGAGATTCTCGGGGAAGCTGTTTGTGCCTTTGTTGTTGTGCGGGAAGGCCAGAAGCTTTCAATTCAGGAGGTTAAAAGGAAGTGCGCGGAGAAGCTGGAAGGCTTCATGGTTCCCAAGCATGTTGTGTTTTTAGAGTCGCTCCCGGTAACTGAGAACGGCAAGTTGTCTCGCAAGTTGATCGTGGAACGGTGTTCTAGGTTGATTCGCACGAGTGCGGATTCGGAGGGTTAAGGGGATGGCGATGGCGGAACAACTTGCGTCAATGCTGCGTATTGACGAAGCGAAAGAGGTAGAGCGCATCTGCAATCGGCTCCGGCGGATACTTGGGGGCGAACTTCATCGTCGCGGATTTGTCGTCGCGATTTCCGGGGGTATCGACAGCGCTGTTTGCAGTGAGTTGGCAGTTCGAGCGATCGGAAAGGAAAGGGTTTTTGGGCTGCTGTTGCCGGAGCGCGATTCGTCCGATTCGAGTACGGATCGTGGGCTGGAAATCGTGAGGTCCCTCGGAATCGCGTATGAGAAGTTCGACATCGCGCCTGCGCTCGAGGCGCTGGGATGTTACCGGTGGCGCGACCAGGCAATTCAAGGGGTATTTCCGGCGTATGGAGAGGGGTGGAAGAGCAAGATCGTGATTGGCGGGGGGCATGCGGGCACATTCAATTTCTTCAAACTCGTAGTGCAGTCGCCCTCCGGCGAGGTGCTCGAATCGAAGTTGGGGTCGAGGAGTTATTTGCAGATCGTTGCCGCGACGAACTTCAAACAGCGCGTCCGGAAGACCATGGAGTATTGCCACGCTGATCGACTGAACTACGCGGTAATCGGCACGCCCAATCGGCTCGAGCATGACCAAGGGTTCTTTGTTAAGAATGGGGATGGCTCGGCTGATGTGAAACCCATCGCGCATTTGTATAAGAGCCAAGTCTATTCGTTGGCCCGATACCTTCAGCTTCCGGAGAGCGTTTGCAATGCTTTTCCGACGACCGATACCTACAGCATGACGCAAGGACAGGACGAGTTCTATTTTGCTCTCCCGTATGAGCAGATGGACATTGCTCTGCTAGCGAAGAATATCGGAGCGCCGGCTTCGAGACTAGCGGCGGAACTCGGCATCAGCGAAGATCTCGCGAACCACATCTATCGCGACATCGACGTCAAACGTAGGACGACGGCAGTTCTGCATTGGCAAGGGATCACGGTCGAACCTGTTGAGGGGCCGGTGACATTGCGATTGGACGACACCGGAGCGGGGGCGTGACCTAGGTGGCTCAATGGCAGAAGCCCAAATGATAACGACTGCATTGAGTCCGGGAGAAAGATGGTACGTATGGTTCCTGGCGAGTGATCGAACAGAGATCTGCGATGCGCTATAGGCAGTTCGGGCGCAGTGGGTTGCTGGTTTCTGAGATCGGTTTCGGAGCGTGGGGAATTGGCGGTAAGGCGTATGGCTCGGTTGATCGTTCGGAAGCGCTTGGTGCGTTGGCGCGCTCGGAAGAATTGGGCTGCAACTTGGTTGACACCGCAGCGGTTTACGGAGAGTCAGAAGCAATAATCGGGCAGTTCTTGAAAGGTCGTCGGGATAAGTGGCTCGTTGCAACAAAGTTCTCTGGGCAAGGCGTCGGACTTGAGCAAACGCTGGACGAACAGCTTCGACGGTTGGGTGTTGAATGCGTCGATCTGTACATGATCCATTGGAGGCCACCCGCAGGCGATCGGCTGTACGATGCTCTCAATCGCGTCAAGAAAAGCGGAAGATGCCGGCTGGTAGGTGTTTCGCTTTACACCATACGCGATATCGACCATGTGCTACGCGACGACGCTATCGACTTCTTTGAAGTTCCGGTTAGCCTACTTTCTCCAGACCCACTAATGGCTTGCCTGAAGGGTGTCGGTCAGACGCACCTTGGAGTGATTGTCCGATCCGTGTTTCAAGAGGGATTCCTCACAGGCAAGTATGGGGTCGATTCGCGCTTCTCCAATCCGAACGATCAAAGAAGCCTTTGGGAGCCGGGAAGAATTGCGAGGACAGCCCGATGGGCCGAATCATTCCGATTCGTCGAATCTGAAGCCGGTTCAATGGTACGTGGAGCGGTGTCATATCCGCTGAGTTTCCCGGAGGTTTCGACAGCAATCTTGGGAACCAAGACCTTGGCTCAAGCGAACGAGAACTTCGGGCAGGTGGCGGGTGGTGCCCTTGGGCAGCAGACACTGAAGCGCATCGAGGCGACCCAGCGAGATCTGCGTCTTTTTCATCGAAAGGAACGGATTGTCCACCGTCTTCGCTGCCTGTTTCAGTGAGTTGCGGGGGTTGCGGGGACAATGAGCCGACCGCTCACGCCGACTTGGATGCGAACGCTGGGTCAGAGACAGATATCAGGTGGTTCGCGTTGGATCGACATTTGACGACTTGCGTACGCGCTGTTGCGCACCTGCCTGACGTGAGCGGAACGCCGGGAGAGGGTTCAGTGGTGTCGGAAATCCATGCGTCAGAAGTCGAAGCCGACTGGACCTGTCGATGAGTATTCGCTTCAATAGTGTCGATGGAGAAACGCACAAGTGGGGTCCGGTGATGATTGCAGGCGATCCGTTCCAGGTTGCTCCGATGGAGGAATCGGACGCCATTGAATGGGATTCGTATGTATCCGGTCACCCTTCGAGCTCTATCTATCACCTCAACGCCTGGCGGCGAGTGATCACCGAAGTTTTCCGCCACGAGTCGCGGTACTTGATTGCTCGTCACAGAGATCAGATTGTTGGCGTGCTTCCAATGATTCGACTGAAGAGTGCGCTTTTTGGTGACTATCTGGTCTCCCTTCCCTATTTCAACTGCGGTGGAGTGCTCGCCGATAGCGCGCGGGTTTCTGAACTGTTGATGGCAGCCGCAACACGGGGCGCAGTCAACTGGGGGTGTTCGCACATTGAGTTTCGGGATCGCAGACAACTGCCGGAGTGGACGGTTCGTACAGACAAAGTGGGCATGGAGTTGAATTTGCCCGAGACGGTCGGCGAATTGTCGAAGCAATTCGGGTCCAAGTTGCGTGCTCAGATCAACAAAGCAGCCAAGACTGGAGCCTGCGTACAATACGGTGGAGAAGAACTTGTCGGAGACTTCTATCGTGTGTTCTCGAGGAACATGCGGGACCTTGGGACCCCTGTCTATCCGGTTCGGTTCTTTCGGGAGATCATGAGGTCATTTCCAAACGACACGAGGATCGTATTGATTCGCTTTGAGCAGCAACCAGTCGCAGCAGGGTTTCTTATCCAGTTTCGGGATCGGGTAGAGATTCCGTGGGCGTCTTCATTGCGGGAGTCCAACTCCCTGGGTGCCAATATGCTCATGTACGCGAAGGCATTGGAGTATGCGGTCGAAGGATCATTCAAGGTGTTCGATTTCGGAAGATCCTCCGTCGGGTCCGGGACGCATCGGTTCAAGAAGCAATGGGGTGCCGTCGAAAGACAGCTTTATTGGCACTATTGGCTGCGCGATGGAAGTAGCTTGCCCCAACTCAATCCACAGAATCCTAAGTACATGGTGGCAATTTCGCTGTGGAAGCGACTTCCTGTCTGGGTTGCGAATCTGTTGGGGCCGTCAATCGTCAAGAACCTTCCATGATTGCTGTGCGCTTGCATTCTGCGGGCTCCGACCGCGCTGACCGAGGACCGGGGAACTCAAGAACGCCGGGACGTTGTGTCGATTCGCACTGAGCGCCGATTCATGGTTCCGGGCTGCAATTGCCGAACGAATAGCTGGAGAAACGGGATACGTGGCTTACCAGATCAACGAAGTGCTGTCTTCAGACGACTCGGCCAAGGTACTGCGGCTTTGGGAAGAGTCGTTCGGGGCCTCATCCCAGGCGCGTTTCGATTGGCTCTATTGTGACCCGGAGAGCTTGGGAGGCCGATGCTGGCTTGCGTCAGATGATCTCGGTGAGATCGTAGCATCTGTCGGGATTCTGTTCCGTCGGATGCGGATCGGAGACGAGATCGTGATGTGCGGCCAGGCCGTGGACCTCGTTGTTTCTCCGAAACACCGCTCTGGTGGCGTTGCACTCAAGTTGCTACGAAATCTGCTCGAGGAAGCCAGAAGCAGTGGTTGTCGGCTTGTCTATACGTACCCGCTTCCAAGAGCCATAGCTATCGTTAGGAGAGTGGGGTTTAAGGAACTGGGAACGCTAACCAGGTGGACGTGTTTGCTCCGTTCCTACGAGAAGCTTAGTTCCAGGTTGAATCCAACGGCGGCGCTATGCCTTGCCCCTCTCATAGATCTCTCGCTCCGACTTCGGAGACGAATCCGGGCGAGCCGTGTGTCGCGGAATCGTCGCTACTTCTCCATGCAGGGGTTTGGAGCGGAGATCAATAGCGTCTGGTACGGTCAGTTGTCTTTTGCCGCGGTTGTGGGGGAACGGACGGCTCAGTTCTTGGCTTGGAGATTCGACAGATACCCAGGGACAGGGTATAGGTGTTTCGGTATTGCGGATGCCGACGAACCACTCGGATATGTTGTCTTTCGGGCGACACAAGGGGGCTATACGATTGCTGATCTGATGTATCGAGACAGAATTGCGGCTAAGCAGTTACTTGGCCACATCTTAAACGACGCTTCTGCGAGCGGGCGAAACAGCGTCTCGATCCAATGTCTTGTTCCCACTCAGGCACAGGAGACTTTGGCTTCTTTGGGCTTCGCCAAACGTCCCGAAGACGCTCGTGTATTGGTATATGACTTGGCGAACGATGCCAATCAGACCGATCGAAACGGCAACCTAGAAAACCTGCCATGGTTCCTGACCGAGGCTGATCGGGACGTGTAACCACCCTATGTTAAGCAAAAGACCCAAGCAAGATCCTGTCCAAGTTCGGGAGAACTCATTGAAACTGGCGATAACCATCGACACAGAGGAAGACAACTGGCTTCCTTATAGTCCGAGCGGCTATCAAACCAAGAACTCAAAGAGAATTCCGCGATTGCAGGAGCTGTTCGACGAGTTCGGAACAAGACCCACCTACCTTGTTACGTATCGGATGGCAAGGTGCCCAACAACCTCCGCCATCTTGCGAGCTATCCGTGAACGCGGCGCCTGTGAAATTGGAGCTCATTGCCACCCGTGGAGCCAGCCCCCGCACGAGGAAACTCCCGATATCTTCAACAGTATGCTGTGCAATCTTCCTCCACGCCTTCAGGCGAGGAAGATTCGAACGCTGCATGAGGCAATTCAGAACGAACTTGGATACAACCCGAGATCGTTTCGTAGCGGACGCTGGGGGTACAGTCCAGCAGTGGCGGAAACTCTGCTGGAGCTGGGCTACGAAGTCGACACCTCCGTGGTCGCGCATACCGATTGGAACAGTTGCTTTGGGCCGGATTTTTCGATGATTCCGCCAGTTCCGTTTCGATTCGATCCTCCCGACATCTATCAACCCGTTGAGCGGGGGGCGCTGTTGGAGATTCCCGCGTCGGTTGAGTTCCTCCAACGACACAGCAAGGAGTGCAATGCGGTTTTCGAGGGTATCAGACGATCCCCACTTCGCCACTTGGCACTGCTTGGTCTTCTGGACAAGCTACGCATGCTGAACAAGGTCGCGCTAACGCCGGAGCTTTCGACGGCTCATCTCATGGTTCGATTGATCGGAAGCATGAGGTCGAAAGGGTATCGCGTTGCCACAATGTGGTTTCATTCTTCGACTCTGATGCCAGGCCTGACACCCTACGTTCGTTCCGAAGAAGATGCGGAAAGGTTTCTAGGACGGATTCGATCCTTCCTTTCGGGGATGCGCGATCAAGGGATCGAGGCAATGACACTCTCGGATGCCCGTGAAATCTTGGTTTCGGCGCCGCGCGGCATGGCTTATTGAGCTTTCCGTAAATGGCGACATCACCAGAGTTCAGCTTGCACCCAGCATGCGGCGATGATGGAAGGACGCCGCTGGGCGCTCTTGAGCTTGCCGCGCGCGGTGGCGTTGAGTTCGCTCATGTTGGCGGGGCAGAAGTTCGCCAGCGCAGGGCGCTTGAGCCAGGCCCACAGGTATTCCACCGGGTTCAGATCTGGCGAGTACGGCGGCAAGAACGCCATTTGGATCTCTCCGTCGGTCGAGTCCAGGTACTCGCGCACCAGCTTGCTGCGGTGGGCCTTCAACCCATCCCAGATGATCAACAACGGCCGCTTCAGGTGCGCACGCAGCGCCTTGAGGAACTCGACGTGCTGCTCCTACTTGATGCTGCCCTCGTGCAGTCGGAACATGCAGTGGGTGCGTGTCAGGCCGGCGATGACAGAAATGTGGGTCCAGTTGAAGTGGAACTGGATGATGGGCGTCTTGCCCCTGGGCGCCCAGGTGCGCACGCGGGTGGGCCGCTCGCTCAGGCCCGACTCGTCGATGAAGACGATCAGCCGTCCTTCCCGACGAGTTTTTTTTTGAGCCCGGGCCAAGTTTTGCGCGTCCATGTCTGCACGGCGTCCTCGTCGCGCTCCATGGCACGGCGCTCGGGCCTTTGCACCGAGAATCCCAGCCCTCCCAGGATGCGCCAGATTTGGGTCTGGCCGAACTTGACGCCGTACTGGCGCTCGATGAGCAGGCCCACGCGCTTGAGCGTCCACAACTCGGTGCCAAAGCCATGCTCGGCGGGTTTGTCCAGGAGCATGCGGCCCAGGCTCTGCAATTGCTGCTCGTCCAAGCGCGCCGGGCGACCGCGAGAGGGCATGGCCCGAAGCGCGTCAATGCCGCCTTCATCGAGCACCGCCTTCCATGTGTACGCGGTCTGCCGTGCTACGCCCACTGCGTGCGCAACCTGCGCGGGCCTCTTGCCCGCCAAGTCTCGTCCAATCGCTTCGTCACCATGCATCGCTCCCAACACTTGCCAAGTATTGGTACAACGCATGAGGGCGCTGTCGGTTGTCATGTATTACGGAAACCTCAATAGC
>APMI01002746.1_pt1 | contig 16689 bp, 14 predicted proteins | sample 667938 | NCBI WGS metagenome assembly APMI01 (sample SAMN01084076, study PRJNA167559) | wastewater metagenome | biome: Wastewater | place: Denmark: Ejby Moelle, Odense | collected 2011-11-28 | reverse complement strand
TGTTGATTTCCGCTGAGAGTTGACCCGGGAGGGGCATAAATTTCCACTGAGAAGTGACCCATGTTTTGACCTTGCCTCTGACTGATTTGTCGGGGGATCCAGGAGTGATCGACATGGCGTTATTGAGCGTAATCCGGCGCTGGGGCGCTGGCATTTCCGGCAGCACATCCCGATCCGTGAGATTGAGCGACGCACGGGATTGTCGCGCAACACGATCCGCAAGTACCTTCGGGCGGATACGGTAGAACCGAAGTTCAAGGTTCCAGATCGGCCGAGCAAGCTAGATCCGTTTGCCGAGAAGTTGACCTCCTGGCTGCGGATCGAGGCTGGCAAGTCGCGCAAGCAACGGCGCACAGCCAAGCAGATGTGCGCCGATCTTGTGGTGTTGGGATATGACGGTTCCTACAACCGCGTCGCGGCCTTTGCGCGGGCCTGGAAGGCCGAGCGCCAGCGCGATGCCCAGACCAGTGGGCGCGGTACATTCGTGCCACTGATGTTCCAGCCTGGCGAAGCATTCCAGTTCGACTGGAGCGAGGACTGGGCCCTTATCGCCGGCAAGCAGACCAAGCTGCAGGCCGCGCACACGAAGCTGTCGCACAGCAAAGCGTTCATCGTCAGGGCCTATCCGCTCCAGACCCATGAGATGCTGTTCGACGCCATGACCCAGGCCTTCAGGGTGCTAGGCGGCGTGCCGCAGCGCGGGATCTTCGACAACATGAAGACCGCGGTCGACAAGATCGGCACCGGCAATGGCCAGCCACTATCTGTTTGAACCGGAGTTCTGTAATCCGGCCTCGGGGTGGGAGAAGGGTCAGGTCGAGAAGAACGTTCAGGATGCAAGGCGCCGACTGTGGCAGATGATGCCCGGCTTCCCGGATATCGACGCGCTCAACGCCTGGCTCGAAGAACAATGCATCGCACAATGGGGGCAGATCCAGCATGGAGTTCTGCCCGGCACTGTCGCCGATGTGCACGCCGCCGAGATCGCCAGCCTGATGCCGCTGGGCCGTCCCTTCGACGGCTTCGTCGAGCACACCAAGCGGGTCTCGCCCACTTGCCTGATATCCTTCGAGCGCAACCGGTACAGCGTTCCGGCATCCTTCGCCAACCGGCCAGTGAGCCTGCGGATCTACCCCGACCGGATCGTCATCGCCGCCGAAGGACAGATCCTGTGCGAACATAGGCGGGTTATCGAGCGATCCCATGATCAGCCAGGACGGACGATCTATGACTGGCGGCACTATCTGGCGGTGGTCCAGCGCAAGCCCGGCGCTTTGCGCAACGGGGCGCCCTTCACCGAGATGCCGTCAGCGTTCCGGCAACTGCAAGGTGCGCTTCTGCGGCGCTCCGGCGGCGACAGGGAGATGGTGGAGATCCTCTCGCTGGTCCTGCATCATGACGAGCAGGCCGTGCTCTGTGCGGTGGAACTGGCGCTCGAGGCCGGGGTCCCCACCAAGACCCACATTCTCAATATCCTGCACCGCCTGATCGACGGTAAGGATGGCACTCCGCCCAGGATCGATGCCCCCCAGGCGCTGGTCCTGAGGCGTGAACCCAAGGCCAACGTCGCCCGCTATGATACCCTGCGGGACAAGGATCTGCGCGCATGTTGAGATCTGGGCGTCATGATCCCGCCAGCGCCGCCGTCGTGGTCATGCTGCGCGGCCTCAAGATGTATGGCATGGCCCAAGCGGTCAGCGATCTCATCGAACAGGGCGCGCCGGCGTTCGATGCGGCAGTTCCCATCATCTCCCAGTTGCTCAAGGCCGAGGTCGCCGAACGCGAGGTCAGGTCCATCGCCTACCAGATCAAGGCGGCCAGGTTCCCCGCCTACAAGGATCTGGCCGGCTTCGACTTTGCCTCCAGCGAAGTGAACGAAGCTATGGTCCGCCAGCTCCATCGCGGCGACTTCATCGACGGCGCCCATAATGTAGTGCTGATCGGTGGCCCGGGAACCGGAAAGACGCACGTTGCCACCGCCCTCGGCGTTCAGGCCGTCGAGCATCACCGCAAGAAGGTCCGGTTCTTCGCCACGGTCGACCTGGTCAATGCGCTTGAACAGGAAAAGGCCATGAACAAGGCGGGCCAGCTTGCGGACCGGCTGCTGCGCCTCGATCTCCTCATCCTTGACGAGCTTGGCTATCTGCCGTTCAGCCCGTCAGGCGGTGCACTCCTCTTCCACCTGCTCAGCAAACTCTACGAGCGCACCAGCGTCATCATCACCACTAACCTGAGCTTCAGCGAGTGGGCCGGCGTGTTCGGCGACGCCAAGATGACTACTGCGCTACTCGACCGGCTCACGCATCACTGCCACATCCTCGAGACCGGAAACGACAGCTTCCGGTTCCGCGCCAGCTCGGCAGCACCCAAATCCAGAAAGGAAAAATCACCCGCTTGACCCACCGCCCGTATCGCGGGACATATTACCCACCCGGGTCACTTCTCGATGGAAATCCCGGGTCAACTCTCAGCGGAAATCAACAAGCCGTCCACATATGGAACTGGCATCCGACCGAGCAAGACGTCGCCCAAGCCGCATAGCTGCGGTACTCAGGCCCCGCTTACAGGATGAGTTTCATTGACTGCCTCCACATGACGAATCCGGCGCGTTCTGCGCGCACGTCTCCACGGCTCCCGGCGGCAGGCCGGGAACAGGCCGGTACGGCGATGTGCGGTGCGAGAGAGCCCGTTCAGCAGTCCAGCGTGGTGTCGCGTTCCCACTGCGTGAGATGACGGGTGAAGTCGTTCCATTCACCTGTCTTCAGCTTCAGATAGGCGGGAATGAGCTGGCCGAGCGCGTCCTTGAGTACGGCGCTGCCTTCCAGCGCTCGTAGGGCGTCGAGCAGGTTCAGCGGCAGCTTGTTCTTGGCCGGTAGCGTGCTGCCCTCCGTATACATATTGATGTCGGAGCGCGGTCCCGGGTCGCGGGCGTTGGCCAGTCCGTCGAGGCCCGCCGCCAGCACTGAAGCGGCCATCAGATACGGATTGACTGCACCGTCAGCCAGGCGCAGCTCGAACCGGTCCGGTTCGGGCACGCGGATCATGTGCGTGCGGTTGTTACCCGTCCACGTCACCGAGTTGGGCGCCCAGGTCGCGCCTGAAGTGGTGCGCGGCGCGTTTATACGCTTGTAGCTGTTGACGGTCGGATTGAGGAAGGCCGTGAGTGCATCCGCAGAGTTGATGATGCCACCGATGAAGTGCAGCGCCTCGGCGGTCAGGTCTTGGCCACCAGGGTTGGCAAAGGCGTTGGTGTCGCCCTTCCACATCGAGACGTGCATGTGGCAGCCGTTGCCAGTCAGGTGGGTGAACGGTTTGGGCATGAAGGTCACGCGCAGGCCGTGCTTTTCGGCAATCGACTTGGCCATGTACTTGAAGAAGGCATGGCGATCGGCGGTGAGCAGCGCGTCGTCATATTCCCAGTTCATCTCGAACTGGCCGTTCGCGTCCTCATGGTCGTTCTGGTAAGGTTTCCAGCCGAGCGACAGCATGGCATCGCACAGCTCGGTAACCACATCGTAGCGGCGCATCAGCGCCTGCTGGTCGTAGCAGGGCTTGGCCTGGCAGTCTGCCGTATCGGCGATAGACTGACCGTCGGAAGATAGCAGGAAGAATTCACATTCCACCCCGGTTTTCATCTGCAGGCCAATTTCGGCAGCGCGCGCGATCTGGTTCTTGAGGGCGACGCGCGGGGAGGCCTCTACGGGAGCGCCATTCATCCACAGATCGGCGGCGAGCCAGCCCACTTCGGGTTTCCAGGGGAGCTGGACCAGGCTTTCCGGATCGGGTCTCGCAAATAGGTCCGGGTCGGCCGGACTCATGTCGAGCCAGGTAGCGAAACCGGCGAAACCGGCGCCGTTTTTCTGCATCCCGGCGATGGCAGAGGCAGGAACGAGTTTGGCACGCTGGGCGCCGAACAGGTCGGTGTAGGAAATGAGGAAGTACTTGATTCCCTTTTCCTTGGCGATTTCCGCAAGGCTAATGGTCATGGTCATATTTCTCCAGCAACGGACGACCGGCCGCTTTGCGCTCTGATTGTCCGATAAACCCGTTCCTGCCTGCGAGCACGAGGGTGCCTTCGTTGGAGCCGGCATCTGGGATTGCCGGCTCCGGGACCACCGGCCGGTCAGAAAGTCTGGCCGGGGATCCAGTTCGTTCCGGCCAGTGGCACACCGGCCATGGCAGAAGCCTCTAGCGTGAGGGCCACCAGATCCTCGGGCTCGAGATTGTGCAGGTGGCTCTTGCCGCAAGCGCGGGCGATGGTCTGTGCTTCCAGCGTCAGTACCGAAAGGTAGTTGGCAAGGCGGCGGCCGGCCTGAACCGGGTCGAGGCGCGCGGCAAGTTCAGGGTCCTGCGTCGTTATGCCTGCGGGGTCGCGGCCCTCCTGCCAGTCGTCGTAGGCACCGGCGGTGGAGCCGAGCTTGCGGTATTCCTTTTCGTAGGCAGGGTCGTTGTCACCCAACGCGACCAGCGCGGCGGTGCCGATGGCGACGGCATCCGCACCCAAAGCCAAGGCCTTGGCCACGTCTGCACCGCTACGGATGCCGCCCGAGACGATGAGCTGGACCTTTCGGTGCATGCCCAGATCCTGCAGCGCCTTCACTGCGGGGCGGATCGCGGCAAGGATCGGAATCCCGACATGCTCGATGAATACGTCCTGCGTCGCGGCCGTACCGCCCTGCATTCCGTCGAGGACAACGACGTCGGCTCCCGACTTCACCGCAAGGGCAACGTCATAATAAGGGCGCGTCGCACCCACCTTGACGTAGATTGGTTTTTCCCAGTCGGTAATCTCGCGTAGTTCCTCGATCTTGATCTCAAGATCATCGGGACCGGTCCAGTCGGGATGACGGCAGGCCGAACGCTGGTCGATGCCCTTGGGCAGATTCCGCATCATGGCAACGCGATCGGAGATCTTCTGGCCCAGCAACATACCGCCGCCGCCGGGCTTCGCACCCTGCCCGACGACCACCTCGATCGCATCGGCACGGCGAAGGTCATCAGGGTTCATTCCGTAGCGCGAAGGCAGGTACTGATAGATCAGTGTCTGCGACTGACCACGCTCCTCGGGCGTCATGCCGCCGTCGCCAGTGGTCGTTGAGGTCCCGGCGATGGTCGCGCCACGGCCCAGCGCCTCCTTGGCGGCACCCGACAGGGCGCCGAAGCTCATCCCGGCGATGGTGACAGGGGTCTTGAGATGGATCGGCTTCTTTGCGAAGCGAGTGCCCAGCCACACATCCGTGGCACACTTCTCTCGGTAACCCTCCAGCGGATAGCGCGAGACCGATGCCCCGAGGAACAGCAGATCGTCGAAATGCGGCAGCTTGCGCTTCGTACCTCCGCCACGAATGTCATAGATTCCGGTCGCGGCAGCTCTGCGGATTTCCGCCAGCGTGTGAGGATCGAAAGTTGCCGAGAAGCGCGGCAACGTCTGGGGGATGTTCTCCAGGTCCATCTGTAGGTCCTCAGTAAGCCGACGAGTTGTCGACGTGGAAATTGTAGAGACCGCGGGCGGAGCCATAGCGGCGGAAATCAGCGACGCTGACGGTCTCGTCCAGGCCGGCGGCGTCAAGCAGGCGGCGCAGGTCGGCCTTGTGCTCGTCGCGCAATTCCTTCTCGATGCAGTCGGCGCCGAGGCTCTTGACCGTGCCACGCACATAGAGTCGGGCTTCGTAGATTGAGTCCCCCAGCGCATCGCCGGCGTCGCCCAGGACCACGAGGTTGCCGGATTGAGCCATGAATGCGCTCATCGCGCCGATCGAACCTTTTACGACGATGTCGACGCCCTTCATGGATATGCCGCATCGAGCCGAGGCGTCACCGTCGATCACCAGCAGGCCGCCGTGCGCGGTGGCGCCCGCCGACTGGCTGGCGTCGCCTTTCACGTGAACCTTGCCCGAAAGCATGTTCTCGGCGACTCCAACGCCAACGTTGCCGTCCACCACGACGGTTGCCTGCTTGTTCATGCCGGCGCAGTAGTAACCGGCGTGACCATTGATCTCGACGGTGATGGGTACATCGAGCCCGACGGCAAGCGCGTGCTGGCCTTCGGAATTCTCGACGGTCCAGTGCGTCGCGTTGGTGTCGGCAGGCAGGGCGTGAAGCTGCGCGTTAAGGTCGCGCTTGGTGGTTTCGGCGAGATCGACGACAGGCATCAGTTGCGCTCCCAAGCATAGACACGGGCAGGTTCAGGTTCGAACACGCGGGCGTTCTGGATACCCGGAAGACCCGCCAATGCGCGGTATTCAGAGCCGAACGCGACGTAATCGTCGGTTTCGGCCATGACGGCAGGCTTGCATGAAACTGGATCGCGCAGCACTGCGAAGCCGCTCTCGGTGCCGACCACGAAGGTGAAGAAGCCGTCGAGGTCGTCAAGGCTCGCTTCGAGTGCTTCGGCCAGCGTCGCTCCTTCCTGCAGCTTCCAGCTGAGATAGCCGGCGGCGACTTCACTGTCGTTATCGGTCGAAAAGCGGATGCCCTTGGGCTCCAACATTCGGCGCAGACTTCGGTGGTTGGAAAGCGAGCCATTGTGAACTAGGCACTGGTCGGTGCCGGTCGAGAACGGGTGGGCGCCCGCTGTGGTGACGGCGCTCTCTGTAGCCATGCGGGTGTGGCCAATACCGTGCGTGCCCGACATGCCGGCGAGGCCGAAGCGCTTGGCAACGTCGGCAGGCAGGCCGACTTCCTTGTACAGCTCGATGCGCTCACCTGCGCCGGTAACCGCAAGATCCGGACGCGAGGCGGCGAGCCAGTCGCGAACGCGCTGCTCATCGCGTTCGGGAAGCGTGAGCACCAGATGCGTGTCGCGGATGAAGCCACTGATATCGCCGCCCAGGTCTGCGACGATCGAATCGAGGTCATCACCCCGCACGGTCAGTTTGATGCGCCCATTCTCACCACTGCCGTAGACAGCAAAGCCCGCGCTATCGGGACCGCGGCCGGTCATGACCACGAGCATTTCAGCAAGCAGTTCCCCGAAACGGGGCTCAAGCGTGCTGTTCTTCAAAAACAACCCAACAATTCCACACATGGTCGATTCCCTCGTCAGAGAAGGAAGTCGTACTGGAGTATGGAAAATTGGTCAACTCACAGGAAACAAATTTGCCTGTAAGGAAATCAACTCTTCGGATATATGATTATCGACAAATACTTGGATGTCTCCGATAGCATCCGTTCCGGGCCATGCAGGGTCCCGCTGTCGAACAGCAGCGAATCTCCCGGCTGCATAGGGTAGCTCGCGTTGCCGTGGCGGTAGGTCAGTTCGCCTTCGAGCATGTAGATGAACTCGACGCCGCTATGCGCGAAGCCGGTGTAAGGGGCCGCATCTTCGCGAAGGGTGATAAGGTACGGCTCGACGTTGACATCGCCGCGCAACATATGGCCGAGCAGTTGATAGATATGGCCCACCTTGGTGCCGCGGCGCTCTATCGTAACGCCGGCGTTCGCCTTCACGTGCGAGCAGTCCTGCCGGTCTTCGAACGACGCGAAGAGAAGAGACAGGGGAACCTGCAATACGCCTGAGATCGCCTGGAGTGTGCCAAGCGAAGCGGAAATGCCCCCATTCTCGATTTTCGAGAGCATGCCGGTGGATATGCCCGCTGCCGAGGCAAGATCGGCGATAGAGAGATCGAGATCGCGCCGGACGGCACGAATTTGGGTGCCCAGTGCTTTTTCCAGACTGCGATCGGGCTTGCCGGGTGCGGCCGAGCCCGTCAAGGTATCCTGATCTTCGGTATTGACGGTAGCAGTAATGCCGACTCTCCGTTAAAAACCTGTTCGGGCACTGTTTCATAAAGAGGATGTTGCCCGATGTCATCATATCGATCAGGCAACTGCCGCCTCGCGCACCGCGCCGGGCAGCCCGCGTCGGCGCCTCGCCGCCCGCAGGGTATTGCTCAGCAGGCAGGCAATCGTCATTGGCCCAACCCCACCGGGGACGGGCGTTACAGCGGCGGCGTGATCCATTTCCTCGCGCACGGCATCGCCGATGATCACCTTCCTGCCGTCGCGCTCGACGCGGTTGATGCCAACGTCGATGACCACAGCCCCCGGCTTAACCCAATCTCCGCGCACAAGGCCCGGACTGCCTGCGGCGACAACAACGATGTCGGCGCTGCGCACGGTGTCCGGCAGGTTGCGGGTGGCTATGTGAGTGACGGTGACGGTGCACTCGCGTTCAAGCAGCAGCATGGCGACCGGCTTGCCGACTATGTTGGACTTGCCGATCACGACTGCCTTCAGGCCCCGGTAGTGGTCGATCGCGGTGTCGAGCAGGATCATGCAACCCAGCGGTGTGCAGGGGATCAGTCCTCCGGTGCCGGTGGAAAGACGCCCGACATTGACCGGATGGAAGCCGTCGACATCCTTCAGCGGATCAATCGCGTCCAGCACCAGGTCTGAATCGATGTGTTGCGGCAAGGGAAGCTGCACGAGGATGCCGTCGACCGCATCGTCGTCATTGAGCGCGGCCACGAAGCCAAGAAGTTCCTCCTGGCTCGTGGAGGCGGGAAGGCGGTGCTCGAACGACCGCATTCCCGCTTCCAGCGTCTGCGTCACCTTGGAGCGGACATAGACCTGACTGGCAGGATCGTCGCCGACGAGCACCACCGCCAGTCCCGGCACGATCCCTTCCGCGGCCAGACTGACGACTTCTTCCGCGACCCGGCCACGAAGCTTCGCGGCGATCGCCCGTCCGTCTATGATGGCTGCCATCGGGTCAGTCGCGAAACACGACCGTTTTCGCGCCATTGGCGAGCGCGCGGCCGTCGAGATGGAAAGCTACCGCCCGCGCCAGCACCCGGCGCTCGATGTCGCGGCCCTTGCGCACGAGATCGTCGGGCGTGTCGTGGTGCGAGATGCGCTCCACGTCCTGCTCGATGATCGGTCCTTCGTCGAGGTCGGCGGTGACGTAGTGCGCGGTTGCGCCGATCAGCTTGACACCGCGCGCATGCGCCTGGTGATAGGGCTTGGCACCCTTGAAGCCTGGCAGAAACGAATGGTGGATGTTGATGCACCGGCCCGAGAGAAACGCGGCAAGGTCATCCGACAGGATCTGCATGTAGCGCGCCAGCACGATCAGTTCCGCGCCCGTCTCATCGACAATCGCCTTGATCCGGGCTTCCTGCTGCGGCTTCGTTTCCTTGGTGATCGGCAGGTGGTGGAACGGAATGCCACCGAAATCGACACCTTGATAGGTGCCGAGGGGATGGTTGGAGATGATGCCCACGACGTCCATCGGCAGTTCGCCGATGCGGTTGCGGTAAAGCAGATCAACCAGGCAGTGATCGAACTTGGATACCAGGATCAGCACCTTGCGCAGTTCATCCTTGGGACGCAGCGTCCAGTCGAGCGCGAGCTCTTCTGCCAGCGGCGCGATGCCGGCACGCAGATCATCGGCAGCGGCCTCATCCGGCAGGCTGAGCACGATGCGGCCGAAGAAGCGGCCGGTTTCGGCGTCATCGTACTGGTGCGCTTCCTTGATGTCGCCGCCATGGCGATACATCACGTCGGTAACGCGCGTGACGATCCCTGGCCGGTTGGCGCAGGACAGGGTCAGGAGATAGGGTTTGGTCATCGTGTCCTCGGATTAGAAGGCCAGCGCGGCTGCGGCGTGGTCGATCCACTCGCGCAGGCTGCCGGCAAAGCTACGGAAAGTGGCAAGGTCGTAAGTGGGACCGTCGTCGACTTGCCGGATGACGACACCGATATGCGCGATCACCGTGGTTGCCACCGAACCGCTGGAAAAGGATGCGGAGTGGAAATCGATCGCCGCCCCGCGCTGTAACAGCTTGCGCGCGCCTTCGCCTGCAAGACGCAGGACAACGTAGCCGCTGGACTGGTCGGATACCGATGCGAGTCCCGCAAGCCGATGCGTGAGATCGGCAGCGAAATCGGGAGCGGTGCCATCGTGGAACGCGAGCCAGGTCCCCGGGCCCGTGCCGATGAAGGTCACGGCTCCCGAGCCGCAGGCCGCCGGTCGGTCAAGCAGCGACATGCCCAGCGCAGTGCCGATCTTCGCGGCACTCATGCTCTTTCTCGCCATGACGGATGCCAGAGCGATATCATCGCGCTCCTGGATGGTGAGGTGTTCAGGCACGGACGCGGACTCCTTCGGGGTCGACAAAAATCGGGTTGCAGACTTCCGCCTGGATATCGCCTCCGCGCACCGGATCGTGGATGACAATGCGCTCGCCGTGACGCTGTGCGCCGTTGACCAGCAGGCCAAGCGCGATCGAATGGTCCAGCGTTGGCGACCAAGCGGCCGAGGTCACGAACCCTTCGTCGTTCTGCGGCAGCGGTGCTGCACCTGGGGCGAGCAGGTGTCCGCCACCACGCAGATGCCGGGTACGGTCGACCGGCCTGAGACCGACCAGCGCGGGGCGCGACGGATCCGCGAGCCCGCGCCTGGCAGCCATGGCGCGGCCGATGAAATCCTTCTTTTTCGACATCATCCGGCCCATGCCGAGGTCGGCTGCAGTGGTCTGGCCATTCAGTTCGTTGCCCGCGGCATGGCCCTTCTCGATGCGCATAACGCCGAGCGCCTCGGTGCCGTAGGGCACGGCGTCGTAGGAGCGGCCGGCAGCGAAGAGGTGGCGCACCAGTTTGTCGCCGAGCGTCGCAGGTACGCTTACTTCGTAGGCCAGCTCACCGGAGAACGACAGGCGGTAGATGCGCGCCTCGAAACCCTGCCAGCGGAACTTCGCAGCGCCCATGAACGGCAGGGCGTCGTTCGATACGTCAAGGTCCGGAAATGCCGCCTGCAGCATCTCGCGCGAACGGGGACCGGCGACGGCGTAGGTGGCCCACTGTTCGGTCACCGAAGTGGCCTGAACGTCGAGCTCGGGCCAGAGCACTTGCCGGGCATAGTCGATATGCTGCATAACCCGCGCGGCGTTGACCGTGGTGGTGGTGACGAAGAAGCTGTCCTCTGCGAAACGGGTGGTTGTGCCGTCATCCATGACGATGCCGTCCTCGCGCAGCATCACGCCATAGCGCGCCTTGCCGACGGCAAGGGTCGAGAACATGTTGATGTAGAGCCGGTCGAGCAGCAGGGCGGCATCGGGGCCATGCACGTCGATCTTGCCGAGCGTTGACACGTCGCAGATGCCGACGCCGCGCCGGGTCATCGTAACCTCGCGGTTGACTGTCTCCAGCCAGGACGCCTCCCCCGGGCGGCTGAACCACTGCGCACGCTTCCACTGTCCGGCATCAACGAAGGTTGCACCTTGTTCGGCCGCCCAGTCATGGCTGGCCGTGCGGCGCACAGGGCGGAAGGATTCCTCGCGGTGATGGCCCGCCAGCACGCCGATCGCCACTGGCTGATAAGGCGCGCGCGACATGATCGTCCCTGCCGCACCAATCGTGCGGTCAGTTGCCGCCGCCAGCAGTGCGTGGCCATTGAGCTGACTGGTCTTGCCCTGGTCGGTCGCCATGCCAAGCGTCGTGTAGCGCTTCATGTGTTCGATGGACACGAAGCCTTCACGGGCAGCGAGCTGCACGTCGCTGGCTGTCACGTCGTTTTGGAAATCGACGAAGCACTTGGTTCGCGCGCCCGGTACATGCCACAAGGGCGCGGTCGACGCGGCTTCGTCCGCTGCCCGAAACGAGGGCGGGGGAACAGCGCGGCCGGTTGCGTCCGCCACGGCGTCGGTACCCTTGGCAGCGCCGTCGACTAGGGCCTGCGCCAGCGAGAACCGGCCTGCCGCCGCACCGGCCGGAACGAGCCCGGGTGGGGTCTCGTCGAGCAGGAAAGTCTGTTGCGATTCCGACCACACAGGTTTTGCTCCCATGTTGCTGCCAAGGCCGATTGCCGGATTCCAGCCGCCACCCATCGCGACGAGATCCGCGCGGAGCGTGCGGCGCGAACCATCCGCGAGGCGCACGTCAACCTTCCTGACCGGAACACCGTGCACGTCAGTGACGATCGCGCCGCTCAGGATTTCGACACCACGCGTACGTAGTTCAGCGGCGAGGGCAGGCTCATCTTCGCGGTGGTCGACAAGCACGACGGAGGCGCCCGCTGCCGCCAGGTCCCGCGCAGTCGACCATCCGCTGTCGCTGGCGGTAAACACGACGGCGCGCTGTCCGGGAACCGCGGCGTAACGATTGACGTAAGTCGAGACAGCCGAGGCAGTCATGACACCAGGCCGGTCATTGCCACCGAACACCAGCGGCCGCTCGATGGCGCCTGTCGCGAGGATGGCGCGGCGGGAGACGATCTTCCACAACCGCTGACGCGGCTGCCCCGGCAGCGGGGCGACAAGATGGTCGGAAACGCGTTCGACGGCCACATATTCGTCGTCATAGACCCCGAATACGCCGGTACGGCTGAGCACGCGCACGTTCGGAAGCGAGGCCAGCTCCGCCAGCACCTGTGCAACCCATTGCACTGCGGACATGCTGTCGATCTCCTGCCGCTCGCTCAGCAGGCGCCCGCCGGGACGGGCGTCCTCGTCCGCCAGCATGACGCGCAGCCCTGCACGTCCTGCGGTCAGGGCCGCCGCAAGACCGGCCGCACCACCACCGATGACGAGCAGATCGCAGAAGGCATGCTCGCGGTCATACTCGCTCGGATCGGGCAGCATGGAGAGCTTGCCCAGCCCCGCCGCCCGCCGGATAAGCGGCTCGTACACCTTCTCCCAGAATTTAGCGGGCCACATGAAGGTCTTGTAATAGAAGCCCGCCACAAAGATCGGCGAGGCAAGCTGATTCACGGCCAGCAGATCATAGCGCAGACTGGGCCAGCGGTTCTGACTGCTCGCCTCCAGACCGTCGAACAGCGAGACGGTGGTCGCGCGCGTATTCGGCTCGGCGTGGGCGCCGGTACGCAGGGTGACGAGGGCGTTGGGCTCCTCGCTTCCCGCTGTGAGGATCCCGCGCGCCCGGTGGTACTTGAACGAGCGGCCGACGAGACGGACATCATTAGCTACGAGAGCGGAGGCGAGAGTGTCGCCCTCAAAGCCCGAATAGGCCTTCCCGTCGAAGGTGAAGGAAAGCGGGCGCTGCCTGTCGATCAGGCCACCGGCAGAAAGGCGGCTCATGCGGGTGTCTCCCGGGACAGCGTGGCGGCGGCGATGCGGTGTGTGCGGGTGTGGCGCAGCACGGTGATCCAGTTGCGGCACCCTTGCGCATGGTACCAGTGCTCGGCCATCTCGCCGATCACGTTGTCGCGCAGGTACACATAGTCGTAGAAGCCGTCCTCGCCTTCAGGGCGGCGGGGCGAAGCATCGCCGCGATAGACGAATTCCTGGGAGTCACGTTCGCCGCAATAGGGACAGGGTATGCGCATGGCCTCGTTCCCTCAGTGAAGATTGGGTTGGGCGCCGGCGCCCTTTTCGTCGATCAGATGACCGCGCTCGAAGCGGTCGAAGCGGTAGGCGGCAGCCGTATCGTGCGGGGCGCCCGTCGCGAGCAGATGGGCAAAGCAGCGCCCGGCGGCCGGCGTTGCCTTGAAACCGCCGTAGCACCAGCCCCCGTTAAGATAGAGGCCCTCGACCGGGGTGCGGTCAATGATCGGGGAGCCGTCCATCGACATGTCCACGACACCGCCCCAGGAACGCAGCAGGCGGGCGCGACCGATCATCGGCATGATCGCCATGCCACCCTCGCACACGTCCTCCACTACCGGCATGTTCCCCCGCTGGGCGTAAGTGTTGTATCCGTCGATGTCGCCGCCGAAGACGAGCCCCCCCTTGTCCGACTGGCTGATGTAGAAGTGTCCGGCCCCGAAAGTGATGACGCCGGGAATGACCGGCTTCAGCCCCTCGGTCACGAAGGCCTGGAGCACATGGCTCTCGATCGGCAGGCGCAGCCCGGCCATCGCTGCGACGGCAGAGGAATGTCCGGCCACCGACAGGCCGACTTTGTTCGCGCGGATTGCACCGCGCGTTGTCTCCACGCCGGTGACGGCGCCGCTGGCGTCACGAAGGAAGCCCTTGACCTCGCAGTTCTGAATGATGTCGACCCCAAAGTCGGAAGCGCCGCGGGCATAACCCCAGACGACCGCGTCGTGCCGGGCAGTACCTCCGCGACGATGCAGCAGGCCACCCATGATCGGGAAGCGGGCCGAATCGAAATTCAGGAACGGTGCCATCTTGCGCACCGCGTCCCGGTCCAGCAATTCCGCTCCCGCGCCATGGAGCAGCATCGCGTTGCCGCGCCGGGCGAAAGCATCACGCTGGGCATCGCTGTGGTACAGGTTCAGGATGCCGCGCTGGCTGACCATCACATTGTAGTTCAGGTCCTGCTCCAGCCCTTCCCAAAGCTTCATCGAAAATTCGTAGAAGGGCTCGTTGCCGGGCAATCCGTAGTTGGAGCGGATGATCGTGGTGTTGCGTCCGGCGTTGCCGCCGCCGATCCACCCACGCTCGACCACTGCGACGCGGCGGATACCGTGGACCTTGGCGAGGTAGTAGGCAGTGGCCAGGCCGTGGCCGCCGCCACCGACGATGACGATATCGTAACCCTCAGCAGGCGCGGAATCGCGCCAGGTCGGGCGCCAATCGCGATGCCCCTTGAGAGCGTGCGTGGCAAGATTGAAAATGGAAAAGCGCGTCATGCGTGCGGCGCCTCGAAATTCGTGTGATGTGATGTCTTGTAAGTAGCCGTTCGGCACCATATCGCTTGTCCATGAGCGACCCTTATATGACCAAAACCGACAAGCTTCGCAGCGCTGAAGAAATTCGGACGCTAGGGCTGTTGCTGATCGACGGATTCTCGCTGATGTCCTATGCCTCAGTAATTGAGGTCTTCCGCGCAGCGAACGCGCTGGCGGGGCGCACGCTCTATCGCTGGTCCCACATTTCAGTTGATGGAAGGCCGATCCATGCGTCGAATGGCGCAACGATCCTAGCCGACTTCGCGGTGGGCCAGCCGTTTGACTGCGAAACGCTGTTCGTTTTCGCAGGCGGTGACCCCACGGGGTTTTCGGATGCACGCACATTTGCTTGGTTACGGCGCATGGCGGCACAGGGCGCAGTCATCACAGGGGTATCTGCTGGCCCTTTCCTGCTGGCGCGGGCCGGGCTTCTCGATGGTTATCGCGCGACGATCCATTGGGAGCATCGGCCCGTCTTCGTTGAAACTTTTCCGAATGTTTCGCCAGAAACCGTACTGTTTGTCATCGACCGCCGCCGCGTGACCTGCGCGGGCGGGATGGCGGGTTTGGACCTGGCGATCGAAATGATCGAGCGTGAGCAAGGTTACGGCCTTTCCTCGATTATTTCGGACTGGTTCATCCGTACCGATACCCGTAGGGCCGACCGCCCTCAGCGGTTGAGCCTGCGCGAAAGGCATCAGGTGTCCAATGACACGGTACTGAAGGTACTCGCTCATATGGAGGAAACGGTGGAGGAACCATCCCCGCGCGAAACCCTAGCTAAAATCGCAGAGGTCTCGGTCAGGCAATTGGAACGCCTGTTCCGCAACCATCTCAGTGCGACCATGCGGGAGAGCTATATGCGCATCCGGCTCGAGAAGTCGGAGCAACTCTTGCGCACGACGGCGCTGTCCGTCACACAAGTTGCATTAGCTTGCGGGTTTCAGAGTGCCAGCCATTTTAGCCGCAGTTTTCGTGATCGCTATGGGAAACCGCCCTCGGGGCGGGCGAGGAGAGATCGAGAATCCTAATCGGGGGCGTTCGCGGGCCGGTGTTCCCAGCACGAGGCCGGGAATTGGACTCAGCACCAGCATCGTCGCCACGGGAAGTTCGGATCGGGCCATCGATACGTGGTTCACGCGAGTCGAGGACGTCCACGGTGCGCAGCCGGTCGAATGAATCGCGCGCCAGCCATGAAGCGATGGCAATCTTGGCATGATCGCGGGCCGTTGGGCAAAAGACCCGTCACCGCGTCGACGGCGAATCGAACATCACGCCGCAAGTGGACGAGGCAGATGTCGGACGCCAAAATAGAGCGCAATGGCGTGCAATGCGCTGTTATTGAGCGCCACAATAGACTGCATTCAAAGGGCGCAGCAGCGGCAGGCAGATCCGGTTACTGATCGGCGAACCGCTTGGCCAATCTGGCGCTTGCCCCACTTTTAGCGGCAAGCTTTGAGCCATACCGCAAGACGGTACGCGCATCGCGCCACCGGTAGGCCTGCATGATAGCTGGCAGTCCTTCTCCTGCCGCAAAATTGTCCTGGGCCACCCCGACCCGGATCGAATGTGACGAGACCGTGCTGAGCCAGCGGTCGCGTTCGGCTTCGCTCATTTCACCGAGCAGGCCCTTCTCCCAGGCGCGACGGATGAGCCGCCTGTAAATGAGTGTGATGCTGTTCGGGTGCAGGCGCTCGGTGCCGATGCTGTCGATCGAGCCGTCGAAGTGCGTCGTCACGCGGCGCAGCAGCGGACCCTTGTCCACCCTGCCCGCTTCACGCCAGCGGGCAATGGCCGCCATCGTCGCGGGAGAAAGATAAGCCTCGGCTCCGGCTTGCTTTCGGTCGGTCTTGCTTGAAGGGATGTGCAACAAACCGGCTCCGTCGCTGTCGGGCCCCTCGATATGCCCGACATCGATCGCGACCAGTTCCGAGCGCCGCGCGGCTGTATCGTAAGCGATGCGCAACATGGCCGCGTCGCGCATCCCCAATTCATCGCGGCGGCAGGCCTTGAGCACATGGGCCAGGCACACGCCAGAGGCGGGACTGTCGAGATCAGCGATGTCGCCCTTGAACCGGATGGCGCGCGCCTGCCCC
>APMI01004159.1_pt1 | contig 16690 bp, 17 predicted proteins | sample 667938 | NCBI WGS metagenome assembly APMI01 (sample SAMN01084076, study PRJNA167559) | wastewater metagenome | biome: Wastewater | place: Denmark: Ejby Moelle, Odense | collected 2011-11-28 | reverse complement strand
TTGCCCCGACATCTGCCCGACGACACTGTTCGAGCTGACCGATCTCATGAATGAGCTTGGCCCCGCGGCCGACCGCCTCACGCCTCTCTTCATCACGGTCGATCCCGAGCGCGACACGCAGGACCTGCTTGCCACCTACATGACCGCGTTCGACGAACGCATCGTCGCGCTGCGGGGTGATCAGGCGCAGACGGACGCGGCAGTGAAGGCATTCGCCGCCTACTACCGGAAGGTTCCACTCGATGGTGGCGGCTACACAATGGACCACACGGCGGGGACTATCCTGATGGATGCCGAGGGGCAGTTCGCCGGCACGCTCGACATGCACGAGCCGCGCGAAACCGTGCTTTCAAAGCTGAGGAGACTGGTCGGTGCCTGATGGCCGGTTCGACGTGCTGGTGATCGGCGCAGGTCAGGCGGGCCTCGCAATTGGCTGCCATCTCAAACGCAAAGGTCTGGAGTTCCATATCGTCGAGCAGTCGGCGCGGATTGGCGACAGTTGGCGCAAGCGCTACGAGTCTCTGACGCTGTTCACTCCGCGTGCCTTCAGCGCGTTGCCGGACATGCCGCTCACCGGCGATCCGGACGGTTATCCCTCGCGCGACGAGTTTGCCGATTATCTGGAGAGCTACGCCGCCCGATGGCAGCTTCCGGTTGCCACCGGTGTGCGCGTTGTCGAGTTGGCCAGGGACGGCGGCGATTTCCTTGCCATGCTGTCCGATGGCAGCATGGCTCGGTCTCGTTCGGTCATGATCGCCACGGGTGGTTTCCAGAATCCAGCGAGACCGGCGATCGAACCAGGTTCGATGCGTCGGTCGCCCAATTCGATCCCGAGAGCTATCGGAATCCGCAAAGCATGCCGCCTGGGCGCGTCCTTGTCGTCGGCGACGGCGCGTCGGGCCGCGACATCGCCATGGAGCTTGGTGCTACGCACGAAACCTACTTGGCGGTCGGCAAACCGCGCCGGCTGTTTCCCGAACGCATACTCGGCCGAAGCGTCTGGTGGTGGCTCAAAAGCTTGGGTCTCATGCGGGCACGACCCGATGGGTTTCTCGGCCGCTTCATGCGCCGCGCCGATCCGTTTCCCGATCGCGGCCGGAGCCTGCCCACGCTCGAGGCAAAAGGGGTCCGCATCGCATCCCGGCTTGTCGCGACGGAGGGGCGGTTCGCCTCCTTTGCGGACGGAATCCGCACCGAGGTCGATGCTGTCGTCTGGGCAGTCGGCTACCACGACGACTTCGGCTGGCTCCGCATTCCCGGTGCGAAGGATGCCCAAGGCAAGGTCATGCACGCGGCGGGCGTCTCGCCAGTGCCCGGCCTGTTCTTCGTCGGCCGCCCTTGGCAGCGCAATCGTGCCTCGGCGCTCGTCATGGGAGTTGGCGACGATGCCGAGGCGATCGTGCGGCAGATTTCGCCGATCCGGCCGGCTTGACCGTTACTGGCTCGGCGCCGCTCCGCGCGCAGCCGTCACTTCCGCCGCCACGAGATCGTAGAGCTGCTGCGGGCCGAACGACCGAAGCGGCTTGCCGTTGACGAAGAAGGTCGGCGTGCCCTGCAGATTGACCGCTTTCATGTCGGCCGTGTCCTGTTCCAGTATCGCCGTGATCTCGGGCGATTGGGCATCCGCCCGTGCTCTGGCAAGGTCGAGCCCGGCTTCTCCGGCAAAGTTCCACGCTCTTTCGAGGTCCGGTGCTCCGTGGACCGCCCATTGCGGCTGCTCGAAGAACAGCTTCTCCAGCACCGGAACATACTTGTCCTGGAGCCGCGCGGCCTCGAGGATACGTATGGCTTCGTCCGAACCTTCGTGCAGGGCAGCGTAGCGGATCACAAGCCTCGCCTCAGTCGGGAAGGCACCCATGATCTGCTTCACGAGCGGATAGAACGCCCTGCATGCCTCGCAGGACGGATCGAGGAATTCGACGATCGTGACGGGAGCATCGGCCGGGCCAATGATGGGCGAATGGGCGCGGACGAGATTGCTCTGCTCCTGCGGCGCGGTTCCGCCCGTATCCCTTGGATAGTAAGTAGCGGCGGCGGCAAAAGCGGCGGCAGCGACGGCAATGGTTCCGATGACGATGGCGCGGCGGTTCATGGTGCGGTTCTCCGTCGTGCGAGAAGCAGGAGGGCGATGATCGCCATGAAAGCGGCGAGCGACAGGGCCGGCAACGGCACCCTGCCGAAGATGGTCATGTTGGCGCCCGAGCAGGATGGTCCCGATGCGGTGCAGGGCCGGATCGTCTCCGGGATGATGCCGGCGTAGAGAAGCGTGTGGAACCCGGCGATGAGCCAACCGGCGGCCGCGAGCGGGACGGCATAGACCCAAACCGATGCGTCTGACCGGAACGCCGCGACGGCGAGGATGATCGCGAGCGGAAACATGAACGCCCGCTGGAACCAGCAGAGATTGCATGGCGCCTGGCCCATCACCTCGCCGACGAACAGAACGGCAAGACTTGCCGCCAGCGCGACCACGAAAGCCGCGAACAGCATCGGCCATGAGTTGTCGTCCGGCTTGTCGATCATCCGATGCTCCCGAAGGCAGGAAACCGTTCCAGAAGCCAGAAGGCGAAGCGCGTCATCTGGCCGGTCATCATCGCGAGACCCATGACGATCATGATCCCTCCCGCCATGATCTGGAGCACGCGACCGGCGCGGCGCATGCGCGGCAGACTTCCCATCAGTGCCTGCGTGAAGATCGCCGCCAGAAGGAACGGGACGCCGAGCCCGAGCGAATAGAGCGAAAGCAGCACGATGCCGTCGGTTGCGGTTGCCGACACCGCGCTCACCGTCAGGATCGCGCCGAGGATCGGCCCGATGCAGGGCGTCCATCCGAAGGCGAAAGCGAGGCCGAGCAGGTAGGCGCCAAGCGGTCCTCCGCCCGAGAGGCTGCCGTGATAGCGGACGTCGCGCTGCAGCCAGGGGAGCTTGACCAGCCCCGTCATGAACACGCCGAACAGGATGACGAGGCCCCCGCCGGCGATACCGGCCTCGTAGCTGTAGGCCCGAAGCAGACGGCTCAGAGCGGTCGCGCTCGCGCCGAGCGCCACAAAGATCGTCGAGAAGCCCAGAATGAAACAGAGGCTGAGCAAGACCACGCCGAGCTTTTCGACGGAGGCGGTTCGCGCACTCGCGCTGCTCGAATTGCCGGCGATGTAGGAGACATAGCCTGGCACGAGCGGCAGCACGCACGGCGACAGGAACGAAATCGCTCCCGCCGCGACGGCAGTCGCGATGCCGATGTTCGAAATCTCGAAGTCCATGCGGCACACAAGCTGCACCCTGAAGTCGCTACAGGGTCAAGACCCAGTGCAGATTCAAACTCCCCCGGGGAAACGGCAGGAGATCTTGGACCTAGGCGCGTTCGTCCGGACCGTCGTTTCCAGCATCTTACGAAAGGGCTCGACTCGCGTCATTATGTCGATTAGTCTCGACATATGGAATCAGAACAAGCAATCCTCTCCTTCGCCGCGCTCGCCCAACCGACACGCCTCGACGTATTCCGGCTGCTTATGGAGCATGAACCCGACGGGCTTCCTGCCGGCGATATCGCTCGGCACATGGCCGTGCCGCACAACACCATGTCGACGCATCTGGCGATCCTGTCCCGCGCCGGGCTGATCGAGGCCGAACGGCAGAGCCGGTCGATCATCTATCGGGCGAAGCTCGATGCGGTGCGGAAGCTTGCCGGCTTCCTCGTCAAGGATTGCTGCGGCGGCCGGCCGGAGATCTGCGCGCCGTTGATCGCCGATCTCTCGCCATGTTGCACACCCCAGAAGACCGCCAGGAAGGAGACCATCCGTGGCTGACCGCACCTATAATGTCCTGTTCCTCTGTACCGGCAATTCGGCGCGCTCGATCCTGGCCGAGAGCATTCTCACCAAGGACGGCGGCGGCCGGTTTCGTGCCTTCTCTGCCGGAAGCCAGCCGAAGGGAACGATCAATCCGTTCGCGCTGAAGGTACTCGCCAGTTTCGACTATCCGGCCGAGGGATTTCGGTCGAAGAACTGGGTGGAGTACGCGACCGCCGACGCTCCGGTGATGGATTTCGTGTTCACCGTCTGCGACAACGCCGCCGGCGAAGCGTGCCCGGTGTGGCCCGGCCAGCCGATGACGGCCCATTGGGGCATCGAAGACCCTGCCGCGGTCGAGGGCACGGACATCCAGAAGGAAGCCGCCTTCGTCGCGGCCTTCCGTTATCTCAAGAACCGGATTTCCGTGTTTACGGCGCTGCCGATCGGAAGCCTCGACAGGATCGCGCTCGGCACGAAGCTCAGGGAGATCGGCCGCAGCGAAGGCGCCACGTCGCCTCGGCCGAGCGCGGCATGAGGTCGATCGTGGACGTCATCATCTACCACAATCCCGACTGCGGCACGTCGCGCAACACGCTGGCGATGATCCGCAATGCCGGCGTCGAACCGCATGTCATCGAGTATCTGAAGACGCCGCCCACACGGATGATGCTGGTCCAGCTCATCGAGCGCATGGGCATCTCGGCGCGCGACCTGCTGCGGGAGAAGGGCACACCCTATGCCGAGCTTGGCCTCGGCGATCCGGGCTTGCCCGACGATCAGCTTCTCGACGCGATGCTGGCGCATCCGATCCTGATCAACCGGCCGATCGTCGTGAGCCCCAAGGGCGTGAAGCTCTGCCGGCCATCCGAAGATGTGCTCGACCTGCTGCCGCCGCAACGGGGCGAGTTCGTCAAGGAAGACGGCGAGCGTGTCATCGACGAGCGCGGCCGCCGCGTCGCGACGGCGTGAGGAAGAACCATGTCCACATTTGAACGCTATCTGACCCTCTGGGTCGCCTTGTGCATCGTCGCCGGCATCGCGCTCGGGCACGTCATGCCGGGCGCATTTCAGGCGATCGGCGCGGCCGAGATCGCCAAGGTCAACCTGCCGGTCGCCGTGCTGATCTGGCTGATGGTCATTCCGATGCTGCTCAAGATCGACTTCGCCGCGCTCGGCGAGGTTGGCCGGCACTGGCGCGGCATCGGCGTCACCCTGTTCATCAACTGGGCGATCAAGCCGTTCTCGATGGCGCTGCTCGGCTGGCTCTTCATCGGCTGGCTATTCCGGCCGCATCTGCCAGCCGACCAGATCGACAGCTATATCGCCGGGCTGATCATCCTCGCGGCCGCGCCCTGCACGGCCATGGTGTTCGTCTGGTCTAACCTGACCAAGGGCGAGCCGCACTTCACGCTGAGCCAGGTGGCGCTCAATGACGCCATCATGGTGGTAGCCTTCGCGCCGATCGTCGGCCTGCTGCTCGGCCTCTCCGCCATCACCGTGCCTTGGGGCACCCTGGTGCTTTCGGTCGTGCTCTACATCGTAATCCCGGTGATCATCGCCCAGATCATCCGCCGCCGACTGCTTGCAACCGGCGGACAAGTCGCGCTCGACCGGCTGCTGGCGAGACTCGGCCCGGTCTCGCTCGTCGCGCTGCTGGCGACGCTCGTGCTGCTGTTCGGCTTTCAGGGCGAGCAGATCATCGCGCAGCCCTTCATCATCGGGCTCCTCGCCGTCCCGATCCTGATCCAGGTTTATTTTAACGCGGGCCTTGCTTACCTCCTCAACCGTATCGCGGGCGAGCAGCATTGCGTGGCCGGTCCCTCGGCGCTAATCGGCGCGTCTAATTTCTTCGAGCTGGCCGTTGCTGCCGCCATCAGCCTGTTCGGCTTTCATTCGGGTGCCGCACTCGCCACCGTCGTGGGCGTGCTGATCGAAGTCCCGGTGATGCTCACCGTCGTCTGGATCGTGAACCGGTCCAAGGGCTGGTACGAGCGCGGTGGCAAGGTTGCAGCGATAGCCGAGGCGCACCGGTGATGCCGAACGACCTCCTCAATGTCGTTGTAGACAGTCTCGACGTGCCGACCATCGAACGGTTGCGGGCAACGCCATCGACGCATCCGCCGCGCATTCTGTTGCTCTACGGATCGCTGCGCGACCGCTCCTACAGCCGATTCCTGACGCTTGAGGCCGAACGCCTGCTCAAGCACTTCGGGGCGGAAACCCGCATCTTCGATCCGCACGGCCTGCCGCTACCTGACGGCGCCGCGATCGACCATCCGAAGGTCCGAGAACTGCGTGAACTGTCCTTGTGGTCAGAGGGACAGGTCTGGACCAGCCCCGAACGGCATGGCGCTATGAGCGGTGTGATGAAGGCGCAGATCGACTGGATACCGCTTTCGGTCGGCGCGGTGCGGCCGACTCAGGGCCGCACGCTTGCTGTCATGCAGGTCTCCGGCGGCTCGCAGAGCTTCAACGCCGTCAACCAGCTTCGGGTGCTTGGCCGCTGGATGCGCATGGTCACCATCCCCAACCAGTCGTCCGTCGCGAAGGCTTACCAGGAGTTCGACGAGGCGGGCCGGATGAAGCCGTCCTCCTATTATGACCGGGTGGTCGACGTGATGGAAGAACTGGTCAAGTTCACGCTGCTGACCCGCGGCGTCTCCGACTATCTCACCGACCGCTATAGCGAGCGCAAGGAAGCCGCCGAGAAGTTGTCCGCGCGCGTGAAGCTGGCAGCGATCTGACACCCTCGACTATTTCGACGATTACCGAAATAGCCGTTGACCATTCGCCGCACAGGCGATAGCTTATTTCCATGAACATCGAACAAGCAGCCAAGCAGCTCGAGGCGCTCGGCAACCCGACGCGCCTTCAGGTCTATCGAACCCTCGTGCGGGCCGGCGATAACGGACTGCCGGTCGGCAGCATGCAGGAGAAGCTCGGAATCGCCGCCTCGACGCTGTCGCATCACCTGCACCGATTGATCCTGACCGGCCTGGTGACGCAGGAACGTCAGGCGACCACACTGATCTGCCGCGCCAACCATCCGGCCATGGACAACCTTGTCGGCTTCCTCGTGGATGAATGCTGTGTCGATGCGCCCTGTGCCGTGACCGAGAGAGAGACTGCCGCCTGATCTCTTTTTTGCCTTTTATTTCGATAATCCCGGAAGGATAGAATATGATACAGCAAGCTGTGGAATCTCTCCCAGTAGCCGTGATTGGCGGCGGACCTGTTGGCTTGACCGCAACGACGATCTGGACGACGAGGAGTTCGCCGAGATCGACGCGCTGCTGGCGCGGTCGTCGCGGATCCTGAGCGGAGACGGTGTGCCGGCGCCGAGAGCGCCGCAGGGAGACGAACGGCTGTCCGTACTCTACGATCTCGACTGGGACGAGAATGCTCGCCTCGCCGAATGGCGCCAGGTGTTTGATCGCACGCGGGATCTGCCCGTTGTGCTGCGCTCGGTGCTCGCGCTGGACGCGTGGACCGACATCGAGGTGTTGCAACGAGGCGCCTGGATCGGACCGCTGCTCGTGGCCGCCATGCTTCGACAGGAAGGTCTGACGGCCAACCATCTTGCCTGCCTGCACCAGGGCGCGAAAAACGTCCCGCGCGAGCGGCGGCGGGCCCGAAACCGCGCCGATCGGCTCCTGGCCCTCACCAAAACGGTTCGCGAGGCGGCGACCGCCGGCCTCAAGGAGCACGACCGGTTGCTCCTCGCGAAGGGGCAGATGGAGCGGGTGCTGCGCGGGCGCCGCGCCAGCTCGAAGCTGCCCCGCCTGATCGACCTGGTACTCTCCCGACCCCTTGTTTCGACCAGCATGATTCAGGAAGCACTCGACGTCTCGAGACAAGGCGCACTGAACCTCGTTGGAGAGTTCAGCCTGCGCGAGATGACGGGGAGGGGAAGTTTCCGGGCTTGGGGTTTGCTATGAGGCCTCGGGCGCCACCGGGAGTCGTCCAGACTGCAGGATTTCACCTGAACAGAAGCGAACGGCTGGCTCCGGCGAGGAAGACGTTCTAGCAGTCGCGGGGCGACACCGCGATTATCTGCCGATACGCCTCAGTTGGCATCGGGAACATTCACTTTCGCCAGCGCAATCAACTCGCGAACGAACTCTTGCATCCAGATTGGCAGCGACGAAAACCCCTCCACTAAGTCCTCTCGAATGGTGGCACCGTGCTTTTGATCGTCAAGCATGGGCCGAAGAATAGTTACTATGCGGAGGCGCTCTTTAGGGTCGCCGAGCACATCCTGGAGCCAGTACAGCGCCTGAACGATTCGCATGGCGGGGCGACCTGCCCAGAAGAGCCGGCTGGGGGCCGCGGCTTTGAAGAATACCTCCTGAGTGCCCAACTTGATCGGCTTTAACCGGGTGTCGACAAGCACTTCGATCCTCGCCGGCACGGCATTGGTTAGCCCAAGGTCGTTGGCTGCGGTCATCCCGTCAACAACGAACCGTGCCTGGTCCCGCCGGGTGACGGCTTTGATCACAGCGCGGTAGTCCGGGGCGGCATCCTTACCAGTCAGTCCATTCTTGCGGGGGCAATCGTAAAGGCCTCGGTCTACGCGTCGGATGTCACTGGCATCCGCGAGTCGTTGGAGTGTCTTATCCACGGACCCGCGACCGGCGAGGTCGACAAAGTCATTGGGTATCCAAACTCGACCCGGCTCGGTTTGGAGGCGCGCCAGAATGCGAGACCGCAAATCACCGCCTGGAGGGAGCGTGGCCATGTCCGAAATCTGCAACATTTTTCGGACTGTTAACAGCCTCTGTCAGAACGATGCTACATTTTTCGGACAGAACCTGCTATGGCTCCTTCAATAGAGCCGCCGCTGTGTGTTCCTGATATGTTCTTGTCAATCCGCCGGCAAAATGAAACAGTAGAGGTCCTTCAAGAGGGCTGGGACGCCAAATGGCAAAGCCTTATGCCGCGGAAATGGAAAAGCTCGCGGAGACCTTTGCGTGGTCGGCCGCAGTCGATATCGCGCCGCTTCGCAAAGCCGTGCGTACGGCCGGCCTTTCTTCCCTTCTTGCCATCGGATCTGGCGGCTCGCTGACCGCAGCCCATGCACTGGCTGGACTTCACCAGCGTTTCACCGGTCGAATTGCCGCGGTGGCGACACCACTCGATGCAGTTGCCGATCCACTGGAAGCCAGTGTTGCGCCGTGGCTGCTGAGTGCCGGCGGTGGCAACGTAGATATTCTGGCAGCCACGAAAGCCATTATCGCGCGCGAACCACGCCAAGTCGGCATTCTATGCGGGCGGGAGGACAGCCCCCTCGTCGAGCTCTGCCGAAGACATGACTATGTCGACCTGCTCATCTACGCGCCTCCTGCGGGCAAAGATGGGTTCCTGGCGACCAACTCCCTCCTGGGCTTCACCGCGCTTTTGACGCGCGCCTACGTGACCGAGTTCGGTGGCGACGCTGAGTGGGACGCGATCACGGAAACGATTTGGCCGCTGGTCGCGGAGCGCTCCGATACGCGCGAGGCATGGCAGGCCTCGACAGCGCCGCTCTGGTCTCGGCAAACGACCCTTGTTCTCTACGGTCCGTCAACCCGAAACGGTGCAATCGACCTTGAGTCGAAGTTTACCGAGGCTGCGATAGGCAACCTTCAGCTTGCGGACTATCGAAATTTTGGACATGGGCGACACCACTGGCTCGCCAAACGGGGCGAGACGAGCGCTGTCCTGGCATTTGTATCGGAGCACGATCGTGCGCTGGCTGATCGAACGCTTAATCTGATACCGCCTGAAATCCCGCGCGCACGAGTAGATCTTGCAGGCTCAGCATCGGCAGCCGGTCTCGCGTCCCTGGTGGCCGCGCTCCGAATCGCCGGATGGGCAGGCGCCGCCCGCGGGATCGATCCGGGCCGGCCGGGCGTACCCGACTTCGGACGAAAGCTGTACAGCCTTCCGCTCCCCAAACATTTGCCGTCGAACGCGCATCGCAGTCTCTCGGATCGGGATGGGGCTGCCATCGCCCGCAAGGCTGGCGTGACGCCAGCGCGCCTTGATACTTTGGGTGAACTGCAGCACTGGAGAACGGCGCTCAACATATTCCGTGACCGCCTGCAGGGCGCTATCTTCGGCGCCGTCGTGTTGGACTACGATGGCACGATCGTCGATACTCGTAATCGCTTCGACCTGCCGCGCGAAGACGTGACATCCGAACTCGCTCGGATCTTGGGATTCGGCTGCCACGTGGCGATCGCCACGGGTCGCGGTGTTTCGGTTCGCAAGGATCTCCGGGCTCGCTTGTCTCCAGACCTATGGGCACGCGTTGTTGTCGGATACTACAACGGCGCTGAAGTCTCGACGCTGGAAGATGAGTGTGTGCCAAACGGCGAGGAAGGGACATGTGAAGCGTTAGCGCCGCTCGCAAAGGCGTTGCGCGCCCAACCTGAGCTTGCCGAGTCGTCCGAACAGACAGACCGGCAATTTCAAATCACGCTACAGGGTAGACGGGCGATGCCCGAGAACCGCCTGTGGGACCTCGCGCACCAGGTGATCCTGATCAACGGCGGCGCGAACATGACGGTTACACGGTCCAGCCACTCCATTGATATCGTCGCGTCCGGGGTCTCGAAGCTGAATGTTCTGACGAAGCTGCGAGAGCGCATCGGCGACGTCTCCATCCTCTCCATCGGAGATCGCGGGCGTTGGCCGGGCAACGATTATGCGTTGCTCAAGGAAACCTTTGCCTTGAGCGTCGACGAGATAAGCGTGGATCCGGAAACCTGCTGGAATCTTGCGGAATGCGGGCAGCGTGGCGTCGCTGTAACTCTCGACTATCTCCGTTCACTCGAGGCTCATCCTGGCGGCGTCCGGTTGAGGTCTGGAGCGCTTCAGTGAACCAGGACCTCGGCCTGAAAATACTTGGCGAGATTATGGGCTGGGATGACGACCGAGCCCGGCGAGAATTTCAGTGGCTGCGTCTGGTCGCCCGCCTGAAGTATGACGGCTACAGAGATTTCCAGGCGGGAATGCGGTTCATCGAAAGCCTTGCGACTTGGCTACAGCAATTTGCGGCCTCAGAGCGCGAAACCGCATATGCATTCGTCCGAAACACGATGATTTATGTTGGTCCAAGCGAAATGCAGCGGCTTGTCGAACAATTCTATCCGCGAACCGTACGGGATCGTGTGATCGCGACGATTGCCGGGGAGCGTGGCCTGCCTACCTACCGTGTGCTCGCTGATCCTGAAGCGCGTGCTGCCGCCGAGCGGCTTCGGCGCCAGACCTTGTTCATGGGACTGAGCGATGGCGCGCGGATCGATATCGTTCGCCATAGCAACGTCGGTCTGTTGACGAACGAACAGCTGGTGCTCGCGACACAGGTGGACAAGGAAAAATGGCAGGATTTGGTTGCGAACCTGCGCGAGGACCTCAAGGACAACGACGCTCGATTTCGGCTCGTTTATCTCATCGACGACTTCGTGGGCACTGGGACCTCGTTCCTTCGCTACAATTCCGAAAAGAAAAAGTGGTCCGGCAAGCTATTGAAGTTCAAGGAATCCGTCGACAATGCTGTGAAGGCGCTGGACGGCGATCACGTTCTTGCCGCCGACTGGCAGCTCTGCATTCATCACTATATCGGGACTTCAGCGGCGGCCGAGGCCGTCCAGAGCCGATGGGCCGAGGCAAGCGAAGCGCTGAAGGGCGAGGGGTGGGCAACCGGCGTCCATTTCAGCTTTGGTATGGTTCTCCCCGAAGACCTACCGATCGATGCAGTTTCAGGTCGCTACGATGAATTCCTGGAACTCACCAAAACCTACTACGATCCTATTATCAGAACACGGCATACCGATGTTGGGGGCGTAACGCATTTGGGGCTCGGCTATGGCGGCTGCGCGCTTCCGCTCGTGCTTGAGCACAACACGCCGAACAACTCGGTTGCGCTGCTGTGGGCGGAGACAGACGGAGGCGATCGTGATGGCGTAGCCGCCCCCGCGATGCGGCCGCTTTTCCGCCGTCGGCAACGGCACGCATAGGTCACATATGGCAAACCCATTCGAGAAGCGTGCGACCGAGTATCTCCGTGATGACGAAGCCTTTCTTGCCGTTGTCACGCCCGAGCCGCTAGCGACATTTTTCCAGAAGCCTGCAGAGGAAGGTCGACTTTACGATCGACTGGCGATGATCATCGGGACGCCGGGCAGTGGCAAGACCACCCTGGCCCGGCTTTTCCAATTCTCGACCTTGCGCACGCTGCTGCGCAACCGCACCATGAACTCATATAAGCCGCTGATCGACACCCTCAGCGCCTGCGGGGCAATTACCGATCAACGGCCGACGCTGATTGGCGGCCGCATCCCGCTTGAAGCCGAGTATCGCGAGTTCTGGGAGTTCCCATATTCCGATGAGTTGAAGACAGGGCTGATGATTGCGCTCCTTCAAGCGCGAACTGTGCTTGCCTGGCTGCGGAACGTCCATGCCGCGGGTATCAGCTTGGATCAGGTCCAGATTGTACCACGAGCCGACGCCGTGGCAGCCCTCACCGCTATCGGCGGAACGACTGGACCCGCTCTGCACGCTCGGGCGCGGGAGGTGGAGCTTGCAATCTATCGAATTTCGGCGGCCCTGGTTCCTCCGGACATTGAGGAAATCGACAGTGAGGCTGCCGCTGCCTACAGACCGTTCGATGTCATCGAGGCATTTCACATCAAAGCGGGCGAGGAAACCTTTGATCTTCGCCCGCTCGTGATTTTCGATGACGCCCACAGCCTTCATCCGACACAACTCATCGCCCTACAGCGCTGGCTCAGCCGGCGCGAATTGAGGGTGTCGCGTTGGATACTGACGCGGCTTGATGCGCTCACCCCGTCCGATGTGCTGCTCGACGACGGGTCCGCTGCGACGGCCGATGAGCCGGGCTTCAAGCGCGCCAGGGAAATTACCAGCATCTGGATGCAAAGCGGAGAAGACCGAGCCAATCAGCGTCGGGCGTTTCGCAAGATGGCGAAGGACATGGCTGGCCGCTATCTCGTTCAAATGGAGGTTTTCAACCGCCGGCGGCTCCACAACCTTGGCGATCTTCTCTCGACGCAGGCGGAGACCATAGCGCAATCGAAACGGGAGAAACTCGCCAAGCAGGTTGACACGCTTCAACGTCGCTATGCCGTTTCAGCCGAACGCCGAAGCGGACTTGAACAGGAGATTGCCGACTATTTGAAAGGTGGCGACGAAGACGGTGAGGATCTTCGGTTGACTATGCTCGCAATTCTCCTCGAGCGTTATGCCAAACGAGTCCCTCAGCGCGGCCTCTTTGAGGAAAACGCAGAAGATACCGAACCAAGCCGCCCGCTGACAGCCGATGCCGGCGTGGCGGATGGCGCGCGTATCCACCTGCTTCACCGACACGATCGGCCATACTATTTTGGCATCGACCCGCTCTGCGACGCCAGCTCCGAGAATGCGGAGCAGTTTCTTCAGCTGGCCGCCAGGCTCGTGTCGCAATCGGAAACCCAACTGATCCGATCGAAGCCAGCGACGCTGACCAGTGGCGTGCAACACCACCTATTGCGCGATCGCGCTTCGGAAATGGTGCGGGAATGGGATTTTCCCCAGCATCAGCTCGTCCGACGTCTCGCCGAGGGGATTGCCTCCGAATGCCTAGCCAAGAGCCTTGAAGGCAATGCCTCCCTGGGCGGAGGAGCATCTGCATTCGGGATTCCCCAGGAGGAATTTGATACGATTCCGTCGAGCTATCCTGACCTGGCGCGCGTCCTGCAGTTCGGCGTCGCATACAACGCGTTCATGTTGGTTCCCAATCATGGAACGAAGAAGCGCCTATGGTGCCTGGTCGAGCTCGGCGGTGTCCTGTTGCTACATCATGGTCTTACGCTGAAACGCGGCGGCTTCCTCGAGCGCCGCGCGGATGATCTCGTTCGTATTCTGGGCGAGGTCTGACATGGGACGTGAGCGGCGCTGGGATCCGTGTGTCTCACACCGAGGTGCGGAGATTGACGGATTTATTGTCGAGTATTTCGGAGGCGCCGGTCGGAACGTCTTGCTGATTGCCGGCGCTGGATTTGATCCCCGCTCGACCGCCGTCGCCGAACGCCTGAAAGCGGCCGGGGCGTCCGTGCGCGCGATCCTATTTCAAGAAAACCGGCCTAAGCCCGCGCAGGATCTCGTAAACCGAGCCACATCAAATGCAGGATCACTGACCACGGCCGTCGCCAACCATGTCGTCATTCCTGTCGAAATCTTCGGAACGGACGGGGCTGTCGTCGGCGGTAGAAATATAGCCAGCAGCCTTGGCAAGGAAAAGTTCGAAGACATTACCGACGTCGTCGTCGACGCCAGTGCATTGTCCGTGGGCACCAGCTTCCCCATCATTCGCTATCTGGTGGAGCGCATCGAGCGCGGGAAGGGCCCACCGAATCTGCACGTCTTCGTCGCGCATGACCCGACGCTGGATGCAGCTATTCAATCGGTGCCAAGTGATGCACCAGGATATGTCCATGGCTTTAAAGGGGGCTCGACGCTGGACGGTTCAGCGGCGGCGGCAAAGCTATGGCTCCCGCAACTTGCGGCAGGACGCCGTGGCGCACTCGGCAGACTCCATGAGTTCGTCGGGCCGCATGACACGTGTCCAATCCTGCCTTTCCCTGCCAGTGACCCGAGGCTTGGCGACAAGCTGGCGGAAGAATTCCTGACTGAGATGGAGAGCGGATGGTCAGTCGATACCCGCAACATCGTCTATGCCGACGAGGCGGATCCCCTCGATCTCTACAGAACCATTCTGAGGCTCGATGATTTGCGAAAGCCGGTCTTCCGCGAGGTCGGAGGCTCGCTACTGGTCTTGTCGCCGCTTGGCAGCAAGGTCATGGCACTGGGAGCGTTGATGGCGGCGTTGGAACGAGATTTACCTGTCGCGTACCTCGAATCGATAAGCTACGATCTTGACGGGTCAGTTCCGCTTACAAGCTCGACGCCAAATCTTGTACACATCTGGTTGGAAGGCGACGTGTATACAAAGCCTCGGCCAGTGCTTCACCGCGAAGGGACGAGCGCCACATGAAGACAAAAGACCCCCGGCCCAAAGCGTTCGGCACTGGATTGATCGCTCTCGATCTGGTCATGGGCGCCGACGCGACATCGCCCGTTCAATCCTGGGCGGGCGGTACTTGTGGTAACGTCATGACCATCTTGGCATATCTCGGCTGGAACTCCTTCCCCATCGCAAGGATGAACGGGGATCCAGCATCCCATCGCGTCCGCGCTGATCTCAAGCGATGGGGTGTGGCTCTCGACTTCACGGATTGTGCTCCGACCAGCCACACGCCGATTATCATCCAGCAGATTCGTCAGGACCGCCACGGCTCTCCAACCCATCGGTTCTTATGGTCATGTCCGCGCTGCGGTCAGCGCTTGCCCAGCTACCGACCTGTCACCCAGGACGCTATTGAAACCGTCGCTGCGAACCTTTCTGGAGCAGCTGTATTTTTCATGGATCGCCTTTCGCGCGCCGCGCTCTCGTTGGCGTCCGCGGCGTCAGCCCAGGGTGCCGTCATCGTCTATGAACCTTCGGCCAGGTCGGATGAGAAGCTATTTGCAGAGGCGATCCAACTGGCTCATATCGTGAAATACTCCGATCAGCGTCTCGCAACGGCCGGCGGCACAATGCAGGCCGAAAGTGCGACTCTCCTCGAGGTGCAGACGCTCGGCTCTGACGGTTTGAGATACCGTCATCGTGTCGGAGCGGGCATTTCGGAATGGGCGCATCTGAGCGCAATCAATGCACCGAACATGGTTGATACGTGCGGTTCGGGAGATTGGTGCACCGCGGGGCTTCTGACGAAAGTTGCTGCTCACGGACAAATAGGTTTACGGGACGCAACCGGCGACTCGATTCACCAAGCTCTTCGATACGGTCAGGCGCTTGCCGCGTGGAACTGCGGATTTGAAGGCGCACGGGGCGGGATGTATGCAGTCGACGGCCGCACCTTTGCCAAACAGATTGTCTCGCTATTGGAGGGTAGGCCAAGGTTGTCCGTAATTGCGGCAAGAGCGATGAGCGATGCATCGGTGGCGTGCCCAGCTTGCCCGCCAGAATTACAACAGCGCAGAAGATCCCAAGGCTCACAGTACGCGGCGATTGATGACGAAAGCAGCGACCGCATAGCCGAAGCGAGAGAATGCTGAATCCGTCGCCTACTTCCGACCGATCACGCGGGCGGACTTGTCATCCTTCTTCGGCGATGGGATCAGCCGCGAGCTGATCGGCAATTTGGAGACTTCACCCCAAAACGTCGGGCCCGCCCAGCGAAAGCGAGACTGCTGATTGTCATTGGTGGGGCGAAAGGGACTCGATGATGCGGCAGTCAGCGACGACACCGCAGCCACACTGGTCGATCATCCGGTCGAGTTCCTTCTTGAGCGATTTAAGGTCGGCGATCTTACGCTCGACCTCCGCGCGATGCTCCTTGGCGATCGCATCAACCGCCGCGCAGGATTGGCCGCGATCGTCGGAAAGCGCCAGCAGGGCGCGGATCTGGTCCAGCGAGAACCCGAGGTCGCGTGCTCGCCGGATGAAGCTCAGGCGGTTCCAACGACCCGATGGATGACATCGCCATTCTGGGCGGGCTGTTCGCGATCGCCTTCGTCGCCGCCACGATCCTGCCCGCGCAGTCGGAAGCCGCCCTTGTCGGCCTTCTCGTGGCCGACACTCACCCGGCCATTCTGCTGGTCGCCGTCGCCAGTATCGGAAACGTGCTGGGCGCCATGGTCAACTGGGCGCTTGGGCGCGGCGTGGAGCGTTTTCGCGACCGACGATGGTTTCCGATCGGCCCTGCCGCGCTCAACCGGGCGACGGGGTGGTATCGCCGCTGGGGACGCTGGAGCCTACTGCTCAGCTGGGCGCCGATCGGCGGGGACGCGCG
>APMI01003412.1_pt1 | contig 16711 bp, 11 predicted proteins | sample 667938 | NCBI WGS metagenome assembly APMI01 (sample SAMN01084076, study PRJNA167559) | wastewater metagenome | biome: Wastewater | place: Denmark: Ejby Moelle, Odense | collected 2011-11-28 | reverse complement strand
TATTGCTTATGTACTTATAAAAATATGCATGAATATCGTATTATTTCTATAAGTTTGTCGATAATATTAAAATAGTTTACAATGTACTTCTATATTTATTGTAATATAATATAATGTGGATAGAGCATAAATTATTATATAGTTATTTTTAATAATAAAATAATCGATATATGCTGAACATGACTGACAGCAGATCAGCGAGTGACTATGCGAAGACTAAAATATAATAAATACGGAAGAAATTTGGATATAACAATGTTATCAACAGTAACAACAGTAGTAATAGTAATAAAAATAATATTGATGTGAGCATGAGTATTAACAAAAATGATGTTCATAATAGTAATTTAAATAAAGAGAATAGGACTCCTAGTTGCACAGCCAAGAAGGATGCGGATATCAAGTACAGAGAAGTAAATGGTTGTATTGTAAACAATAACAATAACAATTATCACAAATTAGACAACCAAATATAAAATAGAATCAAAAATATAGACAGTATTAACCGTAAAATAAGTGATATACTGGCAGTGCAATAGAACCGTGCACTTGTAAACACTAGCATTAATAATAATAGCAATAAAGTGACATAAAGTAAAAATAACAGAAGACACATCAGCTGCATATAACAACAGCCACAACCACAAACATAGCATAAATAATATCAACCTCAATCTCCAAAATATTAAAAATTAAAATATGAAAATGGTACCAAATTCTAATCTATACAAATAAGAGAGTACAGCAGTAATATAAATAATAAGAATAAGAGTAGTGGAAATGAACATATTGGTTTGGTCATCCCATATAGTAAACAAACTTAATCTATTTAACTTACTCATAAAGATCTAATAAACATCGAAGCTATTCGAAATAAACAGGACAGACTACTGAAATCGAGTAAATAAATAGCAATACCAATAAAATAGCATAGAATTTACTAACATAATAGTAATACAATTTCAACTGATAGATAGCAAGAATAACACCGATCTCAACTGTTAGATAGGATAACTCCCATATCGATTGCTTATCAATAACCCAAGAGTTCAAAAACTATAAAATCAAACACTAATAACGTATAATCTGCAAAAAATGTTCAATGTCAACCATCATATCACGAACACATAGAATAGCAATCAGACAGAAAATAGACTATTAAAATAGCATAAGTATTAAGTAAACTTATCGATGCTGATCAGAGGTTGAGATATGCTAAATGGGTATTTGGTTAGTGCAATGATACCAATAAATGGTCAATATTAGCACAAAAAGTACCCTCAACACTGCCATATAACATAAATGACTTACAGTCTATATTCACTCTGTCATCAGACTAGCACAATCCGTTCTTCTAGCTATAATCTTCCTGCACGTTGCTTAACCCATAATTTCTAGCATAGCAACTAATACAGAGTTGGACTTAAGCCAATAATATCTGGTAGAGCACAGTTAAACAATGCACAACCATCTAGAAGCTATAACAATAGTATTTCAATATCAAAGACATTGATCTAGGGAAAAAAGGTCATATTTCCATATAAGATATCGTCTGCTTTGTTAATCTGTACACTGGCAAATTCTATAGAAATAGAGACGCTATACCCGTCTGTAAGAGATTAGCGTAAGGTAAGTAATATCAAAGTATTACCTATGAACAGTTCTTGGATGCTATCACTAAATGATATGATAAGAGTATATTTTATAATTCACTACTTGTATAGCAATTACAATAAAAATTGAATAATATTAGAATAAAGTGATTGTCTCATTTAACTTAATTTTTCTTGGCTTCTAGTTATCTTCTTGCTTTCCTCGCTCTGAAATTCCTCTGAATCATGATGACAGCAGCAAGAAACTATAGATCTCTCATGTGTCTCTTATTGACGCTTTCTTTTGTTGGGTCTGCAATTTTTAACTGATATTCTTGTGCTTTACGATATTTCTATTCCATTTCTTGCCTCTGTTTAGATCGTTTATCTAGGTATCCCTTTTTATTATCTTATATTTTCTTCAATGATAGATATCTTAGCTGTGTCTCTTGGATTTAATTCTTAATTTGATATATTTTCTCTTTAACTTTCATCGATTACTACACTCGAATCATTAATGTCTTATTCTTTTAGTCTAAATTCTTATTCACGCTCGCTCGTAATGATTACAGCATTGAATGAAATATTTGCTGTTGATTTTGTAAATTTTGTAATTATTTGTTCAATGCCAATGTTGCTTATATTTTTGTTGTATTTGTTCCCGTTGATGCTGCTCTAGCTTATTTCTATTTTTTAGCTCGTTATTATATTTTAGCTATTTTTTATGAATATTATTTGTACTTCGTTTAGTATTTGCTCTATTTCGACTGTTACTCACCTTAAATTTTCTTATTCATATACTTTATTTTGGCACGCATGTCAATTATTTAAGCTTATATGTCTATGGGATCAGCAATTTGGACTTGTCCCATAATATTACGATAGTCAACTTGCTTCTGGATTTCAGCCTAAACATTAAACACAAATTATTCCTTAGTGACATCACCATCTGAATTTCGATCAAGTAGTTGATGGATCTATGATGCGATTTATTACGGAATACCTTATTTCTTTATTTTTGATACTATTTATAATGTGCTTAGAATACCATCTTTGTTTTAATCTATGAGATCAAACACTTGTTAGCAATTTGTGCACTATGGGAAAAATGATATGAATTTTTATATTGGAGTCAAATCTGAATAATTTGGTCTACTCACAACATGTTCAATATTTTTTGACTAATTTGTATGCTTTTGTTTGAAAGCAACTCCTAAATAATATTGCTTTTCTTTCTATTTTAGTTCCTTTTTTAAGTTTTATATTATTTTGTCAAATTAAAATATTTTCTTTCGTTTCTGTTATATTTACATCTTAATTTCACTCACTTATTTCTTCACTTTCTTAACAAGTAGTACTTATTCCTACTTTTCTTCTTTTTTCTTTTCAACTACTTGAGCTTATTTTAAATTTTAGCGGACTTGAAGAAATTATTGCTTCTTCTTTGCACCCAATAATTTTTTGGCTTCTCGTTTTTATTAAAGTAACTCTAATTGTTTTTTATTTCGCTACTAGATATCTGCAGCTATTTTTTACATTTTATTTTATCTTGCTTTCATACGATCTTTGCTTTAAACAGCTGGTTTTGCTTTTTACTTTTATTTCTCAATTTAAGCTTGCACATCAATTTATTTAACTGTCTTTGATTTCGCTTAATCATTCTATGGCTTTTATTTCTTCTTCTTTTCGTTCATTTATTTCAATGCTTATTTCCGTTTTTATCTCTATTGTTTCTATGCTTCAAGTGCTTATTCATATGCTTTCTTTTTCTCATCTAATTATTTTTGCTTTCTCTATTGTTTTTTCTGTTATATTAATTTCTTTTACTCTTTTATTTGCTATAGTGCTTGATCTATTTATTCTGCTGTCTTTTTAGGCTTTTATTTACGATCGCTTGCCGGATTTGGTTTTGTGATTTTTGGCTATATCGGAATTGTCTTCTTAGATTATTTTTTAGGGGCAATTATTTTCTATGAACCTTTCTTTTCATTTTTTATGTTCTCATTATTTTTATTATTTTTTACATTATTTACAACTTTTGGATTAGTTTTATTTTTGAATTTACTTTACTCCTTTGGTTTCTTAATCGATTATGATTTTTTCATCTTTGAATCATCCAGTTTCACACTTTAAATAAACTCAGACTGCGCAAGTGACAAATCATCATCTTTATCTTTCTATTACTAATTATTGCTCTGTTACATTTATTATGCAACATCATCGACTGCTTAACTTGCATATTATGACTAAATTTTATCAATTTACATTTTCTATGTTTTTTTATCTTCTTCAATTTCGTAGACTTCATTGTTTTTATATTAATTTTCTTATTCAATTTATGCATTGGAATCATGTTTCGATTAGAAATCTTAACCATATTGATCAGTTTCTTCATGCTCGCTTATGACATTTTTTGATTATTTACTTTATATTTTATTTTTGCTTTTTATTTATGAGTTATCTCCTTGTTCAAAATCATCGCCATACTCATCTTCCTAATTTAATGATTTTTTAGATGCTTTCTTACTCACTTTATTAACAGTCTATTTTGGTTTCTTATTGTCTTTTTTACTTTATTTTTTGGCTTTGGGTTGCGATTGATCCGAGTCCGATGACTTTAGGAGATCATCGATTTGGTTTTGATCCATTATTGTTTAAATTTTATAATTTACTTAATCCGTGTCTATAATGTTTATTTAATAAATACATTCAATAATAAAAAAGTAATAAACTACAAAATCTTTTTGAAATAATAGATTTTTTTTTAGTTTTAAAAAAATGATAAAAATTTTCGTTTATTTGAATAACATATTATGCGAATTTTGCAGTAAAACGTAAGCAGGTAATTGGCAAAAACAATCTTAACTTATGAACAGCTCATGCACAAAACAAAATATTCATAAAAAACCTATAAAATTATCCAATTTTGACCCTTTTTTACTCAGATTACAAATTGTTATTTGACACGTAGTATGTTATTATTATAAATATTTGTAAAGAGTAAATCTATGAAAAATTAGATATTAGTTCTCCTTATCACACTCCTCACTATCGCAAAATCTCAAGTTTTAGGTATAGATTTCGGTACTGAATTCTGGAAGGCTGCACTCATAAGCCCTGGTAAGAATCTAGTCATCGTCGAGAATTCTAGATCTGAAAGGAAGACTCTGAACTCAGTACTTTATTCGTTATGCTTAGATAGCCTTTCTTGAAGGAATACGCTACTTTGAGGATGACTCTCAATCAAAAAGATTAAAAAAGCCTTAACTTTCATACTTCTATCTAAACAAGCTCATCAGATCATTGGATACGAAAGTGCCAGTCGAAGGATATAATTTTGTTGACGGAACATACGTTTTCAAAGATGGTGACAAAGAGATGTCTTTATAGCAAGTAGTTGCAATGATCTTAAAAAATATTAAGCAGCACGCTAGCCATCAAGCCGGCACTGATATTCGAGATGTAGTGCTATCTGTACCTGCTAATTGGGGATTCCATGCTAAGATGAGCTTGGTCAATGCTGCCTATCTAGCTGATTTTTCAGTTCTAGGATTAATCAATGAGAACTCAGCCGCTGCAATTCAGTTTTCCATATCTAGAAATGACACTGATCCAGTTAATGTCATTATTTTTAACTATGGTAGTCAAAATCTGCAAATTTCAGTGGTAACTTACTGTTTTATTATAGTTTAAAGCATTCGGGTACTTTGACGAGTAGAAAAACAAAACAATTCAGAGCATTGAAGCATTGAGTCATGTTACAGTTGAAAATGTAGGTGGATTGAAAGTCGATGAATAAATAGCAAACTACTTAGCTAAATAATTCACTAAAAAGCATAAAGTGGACCCAACTAAAAACAAGAAAGGATACATAAAATTAATAACACAAAGTTCAGATGCTAAATAAACACTGTCAGCAAACAAATAAACACACGTGTATGTGTAAGGACTGATTGATGGAATTGATCTAAATTTGCCACTTCATAGGCAAGTTATTGATGATTTACAACTGTTTAAAGATTTTGGGAAATACATTGAAGAAGCGATTGTTAAAGCTGGTCTCAAAAAATAGAATATTAATTTAGTGGAATATATCGGTGGCGCTTCTAGAATTCCTAGAGTTCAGGCTGCTATTAAGGAATATTTTGCTGATACTCCCACTGCCGAGGTCGGATCACACATCAACGGAGATGAAGCTGTTGCATTTGGTAGTGCACTTCGAGCTGCTAATTTAAGTCTTACTTTCAGAGTAAAGCAACTGCATTTCTATGACCCAATGAATTTAGATACAAAAGTTGTAATTTCAAGCCCAGATAAAGGTGTAATTCTGTAATAAACTTTGTTCCACTTATCTGATCATCACGGAGCTAGACGATCATTATCATTAACTCACAACAACTAAGACATTAAAATAACAGTATACGTGGGTGATTAAATAGTGCGAGAATTTGCAACTAAAGGTTTATACGAGTGGTAGAAAAAGCACGAAAAATAGAATGTGACAGGCTCACCAAATTTAATCATCGATTTCATGATGAGCTCAATCCATGTCGCAGAAATTAAGGATATCTATGTAAATGTGACTACTAATATTACAACTACTCGAGAAAAAGTATAATATGTTGATGAGGAAGTGTAAATATAAGTGTAAGAGCCTATCAAAGACAAAAAGAAGAAGAAAGCCAAGGAGACTGAACAAACTGAGAATAAAGAATAATAATAAAAAGAAAAATAATAAGATATAGCTAAGTAAGAGTAACAAAAATAGAACTAATAGAAAGTTTAATAATAAGAGCAAGTTAAGAATGAGACTGATACTCCAAAAAGAATGATAAAGAAGAAAATAAATAAGACTAAGACAGTGAGGAACCAAGTCGAAGAGCATGAAATTAGACACAAGAAACACGCACCTACTTTTGAATAAACTTTCAGCAAGTATCAAAAATATTCAAAAGATCGAGCTGATTAAAAGCGTAAATTGCTTCATGAATACTAATCTCATGAAAAGACAGTAAAATAGAAAGCTAAGATCAGAAACGATTTCGAGTCTGCATTGTACAACTTAAAGAACAACTTCGAATAGAAATACTTGAAAACATTTAGCAAATAAAACTAACTTACTCATCTAGTTGACACAGTTGGCACATAACTCGAATGGCTTGATGAAAATGCTTGGACTGCAACTAAGTAATAATTTGAATAGCATTTCGGAAAACTACGTGATGCTTATCATCCTATCCATAACAGAACTAACGAGTACAGCAACAGAGAGAAGATTTTCAATTAAAGTATGGGCTATTTAACAGGCATCTATGAAAGAACGAAATAATTATTAAATTCGCACGGATGGATCAAATAGAAAGTGTAGACTCATCTTAAGAAGGTCAATGACACTGCTGAATGGATCGTCACAAAAGTAAAATAACAAATTGATAAACCTCTAAACTAAAACCCAACTTTCTACGTACTATTTTATTGATATCATAGAACCATGAAATGATGCAAAAAGCATAATAGTTAAGAACTGAATACTACGTGTTGAAAATGACTCCGAGACCAAAGGCAGATAAATTTGATCATTTAAAAGGAGGCAAGTTCAATAAATAGCAAATGGACGAACTATTGAAGAAAATAATGGAAGAGAAAGAGGAATAAGAGAGAAAAAATAAAGCAGAAGAATAGAAACGAAAGGAAAAAGGCGAAGAAGAGACTGAATAAAACAAAGCAGATGAAGCCGAAGAATAAACTAAAAATTAAGATCTATGATCGATTAACTGACTATAACATTTACAATTTTACCTGTAATAATTCCTTTTTAATTATCTAACAATACTTATAGCTTTAAATCGGTTTAATTTGGTTAATCATTTGGCAAACTTGGTGACAGCATCATCTAACACTTGTACAACCTTCTGGGCATCCTTCTCAGTCAAACACAACGGGCCTACACATCTTATGATGTTGCCATACTAGCCAGCCTTAGCGAAAAGCACTCCATTACTTTTGCCATGCTCAAGAATCTGAGCAGTGAGTGGCACATCAGGCTAGAGGGTCTCCGGTTTCACGAATTCAATTGCTGTCATCATTGCTCGACCTCTAACATTACCGACTCTAGGGCTTTTCTTTTGAATTCTCTTGAACTATTTTATGAAATAATCGCCTATTTTTTATGCGTTTTATGGAAGCTTCTACTCTTTGAGAATCTTGAGCACTTCGAGGCCTAGCCTGCATTGGAGAACTCCTGCGCCGTATGTGTTAAAAAAGTTATGTGTAAAAGCTGACATAATTTTTCGGCTTGTGATTACTGCAGCAAGAGGGTATCCATTAGCCATAGCTTTAGCAGTAACAACAATGTCAGGCTTGACTCCATGATGTTTGAATCCCCACCAGTCCTTACCGATTCTACCGAACCCAGTTTGCACTTAATCAGAGACAACAAGTCCGCCATATTTTCTAGCAATTTCAGCAAGTCTCTTAAAGTAACCATCAGGCAATGGAACAACTCCACCGACTCCCATAATAGGCTCAGCCCAAACTCCTGCGATTTTCTGGTTGCTAGACGACAAGATAGTCTACTCGGCATCCTTCATAAGAGTATCAACTGTGTGATGTGGATTCCGATACAAATTTGGACATGCTAATTTTTAAACTGTTGACAATTTTGGCATTGGGGAAGCCCAAGTACTCACATTAGTTAGCGAGTAAGCATTACCTACGACTCCATGGTATGATTTCTTAAGGGCATACACAAATTCGCTGCCTGTATATAGTCTGGCTAACATGTATGCGAAATCGTTGGCCTAGCTGCCTGAGTTACACAAATAGGCAATTTAAAATCCTTAGCCTAGACTCTTGCAAAGCTCCTTAATGTACTCCCCGTGGTACTAGTGCAAGTAAATTGGTGAAATATGCATCAGTTTCTTCACCTGATCTGTGAATATTTAGTTAAGTCTGGGATGGCAATGTCCGACATTGACGGTAGAAATTCCACCAGCCAAGTCAATAAATTCTCTGCCAGTATCATCATAAAGGTATTGTCGACTGCCTCGCACTGCAAAGAAAGGCTCAGAGTAGTAGGGCTTGTAAAATGGGAACATGTATTGTTGGTGCATACTGATAGCCTCATGTTTAGATAGGCCTTTAAATTATTAAGGCTTAACTGAGGAAAACCTGGCGAACCAGGCCGCTCTTGCAGCAATTTGTTTCATTTTGAAATTAAGTCAGCTTTGTGCTTCAAATAAATTATAGTTAATTTTGAGTTTGAAGACGATATGAATAAAGCTGGCATTCATAATCTGAAGCCAGAATGATCCTCTTTGAACATATATGTCTAATCGATTATTTTATACAATTAACTATGAATTTTTATGGCTTTTTTAATTCTTTAGAATTTAATTAATTGAGTGAATTAAGGAGCTTAAAGTGTTATTTGGTTGATTCTCGAGTCAAATTCAGATAATAAACCATGGAAAAGCTTAATAATAATAGGATATGAGTAATTTATAAATAAAATGCCACGTCTAGCAATTATATTTAAATTAACAATAAGCTGAATTACAATAAAGAATAAAATATTAAAATTCATAATATAAGCAATTTTCGATTTATTTCCATAATAGTACAACAATTGAAAGGGTTAAAACAAAATAAAATATATGATCAATCATCATCGTCAATTTAAATAACTTATACAAATTTGGGTTAATTATTTTGTTGTGCATTGATTTCAGCTTATTTTTATTTGTGAATTTATCTGATGTTGGTTCTATGCTTATTGTGCGTATGCTATTGTGATTGACTTATTTATTGAGCATTATTTCCTTAACTATTGTTCTACTGAACATTATTGTTACTGTTATTGATATGCGGATTTACTGACTATCTAGAAATATTGTTATATTGGAGTTAATACACGCTGAATTAAGGAACAAATGGCACAGACAGAGTGAAAGGTTTTTATTGAGGTGAAATAATTTTTTGATGCACAGTTTATGTGTGAATATTCAGTGAAGTTGCCTGCTGATATTAAGGTAAACCCACACTAATATGTGAGCTTTATGGCAATTTCTATGGCTATTTTTAATTTTCATTATGTTACAGTGAAGAATTAGCTATGAAGTGTTATTTATGTTACTCTACCATTATTTGACTATCTTACACATAAGATGGAATGTCCTCCTTCCTGAAATTAGTCGGCTGTTTGTGCTAGTTATCAACGTAATCGTCATCATCGCTTATCATGGCTTGCTCTTGACCCCATATGAAATTTTTAGTATTTACATTCTACTTCTATCTGTTATTGATGTAGCTACGACCATGAGCATTGAACTTGCAGGCTAAGACTTTAGTGACATCGCGCACAACAGTGCCCACAGTGTTGTAAAGATACCCGAGATGTTTGATAATTTACTATGCATCTTCTTGGGTTGTGTCATCTCCAATCTTTAAATGGTGGCTCCGGTACAGCTACTCGTAGATATTCGATCCTATTTTTGATGCAGTTGATGAGTTCACATACGGTGAAGGTTCAGGCATGCGAGATCTGTATACTGTGTTTCCTTTGAGATGGCGGGATGCTCGGGGCTCACTCAGCATGTTTTAGTATTATATTAAAAAAACATTACGAATTCATAGAAATGGAGGTAAGCTCTATATCAAATAAATTACAAAGTATAGAAGCATCGAATAATGGATAACATTATAGTTATTGATAATCTCAGCCGAATTTGGACTTCTCAAAGAAGTTCTCCTATGACGGTCTCCACAGAAATGGTAGTTGTGAGTTGCTTCGACTGGATCGATTCGATCGTAAATTTATAAAGCTCATATTTAAACTTTGATTTAATATGCTTTGATTATTGTTGTTTGCTCGAGTTCGATCTGCTTGAATTACATCATCCATGACTGATGGCTGCTTAATGAATCCAAGCACGGTCTAATTGGGCTTTTATTTCTTTTTGAAATTTAGCGATATTTTATTTGCTGGCTTCTTTTCTCTGGATCTTTATGGCTACTAGTGCTACTCCTATTTCTGAACTTATTTTGGTTTGTTTTATGCAATCAATAGTTCACTCTTACGGCTTAAGGAATGCAAACTCTCAAAAAGTAATGAACTTTTTCTGCGGGGTCTGTTGTGATTGCTCACGTTATAGTCATATCCAAATTTAGGTATTTATGAATCATCTAAGTCTAGCTATTAATTTTAGGTAATCTTAAATATTTATGAACCTCTATTTCTATAATTTCGCCTATTTGAAGAGTTAGATGAGTTTTTATTTTTGTTGTTGTTCACATCATTGTCTGAAATATCTTCCTACTTCTCCTCTTGCTTGTTCTTGTCCTTTCTGTCTTGCCCTTTCTTATTTGGGATAATAGAGTAAGTTGTAGATAGTTCAATTAGAGTTTATACTAAATCGTTGTAATCTTTTTTATTTGTTTAAATTTGAGTGCTTCTACTATATTCACGATAAAGTTCATTAATCTGTCTTGGAGTGATATGAAAGATTTATTTTGGTTTTGATTTGACCCACTTTTCATATAATGATGGAAATTTTGGAAATTCCTATGAGAGATATTTGTCAATTGATTCGAATTATTCGCGGTTGCCGATGTAAGATTTAACGAAATACGCATTCATCTGCAAAAATATTTCTAATTTTCTCTATTACATTTAATCAGCACTAATTTTATCGTGCAAGCTCAAATCCGAGCCACAGCCATGTATATCCCATCTGTGCACTCCGCAAAAATACGCTAAAAACACAAGCTCTAAATCGGTGAGCATGAACTTTTTGACACATTTCTTGAGACTCTTCTTCAAATATAATGCGCCCACATGAGCATATTGTTTTTCCACTTCAGTCGCTATTCTCTTGATGAAGGACTACGTGTAAAGACCGTAGAATGTTAGGGTGTATTGCTGAAGCAGGTTTTGATAAGCATTGGATGCAGTGGGTCCGTCTCGATATAATGGCTTATTGAAAGCTGAGATTTCAAACAAGGTTTCAGTCATCTTTTATTCTTTAATAACTACTCATACATTTTAGCAGATATTTATCACTACTTTAAATAATCACACAACTTTTATATTCTAAGATACTACACATATTAACTAATCGAAACAACTCAAAAAATTATTACAGTCTATAATGAAGAAGAAGAGTTATTATTACAAGAGATAGAGTTCTTGATTTTAGCGTTATAAAATTGAGATTGTTCATATGGAAATATAAATAGAAGGCAAATATAATTATAGATTTTGGTTTCAGACATGTATAACTTATAACCGAACTCCATAATACATATATATAATTTTTCGATAATGACAACAGCATTTTCAGGGTCGTCTCGGCTGGCGAACTTCAGGGAGAAGAAAAATTCCAATCATGAAGATCCACTCACTCGTATATCGCTTACTCTATCATAGTCCCTGGCTAACTGAAGCTAACTTTGCCTGAGCAGGACGAGAAGACACAGGCCTATGAGCCCACGCAAGCTTTTAGTAACACTAGAACCTCCATGAGGTTATTAAAAGGCAAAATATAGAGAAAGGACTCCACTGATAATAATTGTACGATCAATGTGATATAGAAATGAAATCGACTGGGCTCTACGATACGCAAGCTTCCACAAGTCATAAGCTGACTCTTCACGAGCACAAGGAAGACATGAAACTTGTACTAAATGACTCGCCTCAAGTAGTCTAGAAGAAAGCAGTGGAGTAGCCAGTTTCAAAGCCAACCCAAAAAAGAATTATGATCGCAAAGCAACCTTCGAAATAAGAACCAATAAAATAGGTATCGCAAGTGCAACCTCCTAAGCAAGAGTAGCCGGTCAAGAACAAAAAACCATAGCCACAAAAGTAAGAACCTAAGCATGAGACTAAGCAATAGTATGTTAATCAGCATGATGAGAAACCAATAATCAAGGAATAAGATGTTGAGTAATCGAAGGACCAACCTGAGAACTAGAGTGATCTTGTAATGTGTCCATAAGGATGCGGTCGAAAGTTTAATAGAAAAGCCCTAGAAAAGCATGCGAAAGCTTGTAAAATTGTGTTCATGTCCAAGAGAAAGTAATTTAATTCTGAAGCTAAAAGGCTTACTTCAAAATAGCAAGTAATTTATTATTAAAATATAGGCAAGCCTAGTCAAGCAGAATAAAGCAAAATAAAAAAATCAGTTTGGCAAGACCAAAGGGTTCGAGAAAACCAGTGACAACTGGAAAGCAGCTTCTGAAGGTTTCCGAGCTGCCATCAAAGCTGTCAAAAAAGACGAAGATGGCTAAGAACAAGAAGCAGATGTTGATCAACAATAATAAAACTAACCTCAAGTTGCTGCCCTTAATCTTGTCCCATGCGAGTTCTGTGAAAAAATGTTTGCTCAAGTTTTACTAGAGAAACATTTGGAAAACTGCCTTAAGAAAAAATAAAAAGAAAAAGAGAAATAAAAGAAGAAAGGAGGAGCTGCCATTAAAAAGAAATGATTTCGTTCACGGATTAATATATCAAGTTACTTGAATAAATAATATGATTTAATTTTTATTATTTTGAAATTTTTGTTATATCTATTTGAAATAAATGAGAGGAACAAAGCCACCAGCAAGAGGAGCAGCAGGCAAGAAAACAACCGAGAGACCCGGTCTGACTGCTGACGAAATCGAATAACTTCGTGAGGCCTTCAACCTTTTCGATACTGAAGCTACTGGTAAAATTGATCCCAGGTAAAAATTTATTAATCAGTTTCAGAGAACTTAAATCCGCAATGCAAAGTCTAGGCTTTGAATCCAAAAACCCTACAATTTTTAACATGATTGCCGACCTTGAATCAGAGGGTAGAGAAATCGACTTCGAAGAATTCCTTGATGCCATTACCTCAAAGCTTGGCGACAAAGAAAGCAGAGTAAACATTAATTTTATTCAGGCTGGTATCAACCGCATTTTTGATTTGTTCGATGATGACCGCACTGGCACCATCAACTCAAATAATATTAGAAGAGTCGCCAAAGAACTCGGAGAAACCATGAACGTTAACGAGCTTGAAGAAATGTTACAGAGAGCAGCAACTAACGGTCGAGAAATCACAAGAGAAGACTTCTATAACATTATGACCAAAAAGACCATCTGATTTGCATGAACATCTGAATATAAGTTTAAGTTCAATAATTATGCCGATATTCAATTATCGGTATTAAATATAGCATATTTTAAATAACAAATGATATCCAGCGTAGAAATTGAATAAATTCGTGAAGCTGCAAACTTGTTCAGCTCACGAGATACAAATACTATCGATTTAAAGTAATACTCTCGATAATTGCAGATAATTTTTAACTTGCTTGTAAAGCATAAACTCTCATAACGATGATAAAAAATTCTATAATTTTATGACGAATATTGCCAAGCATAAATAGCATGTAGATCGTGATGAATTTGTTGATCACATTATTAACTTCAGAAATGGATTCCTGATTCGGAAACTAACTTCCAATTTGATGACTTATTTGCTAATAATTAAAGTGTTAGTAAAATCAATACCAAATAACTGAGAGAAAAAGATTTTTATTAACAATGGGCATAATAATTTAGGAATGAATGAAACTTGCTTAATTTATTACGAATTGTTTGTTTTATAATTAGTAAGTATGTCTAAAATTGTATATATTCAGTATAATAAGTTAATAAAAATTTGATTAATAATAATATTGAACATGCTCAAAAACTTAAAGCTACTCGATTTGTCAAGGATTATAGTTGGACCATACGCATCAATGGTACTTTCAGATTTTGGAGTGGAAGTCATAAAAATTTAGTCTTTAGATGGAGACACGACTCGATTATGGGGTCCACCATGGCATAAAGATACATCAGCTTACTTTCTTTCTGTCAATCGGAATAAGAAGAGCCTTGCACTTAATTTGAAAAATGGTAAACACCGTGAAGTACTTTATAAATTAGCTGCTAAATCAGATGCAGTAATATAAAACTTCGTCCCAGGAGTAACTTAACATCTGAAAGTTGACTACTAATCCCTCAAAAACATAAAGTAGGATATCGTATATTGTTCAATTTCAGGATATGGCGATATAGGTCCATTAAAAAACTCGCCTGCATTCGATAATATAATCCAGGCGTAGTCTGGTTTCATGCATTTAACTGGCAATCCAGGAGGTGAACCATTTAAAATGGGCTTCGCTATTACTGATGTTCTTACAGGATTATATGCCTCTAATGCAGTTTTAGCTGGCTTACTATATAAAAATCAAACTGGAAAAGGTATTCACTTAAAAACTTCACTAATTTAATGCGCGATGGCGTCTCTAATAAACCAAGGATCTAATTACTTAAATGGTAAAATTCAGCCTAACAGACTCGGAAATCATCATCCAAACATTGTTCCATATGGTTTGTACAAAACCAAGGACTCACACATGTTGATATGCGTTGGCACTCCTCAACATTATAAGGGTCTATCTGATGCACTTAAACTACAAAGCATAGAGAAGTTCACAACAAATGAGCTGAGAGTCAAAAATAGAAAATAATTCGATTAATTTTTAACTCAGGCTTTAAGCTAACATACAACTGAGCATGTGATTGCAGAATTGAGAAAGAGATCAGTCCCATGCGGTAAAGTTAATAGTGTTGATCAGGCATTTAATAGCGATATTGCAAAAGCATTGGATATTGTTCATGAAGTCGATGATGTGAAATACGTACGAAGTCCAATTCGATATGAAGGTGATAAGTCCAAAAATACATCGCCTCCGAAATTTAACGAGCATGGAAATTAAATTTTGCAAGATTTAGGCTACTCATAGTCATAAATTAGCGAATTACTAAAAATAAAGTGACATAAAAAAACTTTTTATTCTGTATATAATGTTTTGTTGCATTTTTACTTTTAGCTAGCCCATCGATAAACTCATTTTAATACAGAACATGAATAGAATAAAATGAGTCTACGATAAAATAGTCAGTTATATTTCATTGAAACTTATGAGAAGATAGTTATTATAATTTCTTAAGAACCACAATTTTAGGAAAAAGTATGTTATTTTATGTATCTACTCTTTTCTTATGTTAAGATGGCCTTTGTGAATTTGCTCTAAAATACTTTTTTCTATATTTTTATTTTGTTTTCTATAAAGATTTCTCCTTAATACTCTACTTTATACTTTATAGACTGCGATGCCTCTCTCTTTAATCATATTTATGTTCTTTTTAATTGAATTATTTAGTTTTATGTCTAAATTTTTCCAGTATATTATTGCTCTTCTATGCAATTCTACTCTATATACTATTCACTCTCTTTCTTGTCTCTATATCTTTGCTGAGCACACTGCTATCTTAAAGATACCTCAAATTATCCAAAGTTTAAAATGATTTGCGACTCTAATTTTAATTATTTTTTGGACTGCAATTAAACGAGTTATTCTGGAAAGCCCATGATAGTCTCTGTTTCTGCATGGCCTTGTGCTGCTCAATCCACACAGCCACTTGATTATGCTGTTCTTGGGATTATAGTTGAGCTTGTAATTGTGCTTGACTTTGCTTTTTTAACTATGCGAGCCCTCTTTTACGCTATACTTGGTTTTAATATGCTTTTAACTGTTGCGCGAAGCCGTAGTTTGGGTTCACTGACGGTCGTCGACTTTGAACGTGTAATAGAGCATTTTTAAACTAGAAGCCAAGTTTACGAATTAGAAATGCGATTACTATAGTTGCCGACTGCATAAATACAAATATACTCTGCTGACTCCTGCAAGACAGTGCACAAGAACATTCCTTTTTTTGAACAAATTCTCAGATATAAACTTATTGCCTTATGCAAAATGTTTTCTGATTTGGTATGAAGGCATATCTTGGGCTTTGATGACACTATGCTAAATTTTCTGGATGCCGGCTAGTTTCTCCTTCATATCGACTTTATCAGCAACAGTGAGTACTACATTCTATATTTCTTGATGAGTACCTGCTCCTATTTATAGTCTGGCCAGTAATGAGAGATCGTTGGCTGCCTATATATCGCCCAGCCATAAGTGACACCCGTTTTTATGCGTGTATATGTGCGAAATATGAGCGTTGTGGTTAAAGGGTATTCGGCTCATTATTGAGATCG
>APMI01020302.1_pt1 | contig 16713 bp, 12 predicted proteins | sample 667938 | NCBI WGS metagenome assembly APMI01 (sample SAMN01084076, study PRJNA167559) | wastewater metagenome | biome: Wastewater | place: Denmark: Ejby Moelle, Odense | collected 2011-11-28 | reverse complement strand
AGTATCCATGTAGTTGCCTCGATAGTCAATATCAACGAGCATTTCTGCATCCGCCAAGGATTTAATCACTTAGAATTAGCTAGTGACAAAATTATTGGCGAAAAGGAAAACGCTAAGTTAAGGAAAAGCTTCAGCAATCATAGGCAACACCTCCACCTTGTTATTTGAAATATTTAAATACTCCAAACATTTTAATGGGCCAACCTGCACATCTTTAATTTTGTTATTGCTCACATTCAGTTATTAAAGCGATGCAAGAGAATTAACGAAACTTAAATCCTCGAGTTCATTATAAGCAAGACTAAGTTTGACCAGTTTAGTTGATTTTGAAAACAGGGTAGACGATATTTTCTTAATTTGGTTCTTGTCTGCATTCAGAGATTACAACTGAATAAATCAAGAGCTACTTTTGAAAACGCAGGTAATGATTCAATTGAACTGAGCCTATTTCCGCTGACTAAAAGATATTTGAGATCTTTAAGTGTTTCGAGTCCGCTTATTTTTTAGATGCGGTTGTTATCAATAGAGAAGGTCTCTAGCTTGATGAGGTGGCTGATGTTTTATATTTTCTATATGGGATCATAGTTACTTCGATCTTATTGGAAGTCAGTACGAGCACGGTCAACATTTTATTGCCCTCGAGACCACTCAGTTGCGTAATTTAATTAAATTCGAGGTGCAGTTCTCTAAGATCAGGTAAGCAATCTAGATTTTCGATCGCACGGATTCTATTAAAACCCAGTTGTAGGCATCTAATTTTGGTAAAGGGTCTGAGTCCTACAGTACGAGTAATTGCCCTGCTGCAGAGATCCAGTTTGTAGACCCTGTCGTTATCTTCTTCGCCGGTGGCTTGTCTAACTAGCTATTAAGAGATCATTAATTAATAATAACGCCATTTCAAAATAATTTAACCATTACCAACATTGATAAAGCACACAACTCTATATCTATTTTTAAACACATTAAATTATAAAAATATCATTGTTTAACAAAGTGTGATACTAAAAATGCGTGTATCATCACAGAACGTTATTGGGCAACTGCTAAATTAGTTATACATGTTAATTAACTACATTGAAATATGGTGTACGCCTGATGCGTGATTAATTTATGATTAAGAACATAGTTCAACTTTGTTTTTATAAAAATCATTTAAAGGAATTATAATCTTAAGCACTGAGTCTACAGATAGGTAACTGCCCTACACAATACAATGAAACTATGATCAACTCTGCCAACAATCTAATATTTGTTTGATAATCCCAATGTCTCTAATATGCTCTCTTTATATATACATATAAACATCTATTCAATAGTTTAAACTTCATACTGTTTGATATTTATCACTGTTGCAATACCAATATTATCAATAGTGGATGCTTTTTATTGTGAGAAATTCTAGAAAATGCGCAATTTAATGGGGAGTTTAAATATTGAAGGTGTTCTGATTATAAACCTATTACATCACTTAAATATTATTGAAGTTTTAACTCGCATGTTTTATCATATAAAAAACACTTAAACTATAGTAATCGAACATTGAGAATCAACACAGACACATCATTCTACACTTACTATAAGAGTGGAATAAGATTGCATTTTATGTTGACGCATTTTCCAGTTATTGTCATCAAATCATGCATATTTTAATGGATTTCTGATCATCGGGTGTTAAGCATGATTTTAAAACCATCGCGTATTTATCTGCATTCATATTCTTTTTGTCCTGTAAAAATAGTCATAGCTTAGAAACATCTCTATTTATACTTTGCGCATCCTAATACATACTCAGCTGTTACTCCAAGATTTGTGGGAATGTATACACGCTTTCTAAGACTATTTTTAATAATAGTTTAAATAGGAATCGAAATGAAAAATATAGGATTTATCAAATACGAGAAAGCAACAGGACGCGAAAAACTGTACTTTGGCGACCCTGAGGCTGATTTTTTCGTGCTGCTGCAAGGGAAACTGTATTCGCTCAGAAAACAGTTCGTGAAATCCAGCAGCTACTTCGCCAATAAAATAGACAAAAAGCACAAAGTTCACGTCATCTAAAAGAAACTCAACGTATATCATTTTGTAATTGTAGACAACCGCCTTTGAAAAAGTGATATCATGCTTTTATGGCATGAAATGCATCTTCAAAAGAGACAGAGAAGTTGACCTTCTTATGGAGGTTATCAAATACATCTAGTGTCAGGATCTAGAACAGCTATTAAAAAATGAGATTCATCAAAACCGAAACGAATATAACATCTTTTTCCTTCTGGAGTTTGCGAAAAAGTATGGGGATAGCGTATTATAATAAAAATGTCATAACGAGCTGATCAAAAATAATTTTTAACACTTTAATTTCAACCGTTTTGAGCTTCTGTAGTGCCAAGTCGACACCTTCGCTAATCTGATTCGCCTTCATCAGCAGCTTAAAAAATGCGGAAAAATCAATGGACTTACATTTCAAAACACCCGCAAAATTGTTGCTGATTATAACAAACTTAATTCGGCTAACGTTGATCTGTTGACAGTGCTAGCCCCACCCGCATCCTCTATCATCATAGAAGATCCAGAGGGAGAAAAGGACTCTCCTTTGTTAGAAGAAAATTCTAGAAAAATAAAAAAAAGTTATACAAACATTAATGAGTTTGATAGCAGCAGCTAAGTTTTTTCTCTTTCTGCGACCAGTTCAACATTTCAGGACCTGCAAAAAGCAACAAACATCTATGAAAGCTGCAACATCGAAAGAGAGCAGATGAGTTCTGCAAGAGAACATGCTAAGCTTAAGGCGTATGCAAAAATTAATGAAATGAGGGCAAAAAGACAAGCTTAAAAGAATTAAGTTAACCACTCAAACGGGTCTGAAGCTTAAAAATCAACAAGTATGAGAACGGAAAGCTCAAATATGGATTTTTAGACATTGAATATTATGCACGGAAAACAGCTTTTAAGCCAAAGTCAAAGAGGACCGTTTTCCAAAAAGCAATAAATAAAGCTATGCAATCTTACAGATTGCTCTTCAATCATAGATTTTAAGCCTGCTTGCCAAGACTTTCCCATAGAGACAGTAATTGAAAGCCAGAGAGTCAAGCCATCGAGACTGATAAAGAGCCAGACAATATCGAGCACATTCTGTTAATGAATATGCGAAGGGGCTCTAAATTGTCAGTTTTCATTTTCATTCTATCTCTATTAATAATATTGCCAATTTTGCCGTTGTATATGTATGCATGTATGTGTAATAATAATGGATATCAAATATCAAATACCGTTTTCCTGAGGAAAAGTATATAAACGACAGTCATGGCATAGACAGTTACATTGGCATACCACAGAATTTGCTAAAACATTTCTGTCATAAACTCTACGTTGAGTAACCCATACTGAGCTATTTTTTATTGAGTTGCCTGTAGATCATCCTTGTTACTGCCAGAGATCAGCATGCCATTTAAAAATGGAGTGCTAGCTTAGTGAATGTGCGTTGTCGGTGTTGATGAAGAGCATTGGTACAAATTTTATAATATGTGCAATTGATTTATTTGAATTCCGCAGTGAGTGTGAGAAATTATTGGGTTTATCTCCAGTGGGTTCGAGTCTTTATGCATGTATTTCCAGTCCAATACAATCAAAAACAGTAAAACTGGGATAATAACCCTGAACATCAATTGAAACTTATGATACCACACAAAGTAAAGATATGGCATAATTTTGGCTCTTAACGCTTTTCTCTACTCCACATCATTAGTGCTAGCATATTGACTGATATATTTGTAAGCAAAAGACCCGTTAAATTAGATAGCTTCCCTCAAAGTGTAGCAGTTAATGAATGTGATCAACACCATCAGGGCAATTCTGATCAAGTCAATGAGATTTGTATCGATAAACTTATGCGCGTATGAGTGAGAGAAGAATAAAAACACAAGAACTGCCACTAAGTAAAGATTTAACAATCTAATACAGTTTTTTGATTTTTTCTTTAGTAAAGCCTATTTTTCCTATTTTTATTTTTTCTCTTGAGGGTCTTTAATTTTCGAAGTTGTCTCATCATCGTAGTACACTTATTTTAGGGTTTTTGTATACCAGTTACCGAACTTTATGACTGCAGGAATGCTGATCAAAGTGATGACTAAGTTGATGATCAAAATGAAGATTAAAAAATACTTTACATCTGAACCATTGCTTTACAGTTCCTTGCCTACAATTATGGACAGCTGTTTCTTATAACCCTAGATAGCCCATTAGAGCGTCTTATCATATGCTCCAATGCCACTAGTTGATAGGTACAGCATGAAAAATAGCACATTGAGAGTAATTCCTATAGCGAAGCAGTACTTTAAATTGTATGACGATATCCAAAATATTTGTAGTCCCACCTTGGCTACATAAACCAATAGCGAGAGACAAATGATGAAAGTGAATGATGATGAACCTATAGTGTTATGCTGACCTGAGACATGATCAACAATGAGACAGATGAGCCACTTCACAGGTACGTAAATAATGAGACCAGCAAGAATGAATATAATGCGGTCGTATTCATCAGCCATGGGATACTCCTTTACATGATTGTACTAAAGCTGAATGATGCGAATCTCCACTTACTCTTTTTCCTTTTTCGATTTCTTTGTGTTCGGCTTCTACTAGTCGGATGGCAGAAACAGAATGGAGCCCTTGCAGAAGAACAAGAAGTTAGGGTATTTGATTTTGATGAAGTGGAGGGCTACGATGATGATGAGTAGCAAAAATGAGTCTAGTAATAACATCACATTTATAATCAATGAAAAGATTAATCCGTTCGCTCTTCGCCAAACCTGAGCAACTGAAACAACTAAACATATGCAAGCATACTGGATCCTCAAATGTGGTAGTTCCGAAGCAGAACTCAGTCTCGCAAGATTCAGTCGAGTAGCCAATCGCATACACAACTGATGATTGCACAAGCTGTAACAAACATCTGTGTCTGGTATGCTCAGAACAGCACATTAATCAACTATGTCGTGTCAAGCGTAAATTATTCGTAATTGTAGTCGGCATCAACAACCAGCTTGGCGAAGGAGTATTGCGCAATTTTAACCTTGGCGAAGTTATTAATGTTGATATTGACAATGTTAAATGCATCTGTGGCAAACCACTTGGAGCCGGAGCCGCCATCTGTGCAGCCTGTGGTATGGCTTCGTGCTCATAGCAATGTCATCATGAATGGGAAAAATTAGGAAATTGTACCTTCGGACTCAATTTCTATAGTGTACCATAAGGATTTACAATGAGAAGTGTTCTTATGGAAAATATTAGAACAGTACAGAAATCAAAAATTCGAGATTGGTAAAAGCAAACTAAATTAGGTATATCGCAAACAAATCGAGTACAACTATGATTTGCGCATACGCATCAAGTTCTCATCCGTACATATTTCTACAAAGAGGGTATCGAAACTACGGAATTCCGAACGTAATCCATCTTATTCATTCAGCCTTAACTGCTTAACTGCATGACAGCCATGCCCCGTAACTTGGATTACTTAATCCATTTTTAGAGGCGGTGCGACTGTACCTGTGATGGGTGCAAAGATCATGGTGTTCATCCAGCCACTAATTGCAGAGCGGTATGTTCTAATTTCTAGCTGTAATACATGAAATTAGCCAACATGAAGAGTGAAAACCATAAACAGTGCAATTGCTCTTGCGAAATATGTCGATCAGGAATTATATTCAACACGCACCGCTACATTGACTGCATGATGGATTGTAAGAGAAGCGCCTATAATGTATAACTCAATACAAATATTGAGTGAGTCAATAACATATTACTTCTTGTTTGTTTATATAAATTTGATTTAAAGCAAGAGTAAGATTATTAAAACATGATTAGATATAAATATTTCTACCATTAATAACAATAATAATGACGAATCATCAAGATAAAGTCAATAAATTCTATCTAAAATCATAAATTAAGGACATATTTACAATTGTAAATATGTTAGCATCAAACATTCCTTTGTTGTTTGTTTTTACAATGGTAAGCTTCCTGACACATAGTCATTGTTCATTTCAAAGAACAGACTGGCAACCAATAACATCAGTAGTCAAAAATGGGTTTACAGTATGCGGTGTAGATATCGGACCAGTCTATGCTTAACCTAAGAGTATTCATCTTTGGAAGTACGATTCAGTCAACCTTGTCAATGACTCCCGAGTGGTGAAACAATTCGCTTGCAGTAAATATGGGCACCTACTACAAAGAAATGGTGATCCAGTCTATTTGGCTGTTTTTCTTGGTCTTCCAAATCAGATTCGACTCTTTAAGATCTTAGATAGTATAAAATTAGAGGAGTTTAATTACTCAATAATAAGAAGTTAGTACACCGTAATATCCACGATAACTTTATAACAAGATCGATTATTTATACTGTATCAATAATTGAATAAAACTGGATCATTTATAGACGTCTACGATTTAAGTTCATAATCACACACACCTTTGACGACTATAACATTACCTAATAATAACTGCACTGATATGCTTGTTGACAACTTGCTTAATTTGGGAGTGTACTGTACTCTTTCCAAAACTTTCATATTGTTTTGGGGCAAATAATATTAGTTTTAAAAATCCACCGGCACTATCATAAATCAAAATGCAATATGTCAGTTTACCTGGTACAATTACAATCGTATGGATTATCAAAAATATTAAACTTTCAATGATGATGAGAATGTCGATTATTTTATTGAAAGCAAATTCTATGTTATATTTGAGGGACCTACCAAAGGCTCTATGACCTGTTCAGTCGAAGTCGGTGTTGAAAAATATACAAACCTGCCTATAGTGGCGTTAACATCAGCGAAAGTAGAAGGTGAGCCAAGTATCTTCTGTGACGGTCGCAACTTTTACTATATCTCTTACCAGAACTCAATCGACTCTACGAGTTCGCCGTCTTTTTATGCAGACATAACAGTAGACCAAAGAATTGAGCTTGCCCTTTGTGCAAGATTTTCTCATCCCATCTGGTTCTTAGAAGATAACGTAAAATTCTACATTCTGAGTTCAAATGTGACCTATCCCAACTATTATAATTACTTCATTGACGAATATTCTGAAGTAAATGTAGGTGCTTGGTTTCTTTTCTCGTTATGCTGCTTAGTATTTTGTTGCACATTTTTAGTCCTTTGCGCTACTAAGAAAATATTTGATGTTATGAGCTTCTTCTGCTGTGATCCATTCTCTGATGAAGTCAAGAACGGTCTCGTTAACCAACTTGAACTCTGAACTATGCTAGAATAGAGTAGCAATCTTAAGCAGGCAGTGAAAATGATGACTGGTAAGTGGAAAAATAATTAAGATGCACTGATCATTACTATTATTCTCAATTTCTATAAACTATTTATTTTTTAGAAGTTAGTAGTTTTGCAGTTGAAGAATAGCTCTACATGATGATATACTAAGAGATTATAGACCGATTAGTACTATTATACAATAATGTTAAAATATTCAGTGCCGGGCGCCTATTTTTGTATTTTGGATACTTATAAAATAGAATTTCCTTATACAATCTATTTATTTTCTAGAGAGATAATACACTATTATGGCTCAAGCATAAGGCGTGGAATCCCAACATATCGTGATGCAAGCAATTGAGGAGTACACAGATCGTCACAACTCGAACCCTACTACCACTTAGAATGGGGTTAATGATCTGAACACTCTATCCCGTTGCCATCCTAGCAAGCTGATCGAAAGTATCGTATTTATCAATTTTAGAATTTAAAAGTTCGCTGGAAAGAGGTCTCACAACTGAGCAGGCTAAGACTAATGCTCAGCTCTATGGGAATAACGAGTACAGGAAGCGCAAGAAGATCTCACTTTTTTAGATATTTTGTTAGGCTATCACTGACGAAATGCTCATCATTCTTATGGTGGCTGCCGTAATTTCCATCGTTGTCGAGTATTTTGCCAGCGAAAACAAGGATCTCTTCTGGGTTGACGGTGTTTCCATTTTGGTTGCTGTAATGGTTTGCACACTTGTAGCGACTATCAGTAACTATCAGAAGGAAAAACAATTCACAGAACTTGACGAAATGACATAGCAAACATATAACTATTAAGTTATTCGCGATGGGAAGCAACAGACAATCCACCGCAAATAAATAGTGCCTGGTGATATTGTTCTCATCTCCAATGGAATATAAATACCTGCTGACTGTCTAGTTTATAAGGCAGTTAATGTGCAAGTTAATGAAAGTGCAGTGACTGGTGAGAGTATCTAAATGGCTAAAAACACAGTATAAAAATGTATGGAGTAAAATTTTGATCTGCATGGAGCCACTCCATACATGATCAGTGGCTCCAGTGTTGTCAGCGGTGAAGGTCTTATGATGGCAGTTGTAGTTGGAAAAGAAAGTCAAGCTGGCAAGAACTTTTAACTTATTTTTTCAAGAGATGATGAAGAAGATGGAAATCAGACTCCTCTTGAGAAAAAATTAGAGGATTTAGCTAACAAAATCGGATATTTTGGTATCATCTCAGCCGTTGCCATATTTATTATCCTATTCTTGAGATTGGTTTTTGAAGAAATTCATGAGGGTGGCTTTGACCTAAAAAAGAACATATAAAAAATTGTAGGATACCTAATCATTGCAGTGACAGTGATCGTCGTTGCAGTTCCAGAAGGCTTGCCTTTAGCTGTAACATTGACTTTAGCTTATTCTATGAAGGCTATGCACGAGGATAAAATTTTAGTAAGAGAACTTGCATCATGTGAAACTATGGGCGCAGCTAGATTTATTTGCTCAGATAAAACAGGCACTATCACTCAGAATAAAATGAATGTCGTCCATGTTGTAAACACTGACAGTGTCCCAGTTGAAAAATTCACTCCTGAAAATTTACATAAATAGTATCTTGAGAAATTAACAACTGGCATTTTCCATAACTCCTCAGCAGTAGTCGAGACCTAAAAAGGCGCTCAAACTGAAATAGCATTATTGAAGTTAGCGAGAAAATTGTCAAAACTAGATTAAGTTTCAGTCAGAAGTTCTGTTGGTAGCGATGGGTATTTTAAAAGACTACCTTTTGACTCGAATAGAAAAAGAATGACAACAGGTCTCAACATTCGGGGCCAAAGCTTGCTATTTATGAGTGGTGCAAGTTAGCAAATTCTAGATGCCTGTAGTTTGTTACAAAATTACAGGACCAATCAAATTAGCAATTTGAGTCCTCAAGGAAAATAAAAAATACTATCTGATCTTGACAGTATGGCAAAAAGAGGACTCAGAACAGTCGCAGTAGCTTACAAAAATGTTGAAGACAAAAAGATGATTGGCAGTCGAAAATCATATCATGATGTCATCGAAGATATTGAAAGAAACGGATTCATTTTGTTGGGAGTTTTTGGTATTGAAGACCCGCCCCGACTGTAATCAAAGTAGTCAATTGAAAATTGTAAAAAGGCAGGCATTCACGTCATCATGGTCACAGGCGACAATAAAACAACAGCAACTAGTATTGCTAAACAAGTCGGAATTATATAAGATGGTGGAAATGGAAAGGTTATGGAAGCATCGTAGCTCATGAAACTACTATAGAGTAAAGGATTACTAAAAGAGGAAACAGAAAACGAGGATTAGAAAAAATCAAGTGAAGAAACAGGTGGTCAAATGAGATCGACTAAAAAGGTTCAAAAAGCAGACTCACATGCAGAAACCTATCAAAAAATGAGAAAAATTAACTTCAGCAATGACCAATAGAAATAATAATTTTAACACATTGTTAATAATCTATGGGTATTGTCAAGAAGTAAACCAGAACATAAATACATTCTCGTAGATGGAATCAACAAGCTTAATCATGTTGTGGCTGTCACTGGAGATGGTTCTAATGATGCTCCTGCCTTGATGAGAGCTGATATTGGTCTAGCTATGGGTATCACCGGTACTCAAGTTTCCAAGAATGCCTCAGATATTGTACTTCTTGACGATAACTTCAAATCAATTGTGCGATCTGTTGTATGGGGTCGTAATGTCTACCTCTCCATTCGAAAATTCTTGCAATTCCAGCTTACAGTTAACATTATAGCTGTCTGCTTAACTTTGATTTCCTCAGGCATCATCAGACAATCTGTATTCACTGCAGTGCAGATGTTATGGGTTAATCTTATCATGGATAGTTTGGCAGCACTAGCCTTAGCAACTGAGCCCCCTAATTCATAAGAACTCTTAAACCAAAGACCTAATTCTCCAGACTAAGATTTCATAACTAAAACAATGTTAAAGCACATCATCGGACAGTCTATACTGCAAGCGATTATCTTATTGGTCTTGCTGTTCTATGGACCCATGTTCATCCCTGAATTTGTTGACTAGTTCGACAGTGTCATCGGTAAAGATCTTGCAGCCAAGTACCATAATGGAATAGCAGAGTCAACAATTGCAGACGGCAAATTTTACACCATTTCGGGAGCGGATAACTATTATCAGTGGTTTGAGAAATATCATAATAGTAGTCGACACTTCACCTTTATCTTCAACACATTTGTATTTTTACAAGTGTTCAATTTCGTGTGCTGTCGCAAGATCAAGGACGAACTCAACATTTTCAAAGGAATCACAAACAGCAAGCTTTTCCTATTAATTGTATTGATCATTATCGGATTACAAGTCCTTTTAATAACTTTTGGTGGTCGATTCTTCCAAGTGTACAAATACCACGGCTTGAACATTATCCAGTGGGTAATCAGTTTTGGCATTGGTACGTTAACTGTACCTTATAGTCTTTTGCTAAGACTGCTACCTTTTTGGAAGCCTAATGCAGATTTATCTCACACATTCCACGGATTCAAAAACGAGTACTAATAACTGCAAGAGGCTAAAATATGATATGATATATGTTGCTTTCATTTCTATACTATACCCTATTGTAAATGTGTGCATATAAGACAATTAATAAATGATTATATTCTATAAATTAGCACCGAAATCAAGAGCATATTCATGAGCATTTCTGGAATACCATTCACTCAGTCGATACTTTACACAGTAGATCCGTCAAATAAAAACATTGATCTGTAAGAATTTGTAACTAGAGCGTTTTAATAATTTGATGCAAATAAAACAGGGCAGCTGGACTCAGTTTAACTCAAGAATTTCATAAAATTCGCTGTTTAAAACAAAATATTGCATTAGGATAAGACTTCTCTATTTTATACATGTTTGAGAGCAATGGACACGAACAAGGATGGACTCGTATCAAAGTAATAATTATTAGCTTTCTTCAAATCCAACGCTGGGCATATAACGCATAGCTTAGTATAAAAACTACCAAAACCAAACCCCATAGACAAAGTGTTTAAATAGAAAACAAACCAAAAGGTGCCGTTATCTGGATATAATTCTAATATAGTTAATAGAGTGGAAGAAATATTTAAAAAGTACGATGCTAATAACACTGGACAACTAGACTACTATTAAATGAGTACTTATTTGAAGGACGGGCTCAAAAACAAGTATAGCTATTTCTAGTTTATGCAGAAAATTGGAGTCAGTGGGCTCGTTGGCAAATAAGATATGGCTCACTTTATCAGTAAATTTGGAGAATGAATAGTTATATCTCATGATTTCTTACTTAATAAAACATATATTTATCATTAGTCATTAATTATCTTTCCATCTCTGATTTTATACTTCACTAATTTTGATCTGATACTCAGTCATCGGGTTATCGCCAGATTACAGTTTTGAGTAACTGGTAACTTTGCAGTCTAGTCCTGAACACTGACAAATAGCTTCAATTAGTCCTGCAAAAAAAGCAGACGTATCCCACAGATGTTATGGCAGCCATGTCAAATATATACTAACATTATCTCTATATCATATGATATAGTTACTAAATAACATGATAGAACTATTTGGGTGTGACTCCCTCTTCTGAAGCAGCTGTGTATGTATTAATTGCATCATAATTGAACAAAAACCTGAATACTTTAGTCTGTATATTTTTAACTAAAGTTGCAATTGAGTTGGGTCTTTCTGTTATCTGTTTACGTATGCAAATTAAATTGTACATTTTAAAGCCTACCTCTCGACCTGACTTTTTTAATGCTTCTAAGTAATTGTCCTATTTGTGGTTTGTATAGCATTATTATATTAGCTAACAGAATAGGAAGTGGAATAAGGGTAGTGTTGATTTGTCGTTCATATGCAAATTATTCAATTTGTATGGGGATTGTCGATGTGAATATCTTAATCTTTTATATATAAGCTTTATAATTGGATAATATAACAAAAAAGATGAGAGAAAAATCGATAAGATCGAGAACTCTCGAACCTTAAAATCTCGATAATAAATAACTTGAATTATTAGATGAAAGCTTCCACGCCACCAATTTAAAGCCCGTACTAAAAGCAAAGTCAAAATCAAGATAGAGTTTGCATCTCTATCGACCACTTCCATAACAGAATAAACCAGAACCGAGAAGACACTCAATGAAGATTATATCGTACCCTACTGACAAATACTAATGCTACATATAACCTGAAGTAAATAATGCCGTAGGTGAAGTCTTCCGAAATAAAATTATTTGGCAAAGAGTATAAGGGAAAAGGAGTAAAATCTCAATTGATGAAGAAATAGCGAAAAAAATGAATTGCAAAAGATCTCAAACCAAATAGAAATTACTTACAGAACCTTCTAGCAAATATATCGTCAATAATGTAGCCAAATAGCATAAAGGTTCTTATGGTATATCAATAAAAAGACTTCCCACAATAATTTTATAATACGAACCTCAACAATCACTAAAATCTCTACTTCTCCACGCAAGAGAAAAGAGACTTAATAATAAATGATTTACTTAATTCAATTTTTTATCGTACTATTCTACATACATATTTATATTTGCTTTATATAATATTGATCCACATCACACGAGTAAAATACGTAGATAATGACAACCCTGCATGAAAAGTTCCACAAGTTCATGAACGAAATGGTATCTATAATCTTAGTTTAGGATTTCATTTCACAAGACAAAGCACACAGTCTCATGCGAACTGTGATCGTCATCGTCGCTATCGTACAATATGTTTTACTTAGGTGTCATACATCGTGGCTGCTTTCTTCCAGAAGTTCAGTTACTGTGTCTACAGTATTTTAATTGCCATGGCTCTTCTCGTGCCCGTATGATTTTAATTAATGCAGATTGTTGTGCCTGGAGGCTTGTCTTGGTGGAAACAGGCTCCACGTGCATTCACTAAGGGTGGCAAGAAAGCTGATGAAACTTAAAGTTTAATCAAACAAGCATGATTTTAACAATCTCACTTAATCATTTATACTATTTTTAAGTTAACTCTTGTTCATCCAGCATTGTAAGTTTGTTATAATTGATGATATATCCAAGTTCAAAAAGGTTGCTGACATTGTCAACCCAGCTGATGCACGCAAACTCGAATACTAAGACGGAAAGTTGTATCGGGTTTGTCGACGCCCCTCTTCCTAAGGTCATTCTCAACAAACCCAAATCCCTAAATAGTTTGGACTTGCAAATGATACGAGACTTTACTAATTTGCTTCCCAAAATAGAGCAGTACCCTGCATTCTGGGTATAAGGTGCAGGAGGTAAAGCTTTCTGCGCAGGCGGCGACGTGAAAGCATTGTATTAAAACAATGCTACTCTTGAAACCAGATAGACGTTTTTTAGAGAAGAGTTCATTCTCGATTATAAGCTAGCCACAAGCAAGTCTCTCGAAATTGCTGTATGGGACGGAATTGTTATGGGCGGAGGTGTCGGAATTAGTCACTTTGCTCCATTTAGAATTGCAACTGAGAATACTATGTTTGCCATGCCTGAAGCCAAAATTGGATTCTACACTGATGTCGGTTCAGGGGTAACACTCGCAAACCTAAGGAATAATATCGGCATGTATTTGGCTTTGACTTCTGGCAGACTAAAAGGAGCTGAAGTGTACAAAAGTGGATTTGCAAACTATTTTGTCACTCGGGAAAACATCCCTAAAATATATGAATAAATCAATTCGAAAATAAAAGACAGCAAGAACCCAAAGAGTATCATTGAAGAGGTGTTAAATAAGTATCATAAAGGTGACCCGACTAAGTAAATAGATAACGAAATGGAAATAAAATAAATATTTGCAGGAAAAAGCGTAAAGTAAATTTACGAACGCGCAAAAGCAGCAGTTTCTCCATTTGGTAAAAGTGTTGTGAAATCTTTGGAGAGTGTATGTCCACTTTCAATTCTTGCTATCCATAAGCTTATTTCTGAGTCGAAGAATATGGACAAAAAAGCAGTGTATAAACGAGATTTTGTTCTATCTCAAAATTTTATTGATAACAAGAATTTCTAAAACGGCGTGACAAGCTTATTAATCACAAAGGACAATAACCCCAAATGGACTCACCACAGCTTGCTAGACGTGCCAGAACAAGAAGTATAAGCGCTGTTTAAACAGCATCCAAACAGAAAGCCCCTGTAAATCTGATTTATGTATGCTTAAATAATAAAACATCATTACAAGCCATGAACTATTTACATAAATTCTTGGAAAGAGATAAGCAAATATTTAGATATCTGCAACGACTTATAGTCTATCAGTACTACAGATTCGAGCATTATCGATTGACCAAAACGAGATAGCAGATGGAGAAAATCAAGCACATCTCAAAATAGGATATCAAATAATCTAATAAATAATGGAATTGGATTTATGTGGTCAAGCAGAAATACGACTATCCTTATCGTCGATCCTGGGGCATTAATAGTAAAAACAAGTGAGCAATTATGATGATGCATAATACTAAATGATTATATATCAAATAAGTTCTAAAGTCAAAGTTTTAAGACTGAAGCAAATCTGTCATATTCTGGATTTCTCATGGTATCTGAATAAAGATATCTTGAGATATCTGTCACTTTTAGCATTTATTCCATTAAAGAAGAACCCTGATAATTGTCCAAATCGTCACCACTATTTTTCCCAAATATTTTCCTCTTTGACCGGGAATCTCCACCTCTTGAATTAGCAAGGGAGTCAATTTTATTATCATTATTATGCGATCGTGTATCTTTTTCCGAGCTATTCCTATTAAACCCAGTCTTCCCATTCAACTGTATATTGGAATTACCTGGAGTTGTCCCTGGTACAACAAACTGCGAATTACTTCCACTATTAACACTCTTGCGGTTGTTGACTGAACTGATTGGAGTGATGGAAATGGGACTCACTGTTCGTTTTGGATCACCACCCCCTGTTGATGATGCGCTTAACGAAAATAGGTTCACTACTTGGGGTTGGGTTGTCATGTTTAAGTGTAACATTTTCGGCTTCTCAGCAAATTGTACTGGAGTTATTGTTTCCTGTCTGGGTTTCAGAAATAATTGCTAGTTTGATAATGGCTTCTTACCGAATATTGTAGAGTAGATTTCAAGCTAGATTTTTGTCATTCTGGAGAAGTCAAAACCTTGAGATATCTCAAGATTATTTTTAAATGCAGGATACAATGCAATAAGCTAAGCTGATATTCTGAGAGCTTGCGAATAATTATCTATTTTCTTACTAGCTTTGATCAAAATCAAAAGCTATTCTGTACTAAAATTAGGGCCTTTAAAACTGAGGCTATCATAATGCCAGAGAACATAATTGATTAAGAATGTGTATATTGTATCGGTGTTGCAGAAAATAGTAAGTTAAATTTTCTAATTGCCGATAATTTTCTGCATTTTACGATCTAAAACTATGATCTCCATATCACTGTTTTAATTAAGTAGTATATAATGTATTTTAATGTCCTGCTGGAAGGCTTGATCTTGAAATTTCCATGTAATTTTAGAGTAGAACACGCCAATTTTAGTAAATAAATCATTTTTGTAGTGCTCTTAAGCAGCTTATGAAGATTGTTACTATGATTTTTATATCTGTAGACTTTTTGTACTCTTCTCGTTAGCATCACTGCTACTATACTCACTTTGACTCGCACGAAACATGCTGTCAGTGACATCTTCAAAAGGGGTGAGATTCAGAGTTATTTTTAGGCCTTCTTCAGCCTTGAAAGCTCTTAAATACCAGTTCATGTAGAGATATTTAAAGTTTTTTGTTGTTTTCTACGTCATTTATGGAATGTTTTCCAGTTTCCATGATAGTTTGGCATGAATTTTAGCTAATTTAATACATATTTACAATGAATCTTTTTAGCTCTAAGGTTCACTCTCATAGAGTCAAATATTTTAGTCATCTCGCCACTTTGAGCTTATTTGCACTCCATGATAAGTTTGTAAAGCATGTGCTTGTTTTCAAAACTATTTTTTCTTTATAAACGGATCACTCTTTGTAATACTTATGTTAATATTTTCTAATTCAAGCGTTTGAACCTTGCCGCGTTCATTTTGTAAACTTCAAAAACGTGTGTAGACAAATAAATGATGCTCATGTTGAGAAGATTGTACCATGATTGTGAGTCGTTGATGTTTTTAAGCTTTTTGTGGCTTTATTAGATAAGCGAAAGACAGTTTTGCATATTCACACCTGGAATTAAAACATCGTTGATAAACTTATCGTGGAATCTGATCATGCCCAAATAGTCGGCAGTCCTTAATAATTTGATTACCATTTAATTTTCATTGGTGTACGCTTTCAGAAACCCCACATCTTTAGTTTTGAGATACTTCTCAATAAGCAGATAGGCTTGTTTGGTAACCCACTCCGGCAA
>APMI01019506.1_pt1 | contig 16718 bp, 14 predicted proteins | sample 667938 | NCBI WGS metagenome assembly APMI01 (sample SAMN01084076, study PRJNA167559) | wastewater metagenome | biome: Wastewater | place: Denmark: Ejby Moelle, Odense | collected 2011-11-28 | reverse complement strand
AGTGAAATATGGAAGGAAGAATAAGAGTTGTTCGAGACAGCCAGTAATAAGAACACCCAGAGTATTGAGTAAATCAGCAATAACTCAGCCAACAGCTCGAAGACGTACTCGAGACCATCCGAATGGAGAGGAAAATAATAGACTTAAAAATAATGAAGCTCAAAACTAAGTTGCAATAGATCACTGTAAAAAATAGCAGAATCAGGACTAAACAAATTGTGACAAGCTAAGATCAAGCAGTATGCACAGACTCGACCAATATAGGTCTGAATACCTCAAGAAAAGCATAACTATCTTAAAAATAGATACAAACTATAAGCGCATAGAAGAAGGAGAACAGCCAATATTATAGAGAAGTTATGCACAGTCTGCAGTTAGATAGTTTATAGGGATTTAAGCAAATTTAATATTGTTAACTGGATGATTAGACCAAAATTACTCAGAATAAATAAATTTTAAGTGTGCTACTTGACTTACTATGAGCACACTTAGCAGACGAATGCTCATTTTATGTATTTACTAACATTTATGATAATATTGTGTAGGTTAATAAAATTAAACTTTTCTTAATTTATGATGACCAAAACTCTACTTCACTCACTCGAGGGCGATGACGTGCTAAAAATATTTCCATAAGAATACTACACCAAATACGCAAATCATTTAGTAAAATGAGTGCTCATATAGAAAATATTATAGTTCGAGAAGCTGATTATCTAAGAGCAGGTGGACAAATCCCACATTGAGTTCAAATTGAGAAATACTCAAAGCGAACGCAGGATTAAGTCAGCAATTCCGAAATAGCAAATGCAGCGAGTCAAGATGAATAGATTTGACACATTCTATGATACCATACAGAAAAATAAGCAAGAACATAAGAGAATGAATTTGTACAAAAATGCACTTACCATAAAACTTAAAATGACTCCTCACAAGAGAAATATTATTCGTTCACCTACAAGGGAAGGCTTACATCTTTAGGATTCAGTCCATCTCAAGATGAAAGCTATCGAAGACCTTGAATTCTAGACAAAATAGCAACAAAAGCGTGAATTAAAGATAGAATTATAAAAATAGTCTATATGCAAATTTGTCCAGAAATGCAAATCAGCGAAGTATTCAGCTAGAAAAAAGTAAGCATTGGGAGCTAACAATCCCTAAAACAAATCCAAATCACATCGTGAACTGGCTCTCAAACTATAGTAGATAGCAATGCAATCCCTGTAGAGAAATGAAAGTCTGCATTAAAGATGCACAAATCGAACACAGAAGCAATCTTCGCTTATTAATAATGTGAATATTGCTATAAAAAGAGGCCATTCACTCATGAAGAAAGCGAGCATCACTTCAAGAGATTAGGAAAAGATATTTAAAATATTCAAAGACAGAGGGCTTTCAAAAACATCAATGGAATTTAGAGGTGAGGGGAGAAAAAATTTAATTCTATAAACCAAACGAATACGGGAAGAAGTTAAATCTATTGCTACAGTCAGAAGATTTGAAGGCAATTCTAAAAAAGAAATAGATCTTTGATTTTAATATTGTTAGTCGCTAAGAATTTATGAGAAACGCATAACATAAAATGGTTTCACATTTCTGAAGAATATTTATTATTTTAACAAATTTATGACTACCTAGTAAAATACTGTTCAGATTGAAGGCATTAACAAGCAGCGGATGAAGTTAACACCGTTTGGAGAAGTCAGTATAATTAGCACACGCTAAAGCATTCCTGACGGGTGGAGAGTCTTAACCATGACATAAGGTAGACAAATTAAGGAACATCTAGGAGACATTATTGGTGATGATGCCAAAGTAGCTTTCGTTCATGGTCGACTAGATGGGCATGCATATGGAAATCTGTTCCATGAGGATGAAGGAAACGCTCAATAAATTTTCATCATTAAAAACTGACATGATCAGTAAATACTATTTCTATTATTGTAAATGATTATTGATGTTAAATTAGCAAAAAGATCATGCGACTAGGGTGTAGTCAATGATTTTCTTGTAGCCAGTAATGTGATCAATGATTCCATCGACATTACCATCCTATTCAGAGTAGTGCTCCTGGACTGCAGTGGCCAATGAATCGAAGTACTCCATAGCTGTGGTCTCATCCTCCTCCTCTCCCTTAGCTTTTGCTTGGCATGTTTGAGTGTTCTTGTTGCAGACAATAGCTGTGCCGGTCTGTTTATAGTTGCAGATCAAGGTTAGGCATCGAGGTAGAGCAGCAATAGGATCGGCTTTAATAAAGTATCTAGTTGAGTAAGTTTGCTGATCAAACCATTGAGCCCAGGCTTTGTTTCCAACTCTAGGGGCTCCAAAAGTAACGATTTCAACGTTCTGGAAAATTCCTGATTTTGCAATGTCAACATAGCTGAGGCATGATAAGGCTCCACCTAAACTAATACCGGTAATGATGAGTCTGCCGGTATGCACTGACTTCTTGAGTCCATTGAGAGTATCAGCCTTGATGGTATTCCACATGGCATCGAATTATTTTTGAACTTTGCATCCTTGGCATGCGTGTTCGTCTTGGACCTAAATTTAATGTAAATTCTACTTGGAAAGCCCAAAGAATATCTTGAGCGACGTTCTTAATGGTGGCGGTGTATCTGAAAGCAAGCACGGTGTACTCTTCATACACGGATAGAATGGCCTTGATATCTTTCTTTTTCTCTTCGATGATCACAGTGGTGAGTGGCTTGTTGGACTCGTTGCAGCCAACGCACGACCAAACTGTGGGATCCTAGTTTCTTCCTACTTCGAGTGCGTTCACAAGTGCGATTTGGTCTCTCCAGGGGATGGCGACAGCAAATGCTAGGAAAGTAGCAAAGAAAATCAAAGTTGTCAACTTCATTCAATTTATTATAAAATAGGACTTATCACAACGCACAAATATACCAACAATTTTATATTTTATGATCGAGTCCGCAAACAGTCTCTTGGGTATTGATAAGACTCCAACAATAATATTGTTCGGGTGTATTTAATCATTTTTGTCATTCAAATAATTTAATAAATTTAACTCTTCACTCAAATGAATCCATACATGAATTTATTCTCTAAAACTTAATTCTTTTTTTTTTCAGTCATAGGCATCATCTAACGACAAAATTTAAGTTGATTTAATCGGTGCAAAAATTAGGTAAAGAATTCCTACAATAAGTTATAAGTGTAACATATTTCAAATTCACTATTTATAGAAATATAATCAATTTGTTCTGTTTTGTATTTGTATAAAAGAAAACTTATTAATAAAAGCATTTAGCTTTTGTGTAGTAAATTATTATAATATAGATAAGTAATGAAAGCCGAAATTGATCCAACGCTAGAGATCATCCCATTCGATGATAAGTATGCAGTAAGAGCCGATATCGAGATTGAAAAGAATTCTCAAAAGCTGTTTGTGATGAAGACATTCATGATGTTTGTGCTTTAGATCAGATCTGCTATGGATTAAATCTCTATTAAAATGCTAAAAAACTTTATTCTTGACACTTGTGAGTAGCTGATTGAGCGAGGCGGTATCGATAATGTTGGATTTGTTATTAATAAAAAGTACTACACAATCAGGAATCCCAATTACGAAGGCATTAAGGATTTGTTGAACGCTAACACAAAAGTGGAAGACACAACTGATTTTCGTTAGACATTAGTTTGCCTTCGAAATTCTATTCACGCAGAGTCTAAGAAGTTGGAGTCAGCGAAGATCAGCATATTTATGTTTACTTCAAATGTAGCCGAGAGCACTTTGAACCCGGTAAAGCGCACATACAGATTGCAAATGAACCAGCACATGTTTAACTATGAGCGGGAAATTGAAAGACTGAGAAACACAATAAATGCGCATTGTGATGACTGCTACTTCTACACGGTAGGGTACATCAAGAAATACAATAACGATAAGGTTGAGAAACAGTACGGACAATTTGGGTGGATTGGATGTGGACAATACGATAAGGAAGGAATTGATGTCTCACTCTTATATAGACTTAGTTCGATCTGCAAGCGGAAACAATCATCATTCAATGTGTGCGATAGTTTTAATCAGTTAGGCGACAAGTTCAACTAGGTTTCTGCGCTAATACTGTACGAATTTCATCAATTTTCACTCATGGTGCCAGTGCGTAACTCCGATAAGGTGCAATTTAACCCCGACTAAATCAAGCTCAAAGAACTGATTCAGTTCAATTAAGGCCAATAAATATAGGATAATATATAAGAAGTAGATGACATCGATGATGAAGAGTTAGACAAATATTTCTTAGCTAATAAACAAAAATAATAAGTGAAAGAGTAGTCGGAATAATAATCATCAGATTAATAATAAGAAATTGAGTATCTACCAGAACTTTAGATTAAAAATGGTGTCAAATATGTGAAGCTTGATTTAACCAATGCCGATGAAACTAAGTTTTCAACTCAGGGATACACATACTTTAATAAAGGGTAGATTGATTTGGAGTAGATCCACAGTCACGGCTATCATTTGTTTCATAAAGTTGACAAAAAAGCAGAATTAACGTTCCCCACGAAAAAGCGATTGATGAAAAAGTTAGCCTTTATGTATACTCCCGAATACATATCCAAGAATGTAAACTATCATGATCCAAATTCAATTGAGTTAATTAGGTGTCAATCTGAGAATTATAAGTAGGAGCTGAGTAGAATAATCTACAAAGTAAGAGGCGATATTCTTAAATATAAAAAACGATTTGTTGGAACCTATAAAAAGACTAAAATATTTTAGACTTATATTGAAGTTAATGAAGCATTACAGTTTGAGCTCAGAAACAGGTTCTATCAAATATAAAAAATAGTTAAAGAGATTTACCAGACCATTTTTAACGATGATTTAATAAAGAATGAAAAGCAAAAGAGAAATATGTTTGACTTGTACTCAAGTATAAAATCCATGATTGACAGCACTCAATAAGTTTTCATGAACATAAACAAGAAGCAAATAAAAAATTAAGACATTGGAAAGTTGTCTTCTGCCATAAATTACGACAAGATTAAAAGCTCCCTACGCAGAAAACTGGTTAAGAGAGTTAACTCTAACCCTAAGATGATTGATGATGTATACGATAAGGTAGAATAAATCTGCAGCAAAGAGATAGCTAATTTTGTTGATCTTTAAGCAAAATATAGAGAAGAGAAATCAGAAGTTGGAAATTGTATGTACACTTATAAGAATTTTGCAACATCGCTCAGGGACAGAGATTGTATTGGAGTTATTTTAGAAATTGAACGACCTGCTTCTGCCATTGCCGATCCAGGAAGAATCAAAATCAGACAGGTTTCAACGTTGGTGTCTACAGTTTCTAATTTTTTCAAAGTGCACCAGTATTTGATTTAGACAAGCTATTAGCAATCAAGAGAAAAAGCATTTGAGAATTTAAGGACAACATCAAACAAATCTAAGAACATGCCAGCTTATCAGTACTGTCCAATTTGTCGAGATATTTGTGACTTTGATACCTTCGATGCTTTGCTTAATGTTTTCGACGAAATGGATAAAGCTGATTCAGAGGAGTATATCGCATTGAAGAAGAAAAGATAAGCCACTACTTTTGGCCTAAACAAGAAGGACTATGTTGAGAACTGGGATTACTGGAATCGAGTAGAGAGCACAGAAACATTCTTTGGTATCATGCCATTATACATCTGCGAAGAGAACTGGAAAGTCGCCAAACAGTTGATGAAACCCAGCATGGGATGGACAGCATGTGGAGAACCACTTGGCTATACTTACTCGCAAACACAGACAATTCCATTTATGGTGCTCTCCAGTCTAATTCGAGCAGTGCAGGAGGAGACTTATAAAATACGTTAGCTGGAAGTACAGAGCACAAAATGTGAACTTTAAAAAGATAGAAATGGGTGCTTGTATTAAGCTAACAAGATAAAGCACAAGCGACAGAGGCACTAGCAGTTGCTCAAGCATGCATAGCTTACTTGTCGAGCAATTATGAGAGATATGAGTGTGGCAACTATCGAGCAGCCTCTAGATAAAATTGTAATTGATAAGTTCCTCAGTTATGAAAAGCCCATCTGTAGGACAGTTGACATTATCAACAACAATAGCTGTTTTATGGGCCAGATTTATACTGTTATTAAAATGAACTTGTTGGAAAGACCTCTTGAATAGAAATTTCATTAGTTTTTCAAGAGATTGATATAAGAGGAGCTAAGAAGAGAAACTGATGGATGGAATTAAGAAGAAGTTTAAGACAAATTTATTAATAAGTTGCTCAATGTCAAAGTTGAAGAAATGGAAAAGCCTAAATACATGGTGCTCGACTCTGAGTACCTAGATCGCTATAACAAGGCAGCAGAAGGATAACAAGTGCTACGGACAGAGTTTCAAATACAGCGGGAGGCTCTCGAGATGGTTATAAAGCAAAACAACAAATTTAATAACACTCAGCAAATGACCCTCATTGAATACAAGAGGCTTTACGAGAACAGAGTTCTGTGGCTGTGGTATGTCAGATTCAGGCTCTACGAAGAAAAGGATAGAGTAAGCATTCATAAGTGGAAGTGTTTGGATCTTTCCAATTCTTATCAATTATTTACAATGATCATTCAAAACAAAAAACAGAGGAAAAATTGGAAACGCAGAGAAGCCATTTTAAATGATGAATATGTTGACCCCTTCGATTATTACAAAGCTCGAGAGTATTTGGAGTCGTAATTCATCAAGATGCGTAACAAGAAAGAGGCCAAGAACATAATTCTGCTGAACCAAGAGAAATATGGCAGAGCATCACAAGTTTTTGCAATGTCAAAAGATCTAAAATAAGCTGCTGGTGCTCTCATGAACATTGAGGTCGGCAGATAAATCAGAATTTACTATGATGAAGTTTACAAGAGCTGCCATTTTGTAGAATAAAAGTTAAAAATGCTGCTGTTTGGAAGCTTTGAAGGAGTGAATCTATTCAAGAATGGCTGGAAAATGTCCAAGAAGAAAATGAATATACTTAGGAGACGTTACCCTTCTGAATTTACAAAGTATCAATATATGTTTTGATTTATTTATTAACTGTTTCATTGTTATTCGCTAATTTGCAAATATTATTGTTATATAATATATGTAATTAGATATAGAAGTCAAAAAAGAATTAGAAGAAATCTTTGTTTTTAAGTCTCTACTAGGCCAAGGCTCATTCGGATGCGTCTATGAATGCGAGGATAAGCGCGACAACTAGATCTACGCTGTAAAAGTACTAACAGCCATAACTAAGATTATTTCTAAAATCAACGTCAAAAAAAGCAAGATGGAGTGTCTGCGGGAAGAGGCTCGACTGCTTTCCAGCATTAACCATCCAAATATAGTCAAGGTTTACTAGTTTGTAGAGACGAATACGTTTATTTACCTGCGGATGGAAATTATTCGAAACGGTACTCTAGGTATCAGTTTTGTAAATTTTAGAAAAGCTTATCAAAGATAGGTGGAGCGCAGGCATCAAGTTCACGGATGACGAAATGGCCGCAATAATGGGATCTATTTTTCGCAGTCTTCATTACATCCACTCTATTAACATCATTCACAGAGACATTAAGCCATAAAACATCCTGATTTCAAGTTACGAAGACTTGAGTCAACTTAAAATGGCAGATTTTGGGTTGAGCACTAAGCTTGACTTTTTCTATCCTAAAACAGCAACCAGCAAATGTGGTACTATGCTATACATGGCGCCATAAATACTGAACAACTTATCCTATTCCAAATCAGTTGATATTTGGTCGTGTTCTATCATTATGTTTTACCTTGCTCAAGGCAAACACCCTTTTTACCAGACCAAGATGACGACTGATGACTACAAGCGTAAAATTAAGACTGTTGTTTTTCCAGTGCTTAACAATGCGTAACAGTTATTTTATTCAGTTTAGCTCAAGATTTTATTTTGAGAATATCCAAAGTTGAAGCTACTTAGCGATACACAACTTTATAAGCTTTACAGCATCCTTGGATTACGAGACAACTTGACGATGAAATTCCGCAATCTTTACATGAGTCTTATATTGGTTTCTAAAAATCGCATACTATTTCGAATGTATTTATTTTTTAAATCAGATCTTTAAACTATTAGTTGTAGCGAAAGGAATATGTTAAGGAAGCAGTATACCAACACCAGTGCCTGATTCTTATCAGCTCAAGGTAAATAAATTGTAAATTTAGATTCAAAGTCAATAAAAATAATTACTCACATTAAACTTGAGAAAAACAAGGAGTAAGAAACTCGACAAAATAGACAAAAGCACCTTGAACTCGACCAAAGCAAGTGTAGTAAACTAAAAATAATCAAAAGAAAACTTAGACCGAAACTATGACAAAGATACGCCAGCAATTGCAAAATTGAATGCTATTTTCGATACTTTGTTAGATCGCAAACCTAGAAACAAGTAAAAACAATACACTGAAGCAGCCGCTCCAATGAAAGAACAAAAATAACAAACGCAAAGTCCTCCTAAGCTTATTCCATTTAAGGAAAAACTTTAGAATTAAATAGAAAAATTAGTTCGTTAATATAAAAGTGAAGAGACAAGCCGAACGATTAGTCAGCACACTGTTCAGAGAAGAATGTTGCCGAGTAATAAGAAAAAACCTTAAAAATACGTTGCAGAAAAGGAAGACTTTCGTGTTTCAACCGAGTCAAGCGGAAGCAACTCAATTTTCAAAATCAGGCATCGTAAGAAGAACGGCCTTAGTGCTCGGTTTTATGATTGATTAATGTGTTACTAAATTTTCATTGTTACAATCAAACCAATACTTATTCAACAATACAAGTAGCGACTGTAATATCAATTGATATGAATAAAAGATTACTAAGTTAGAGTTAATAGATAATTGTCAGAGCGAGCCAGTCATCAAATTGATTTTAAGCCTGGGGCGGCAAACTTGATCTCATCATATTTATCCATCAACTCTTATATTATTATAATGCAGAACTCAATCGAGTGTGTAACTTTGTATAATAAGTTTCAATATTAAAATGTCCTTCCTCAAGCACTAAAACGAGTCTATTATTCTGTCGGAAATATTTAATGAGGAGCACGCGGCTATCATGTTCGAAGAGAAGGCTGCACAGAATCCTAACTTTAGTACTCTTGTCCTACACAATGTGGGAGTCAAGATCATGAAAGATGCTTTCTAGAAATTTAGTGAGCATCCAATATTGAGAGTCGACATCAGCTACGACTGGAATGAGATCATGATGATGCCAAAGCTGGTCTGCTATGATAAAAACACATGGAAGACTTTGCAACAACTCGCTAACTGGAATAGAGAGTGGTCCTTAATTTTTAGGCCTTGTTACTCTCTTAAGGAAATTAATGCACGTATATCTTGCTCATGGGCAGATGAACAATTTGTCAAGGCATTCCTAGAAGGAATCTCTGCATTACCAAATGTGTAAAGCGTTCGTATTCTCATAAAGTCAAAGAATGAGAAAGTTGAAGAAATGTTACATGCTTTTAAGGAAGCGAAAATTTTCCCTAACTTTGAAGCCAGGTTCTAAAAATACACTTGATGATTCATTATTTTAATTTAAAGCATGAATATTAACAGATCAGCGGCCTTGAGTAGGCACGAATTTTTATTGACTCTTTAGAATATTTTAATTAATTTTTTTAAGAAAGTCAGCACTGCTTTCGTTACTTTTGGATCCACTTACCGGTGCTTTTGTGGGAGTGAATGCTTCAAGCTTGTCTCCTAGCACGTATTGAGAGTCGTATTGATCCCTTGAAATGCTGCTAATATTGCTAAAGTTGTACACATGGACACTGTTTTGCTAAGGTTTTGTTTTAAACATTTTATCATATTAATTTTTGTTAGAACTAATATTGTTGCCTGCGCTTGTCGGAAAAGTTGGAGTTTGAATAAAGTCTGGTTTTGAATAAATGTTTTGAAGGTAAGCGTTGCCAGAGCCCAATTCAAGATTTTTCGTATTTTTCTCCTATGTCTTAAACTGTGGGTTCTATAAAACGAAGGATGGGTTAATTTTGGGTTCACCATATTTGATACCACTTGTCAATTACTCAGTCTTTCGTATTGTTGTACCTTGTTGAGGAGAAGAGTATGGAGATGTCCTTAACGGATCACTCATAAAACTTTCAGCTTTGTTGTTTATACCATTATGATAACTAGTAGATGCCATGTAGTAGCTACTTGATGTCACTGGAACACTAGATAGGGGTGAAGTATAATACTCTTCCTTAGCTCCGAGCTTAAGATCGGAAAACTTTGGACCACTTAAGCTTGTGTACGTACCATTGTAAGAGTTATCAAAGCTAGATGGCAATTGAGTGAAGTTATTTTTATTTAATGCGTAATTGCTTGTGTTATAGTATGTGGCTGGTTCAACATTTCCAGTATAGGGCACTGAATTGAAATTATTTGAGTATGTGCTATTTGCATAAGTGTTTTGATAAGGGTTGACTCCGTAGCTAGCTAATCCATAACTAGTCTGGTTCGTTTTTGTTGTATAGTTATTTGTCATATTAGGCAAGTAGTTTACATTTACATCTGTGTTTTGTCTGGCTGGTCTAGTATCGCTACCAAGAATCACTTGCTCATATTTTTATCTATTCCTAAAATTAGGATCGACGTTAATAGGCTTTAAATTAACTAATTAGCTATCATGAGGCTTTAAAAGTTCGTATAGATCGACAGCCTGCATGCGCTCACTTGGGTTAAGTTCGCACACTTCAGCTATAGCTATACGTAGAGCTTTACTATACTTAACAGGGTTTTTGTTCTCGAGCAACAGTTGTACCCTACGAGTGAGTTATTGTTCCTTGAGCTTCGGTTATTTATTATCATAAAGGGATGCACTAGAAAGCAGTAAGGCAGACTCAAGCATTGTAAGACCAATACTGAATGACTAACATAAATATTTATCAAATCCTCTTCTACCTTTATTGTCATTACTGTAGATATCAACTCTGCCTTCCTTTGCTAAAGACAATTCTTAAGGTGATACATAAGTATTAATATGCTCGAATATGAGTTTGGCATAGTTCTCGTGCTCACCAGGCCAAGAACATATATTACTTATTTTAATCTGCCCCTCCTCGTTTAGGAAAATGTTCCTAGATTGAATATCTCCCACTTTAGTTCCAATCTTCTTGAAAATAGATGCTGCTGAAGTAAGCCCATAGAATAAATACCACAGCTATGCTTAACTGAAATATTTTTTTACTTCATTTCGAGTCTCGATTTCATCATGAAGCAGATATGGATAATTATCGTAATCCACCTTGGTTAAAAATTAAATACATGTAGAACTCCTGAACTCCCACATACTCCCTTCTTGGCGAACTCATATGCCTTAGGTAGAAGTAGGAAGTACTCATCAAATTTTTTAAGCTTAGCGAGACTGTCTTCCCATGTGTGGAACTGATCCTCACTCTCAATGTTAAATACCGCCTGCATTATTTCGTTGTTTTTTATGAAGTGCACATGCTTCATTCTAGGATGATTTAACCTCTGCTCTGCCTTTCTGTCATGCCCGCTCTACTAATTCCCCATACGAATTCACGAATCCCAAATCGATAAATTTTATTAGCGAATCAATAAATCACAAAATATTAGTAAAATCTGATGGCTTCATCTTTATTTTATTTGTTTGATAATTTTGCGCGCCTCCATCAAACACTTGTTCACTTCCAGGTTTTGATTTCTATTTTTTATCGATCCGGACATTTTGGATATTCCTTCTTGTTCCATATTTTTCTTTGTCGTGAAGCGAGAAGCAATCGACTAACTTTTTAATAAGTTCTGTTTTTCATGCTTCTAATGCACGGATATTGTCAAGTTTTCCCTTTATTTCATAGGGGAGTCGATTTTCGATTAGGAATTCTTAAAATTTAATTGATTTATATGAGGTGAGACAATGTTGACTCCTGATGAACTCAGATTCTCATAACTTTTATTATCATAATTTATGGACTTTGGCTTTTGCGTAGAAGTAAGATCACCGTTTTTTAAATGTTGTCCAGTTGAAATATATTTTTATACAGAGTGATACATAGAGAGAGGCTTATTTTAATTAACAATTTACTTAAATGGTTACTTCTACTTTACTTTGACTTAAGCCTCTTTATTTATAGTTGATTTCTTTTTCTTACCATTCGACGATCTACGGACACTTACTCTATTTTCTTTATTTTTACTCTCTCCATTATGACTAAGCTCTTATAAAATTTTTTCCTCTTAGCTTTTTTACAATTTATTGTCCATTTCTTGTGATTAACTAACATTAGTGTCTTCTTTAGTTGGAATAGATGTCTTTTCTGATTTATTTTTGTCAGGTAAGTGCTGCTGAGCTTTTACTTGTCGCCTGTTAAAAGAACTGCGATTTTCTGGAATAGCGAGGTACTGTGGATCCTTTGATTCTGATATTCTATTAATGGGATAGTTCTCCATATTTTTTTAATAATTTTTCTAAATTTCTTCAATCAGTTCAGAAATTTTGGAGTCTGAAGAATTTTCACTTTTTGCTCCGAAGTCAGATGTGATTTTATTAATTGATCCCTCAATTATGTCACTTTTTGATACTACGTTTTCAGAATCTGTGCGTAATGAGGTCTCAATGCACTAATCTGATTTTTAGAAAGCGCTGGTATCTTCAAATTTGCTAGATCTATCATCATCTGATTCAATCATTTTAATGTTTATAGAGAATCTATTGCTTTCATCTTTAATGTTTGTACTAGAATTCAAAATATTTTAAATTTCGTTGCAGCCCTCCAGCAAGTCAATTAAATTCTAGTCTTAACAAATGTCATGTAGAATAGACTTATTTTCTTCGTTAAGAGTTAGAAGACTCTCTTCAACTTTATTTATTTTAATTGAAGAGGTATCTTCTAAGAGACTTCTTTGTTCTTCACCTTCACTCGTGATGTATGCTATATACGCCTTCGTTATTTTTTGCTTCCCTATACGCTTAATTTGTTTTTGACCCTTTAACTTTGCAGTCTACTTCAATTTAATGATCTATTGCTCACCACTATATGAAATTGATTGAGTTTCAGTGCTGCAACAGTATGCACTAATTTTATGATTGCATCCTATTCGCTTTATTTGCTTGATAGATTCTTGCACCTCTGTTCTCTGGCTGAACATGCTCGGCTTTTTAGTACTTATCTTAGCGTTGTTATTTGTAAATTTCCTAGTTTTTCTATGAATACTACCGATAGCTTCGGACAAATTGTTTCTTTTTTCTTCTTTTTCTTTATCTTCTTTATTGATCATTATATAACAAATAACAATGCCAGTAAACAGGGCATCTTAAGCAAAATGTCAGACCGAAACTCTAATTTTAGTTAAATTTATCTTTATCTTCTTTAATATTTTGATTTGTTGAACTAAAGTTAAATCTTATGAAAATTAACTGATAGGAGAAAACTTATGATAATATTTTAAATTGTTCTAATGAAATAATATTATAAAATTTATAATTGTAATATGCTTGACTTTATTATTCTTGATCACACCTTTAACTGTCTTAAAATGCACAGTTGATTATCATTTTAATATGATAGAAATTTACAAAAAAATAACTAGTCCTTCCAGAAATAACAGTGGCCTTAACAGTGTTCAATCTGAAAGAGGAAGCTTTCGCAGAATTTCAAGATCGAATAACAGTAAAGATACAAGCCGATCATTATCCCGTTAGTCAAGTTCTTCCCAAATTGCAAAATTCTATGTCAAAAATGCGAAAATGCACACAGTTGAACATTCTCTTGAAATTATTGACCTTGATGGTATAAAATAAAAGAAAAGATAGCCAACTCCCTGCAAAAGTCGCAAAATAATAGCTCATACTGTGGCAAATAGTACATAAAAATAAAAAACTCATGGCTTGCAGAGCTCTATTTTAGTGTATCAGTTGTAGGAAAAATTATCGCATAAACAGCTCGAAGTAGAAAAACTTGTTCATACACTCGAAAACAAATAAAAGAAAATTTGGAGTCTTGAAATATTAGTGACATAAAATCAATAAAAGCTTAAATTATTACGAATCTAAACCAACGAGGCTAAGTAAAAAATAAAAATATTATAAGACAATCTTATAAGAAATGATTAATGCCTTAAAAGTAATAACAACACAATTGAAAAGTTGAAGAAATCAATACAATAAAATCGAGTTCAAGATTTACGTAAGGAAAATGACGGTTACAAAAGCAAAATCAACGAGCTCAACAAAAGAGTCTAATAATTGATTCAATTGAATAAAAATAGTTAATTGAAGATTCTTGACTTAAGCAAAGAAATCTTAAAGTTTAAGCGTTAAACCAAATTAAATGAAAATTTTAAGAATGAATCTATGAAATAGATATATTTATAGAAAGAAATAATTAATTTAAGAGAAAAAATTAAAATCACATCCTCCAGTGATACCAAATAGATTTTATAGTGTTTCAGAAAAAGTGAATAGGAACAAATTTGTCTTAAAAATTATACAAACAAGTTAATGATTCAACTGGATTATTTGCAGAGAAAGCATGCGAAATAGCTGTTAATGATCAATTAAATTAAATCTCGAGAAATCTCTAAATACAAACTGAAGCTAACAAAAGCCCAATAAGAGCTTAGAAAAAAGCATAAATAAGAATGGAATGGAGTCAAAAAGTAGGAGAGTAAGAGAAAAATTTTAATATAGAAATCATAAAATATTAATTAATGTAAGGGGGTAGATAGCATTCGCAAGCTTAGCGTGAGTTTCTAGTTAAGTTCAGATAATGAGTGATTTTTTACATGAGCACAGGTATGAAAGAATATTAAATAATAAAAATCATTCGAACAATAAGTTCACCTCGTTCTTGAAATCTTCAAATTGTATGCTTTTCTTACGTATTCTGTTTTGAACTTGTTGGTATTCTTTCCTCTCTGACTCGTCGAAGAACTGAAATAGTTATTGACTAACTGTCATCTAGTTGTGCTATATTTCACTACTATCTTTTGTATCTCTTTTTTCTTGCTTATCCTTATCAACGTCAACATAGGTAAGTTCACTTTCTCTTTATTCTCTCACTGGCATGTATATAACATTTCCCAAGCGATTACTTAGTTTATTACCTTTAATGATTGATCTTGTCTATTTTGCTCCAATATTGTTTTCAGTCACCGATGCATTTCTTAACATTCTGCTTTTATCAGCAGACTGATCTCTTTTTTTGCTAACGCTGTTGTGGTGCCCGAGTCGGTCTGTCATTAACGATGATCTCATTACAGTTTCATTTGAACTTTTCTATTAACCCTAATGAATGTGATTCTTGCGTGAGCAGCTCTCATCCTTAACAAATGATCGCTTGTTCGAGTGCTGATTAGACTCAAGGAAGCTAGGAAAATTTGATCTTGCTTCATGATTCTTGTGTACTTTCTTTGAAGCAGATGTATGCTTGCTCAAAATATCCTTTAAATTTCCTTTCTTACTAAAGGGATTCTAGAATATTTAAGTTTTAGTACGGTCCCATTGAAAACTTGTCGAAACAAAAGGAGATATTTATACACTAGATTAGTTCATTTAAATCCCACCGTTTGTTTGATTTAATTCTTCTGTTTTCTCTTTTTCAATGTCAGAGCTATTCGTTTTATGATCTGAGTCTTTTAAATTGGAAATTGAATAATATTATTTTTATTTTTTTGAGTGCGGGATAAACTTCTATTTTTGAAGCTGCGGAATTCGAAGTTTACTAGCATAAGTTAATTATCGAGAATTTGAGCTCGGTTTTGCTTGTCTTTGTGTTTATTTTAGATTCTAACTTTGAGTCAATGTCCTATGTTTTATGTTACGGTTCTCTAATACATCAGTAGTGTTTATTTTGTAAGGACTTGATTGTTCACCAATAGTTCTGCAAATAGCGAGGATATCTGAAATCATTTATGCTTCAGTGCTACATGGGTACCAGGGTTCACTTAAAACTGGATTTGGATTCACCCACACTTTAATCTGACCGTTTAAATCAACACCGATCATCTAGGGACAGACCCGAGTAGGTCCAAATCGCTTGCTGAGGGAAATGAAGGCCTCAACAATGTTTTGCTTGTGGATCTTCCACTCGAACAAATTTTGAATAAAGGGCCTGTTCCTTGTCTAGTCTGTGTATACGTAATACACGTCATCAGCCAAGTGGTAGTAGAAGGCCACTCTACAAATGTATGGGTTAGATTCCTTCATTCGCAGTTTGAGTTATTAAATTTTGTTAGGGTGCGATAGTTTGGCAATTTGCTAACGGACGCACTCGAGGGTGAGTTTGTTCCTGAAAACATCGCTGTCGAGCTCCAAAGGGTACCAGTTTTTAGTTATGACCGCAGGAAGCACTTGCGAGTTTTTATTTCCCATAATATTATACAAAACAACTTTAAATCACTAGAGAGCCAAAGTGCAACGAGCAGCGAAGATAAATATTGAAGCAGTAGGTTTAATAAATGAATCCAACCTGTTTACAATGACGATAATATCTTTTAAATCAAATAGATGATTATTTTTGCGGGTGTTTAAAAGCAATAGCAAATTTTTCATTAATTTTCATGCCAAATATCAATTATGTATTTTTAAATGACAATAAGCTAATGAAGGCATTTTTTTCGAACATTTGCTCTAAAATCAACAAATTGTATTATCATTGAACAGAAATCAACTGATGGAGCACAATATTAGATATTATAAAACACTTTTAATTATTTAAATTTAATAAAT
>APMI01013560.1_pt1 | contig 16724 bp, 8 predicted proteins | sample 667938 | NCBI WGS metagenome assembly APMI01 (sample SAMN01084076, study PRJNA167559) | wastewater metagenome | biome: Wastewater | place: Denmark: Ejby Moelle, Odense | collected 2011-11-28 | reverse complement strand
TTTACCACCTGCACCAATGTAAACAACACCATACCCGGTATCAAGAAATTTGTTTATTCTGCCGAGTACACGCTTCCATATACTTCGGCTAACTGGCGTTTTCACTTTACGGGAAGCATGGGTGCCGCCACGCAGGCAGGCCGCAGCAGCACTATTACAAACATAGTGAACCCGGGCAGTACCATCATAGCCCTCGATGCGAAGCTGAACGATATAGTATCGCCCAACAACTCATCGATCTTTGGAACCATACCTACACCTTTCTATTGCTTAAATGCACCTGCAAATTATGCTCCGGGTTCTACAGACGTAGACAATGACAGTCTTCATTTTGTGCAGATACCCGGAAAGGACGCAAACGGTTTCCCTCCTAATCCACCCAATGTTACTTACATAGCGCCCTATACGGCTACAGCCCCACTGGCGGCAAATCCTTTTACCTTCAATGGCACTACAGGCCAAATGAGCTTTACGCCGAACCTGGTGCAAAGGTCGCTGGCAGTGATGGAGGTGCAGGAATACCGCAACAATGTGATGGTAGGCACCAGTCAGCGCGAAATGACCGTTGTGGTGCTGAATACATGCAATAACTGGCCACCAAGCGGGATCATATCGAACCCCTCGGCAGGTACCTTGCTCGACTCTGTAACACTTAAAGTGTGTAAAGATGTTGGGCCCTTCGATTTCCACATCAATCCAACAGACCCTAACGGCGATACCATAACGGTTACACCCATAGGGATACCTGCAGGTGCTACCTTTACCATAACAAATAATACTACGCTTGCACCTACCTGCCTTTTCTCATGGAACACGACCAACGTACCAGTAGGTACTTATACCTTCTACCTTAATTACGACGATAGGGAATGCCCCCTGAATGCTCACCAGCAGATAGCCTACCAGGTGATAATAGCAAATTCGGCCAGCAACACTGTGGCCTTGATATCGCCTGCTACCTGTACCAAGAAGGCACTCTTCTCGGTAGACCCCGGAGGCGCGGCCAACTGGACTGAGACTGTATTACAGGGAAATACCAACATACATACAAATACCAACCTGAACGGCATACTCGTGGATAGCCTTGTTGCCGGCACTTATACTATACGCGTAACAAACCAGGAAGGCTGCTCAAAAGACACAGTGATAACTTTAGCTCAACCGGTATTGCCCGGCATCTCGGTTGCTCTCAACCCTCCGACCTGCCCCGGCGGCTCGGATGGTACTGCAACAGTTACGGGCAGCGGCGGAAACCCTCCTTATACTTACGCTAAAAATGCAGGACCATACACAGCCACAAATACTTTCACAGGACTCGCAGCAGGTAGCTATACCCTGCACCTGAAGGATAACTCAGGCTGTATAAAAGATACGGTAGTGAACCTGCCGGATGGCTTGCCCATATTATTGAACATACAGACCAAGAGGCCCATGTGTAATACAAGCCCTAATGGTATTGTAACAATTGCAGCATACAATAACCCCGCTACACCATATACTTATGCATTGAATGCAGGACCTTTCGGACCAAGCGGCACATTTACCGGTTTGGCAGCAGGCACGTATACTTTCCACGTGCACAATGCCACAGGCTGCAGTGTTGATACTACCATAACGCTTACCGACTCGATAGTAGTTACTGCCGATATAGTGATCAGCAATCTATCCTGCTACGGCGATGCGACAGGTATCATTATGGCTACAGGCCAGGGCGGCGTGGTACCATATAGCTACGCGCTTAACCTCAATCCCTATACAGCAACGAACACATTCAACAGCCTGGCGGCAGGCACCTATACTGTTCACGTACACGATGCTAATTCCTGCGCTTTCGATACTTCGGTGAACATAATGCAGCCAACAGAGATCAGGGATTCGGCAGTAGTAAGCAACCCTATGTGCAATGGCGACACTACCGGAACCATAGCCATGCACAACAGGGGTGGCACACCAACATATACTTATGCAAAGAACGCAGGCCCTTACGGACCTGACAGTACTTTTACAGGGCTTGGTGCAGGTACTTATACCATACATGTACAGGACGCAGCAGGTTGTGTAAAAGATACCATCATTACCATAACACAGCCATCGCCTATAGTAGTAAGCCCTGCAGTGACCAATGTATTATGCAATGGCAATGCCACCGGCGTAATTACTATTACAGCAACAGGTGGTACGCCTGGCTATAATTATGCTAATGACCCCGCGCCTTACGGTCCATCCAATACATTTACATCATTAACCGCAGGCACTTACACCATACATACCAAAGATGCCAATGGCTGTGTGAAAGACGCAATAGTGCCCGTAACACAGACACCATCGCTCACGGCTGCGGCGGCAGTAACTACGCCTTTATGCTACGGCGATGTAACAGCAAGTATTGCCATAACTGCAGGTGGTGGCACACCCACATATACCTATGCAAATGGCGCAGGCCCTTTCAGCCCCGCCAATACCTTCTCGCCACTGGCAGCAGGTACTTATACCATCCACATCAAGGATGCAAACAATTGCCAGAAAGACACTACCATTAATATAGCGCAGCCCAGTCCCCTGGTAGTTGCCCCGGTGGTAACGAATGTATTGTGCAATGGAGGTACCGGCAGCATCACAATTACAGCCTCGGGAGCTACGCCCGGCTACAAATATGCTAATGGTGCCAACCCTTACGGTACAGGCAACGTATTTGCTCCACTTGTGGCAGGCACATATACGCTGCACGTAAGGGATACAAACAATTGCCAGAAAGACACCATCGTTAACCTTACACAGCCTACGCCACTGGCAATAACAGCACCGGTGAATAATGTGCTCTGTAACGGCGGCACAGGCAGCGTAACCATACATGCTACAGGCGGTACAGCTACTTACACATACGCAAGTGGCGCAAACGCTTACGGCCCCGATAGTACTTTCTCATTCACCGCAGGTACTTACACATTGCATACTAAAGATGCGAACGGTTGTATAAAAGATACCGTCATCACCATCACGCAGCCACCACTGCTTACAGTAAGCGGCTCCGCAACAAACGTGCTGTGTAACGGTGATGCGAGTGGCACTATTACTGTAACAGGTGCTGGCGGTACACCCGGGTATACCTATGCGAACGGCGCAAATGCTTACGGGCCAACAAATACATTTACAGGATTGACGGCAGGCACTTATACCATACATACAAAAGATGCAAACGGCTGTATAAAAGACACTACCATTACCATAACACAGCCGCCGGCTATCAATGTAACACCAACGGTAACCAATGTATTATGCAATGGTGGCACAGGTAGCATCTCGATAGCTGCAACCGGTGGTGTACCTGCATATACTTACGCTAACGGCGCAAATGCTTACGGCCCTTCCAACAACTTCTCTCCATTGGCAGCGGGTACTTACACCATACATACCAAGGATGCGAACAGCTGTATAAAAGACGCTATCGTAACGGTAACGCAGCCTACACCTATCGTGGTTACCCCTACAGTAACGAATGTATTGTGCAATGGCGGCACGGGCAGCATCTCGATAGCAGCTACAGGTGGTACACCCGCATATACCTACGCTAATGGAGCTGCTAACTATACCAACAGCAATACCTTCGCTGCACTTGCTGCAGGTACTTACACCATACATACCAAAGATGCCAATAGCTGCATAAAAGATACCGTGCTTACCATAACACAGCCTACGCCACTTACAGTGAGCGGAACAGCTACCAATGTGCTTTGTAACGGCGATGCCAACGGTAGTATCACCATAAACGGCGCAGGTGGCACACCCGCTTACACTTATGCCAATGGCGCAAATGCTTATGCACCGGCAAATACATTTACCGGCCTGGCTGCAGGCACGTATACCATCCATACAAAGGATGCCAATGCCTGTGTTAAAGACACGGTTATTACTATCACCCAGCCCACCCCGGTTAACGTAACACCACAGGTGAAGAACGCCACATGTGCTACACTCGGCAACGGCCAGGTAATATTATTAGCTACTGGTGGTACGCCGGGCTACACTTATGCCAACGGCGCCAATCCTTATACTGCCAACAATACATTTGCACCATTGCCTGCGGGCGCTTATGTACTGCATGTAAAAGATGCGCATGGCTGCGTTAAAACCGTGAATGTAACTATCACCGATTCACTGCACCCATCGGGCACACTCGCTGTAACAGATGAATTATGCCATGGTGCAAGCACAGGCACTATCACTGTGACAGGCACAAACGCTACTGCACCTTATACTTATGCCATAGGTAATAACACTTACGTAAATACAAATACGTTTACACAACTGCCGGCAGGCACTTACCCCATACACATCAAAGATGCCAACGGTTGTATAAAAGATACAGTTGCTACCATAATAGAGCCAACGCCTATAACAAGCATCGTTACTACCACGGAGCCTACATGCTTTGGCTATAACGATGGTACATTAACTGCTGCAGCCAACGGCGGCACACCGGCATACACATATGCTATCAATAACTCGCCTTTCGCTGCCGTTACAACGTTTACCGGTCTCCCTGCAGGTACCGATACGGTACATGTAATGGACAATAACGGTTGTAAATACGATACGCTGGTTACCATAACGCAGCCTACCAAGCTTGTCATAGATAGCCTGCTGCTGGTAAATGAAAAATGCTTTGGCGACAACAACGGCTCGGTAACGGTTTACGCCAACGGCGGTACACCGGGCTACCAGTACGCTATGAACAGCAACCCGCTGCAGGCCTCTATTTCCTTCGGCAGCCTGCCAATAGGTACCTACGCCATACATGTAGTGGACAGCCACAATTGCTTTACCGATACAACTGCCACCATACACGAACCTACCCCACTGTGGATAAGCGGTGCAGGCATTACCAAACCAACCTGTGAAGGCTATGCAGATGGCAACGTGGCATTGAACGCCACAGGTGGCACACCGCCATATATGTACTCTGCAGATGGTTCGAATTATTCAACCAATGCCAACTTCCCGGGCTTGCCTGAAGGCACTTACACCTTCTATGTGCAGGATAGCAATAATTGCAAACACGATACCGCCATGACGCTGACAGGCTACCCGCATATACTCATCGAGGAAGCCACCATCACACCTACAACATGTTATGGCACTGCTGATGGTACGATCATCGTAAATGCATCAGGCGGCACCAAGCCATACAGGTACCAGGTGGATGCTGAGCCTAATCCGCCGGTAAGTACAAACTTATTCACCGGTATTACCGGGGGTGCGCACACCGTAACCGTTACCGATAGCAACAACTGCCAGAAATCGGGCAACGTAAATGTTATCCAGCCCGATTCTATAAGCATCAGGCTTTCGGTAGTACCGAATGCATGTGCCGGCACTGCCGATAAGGGCGTAATAACCGCAGAAGTAAGCGGTGGTACCAAGCCATATAATTATGCTTGGAGCAACGATATATCCGGCAGGGATATTACAGTTATCAGCAACCTGGCTAACGGTGCATACAGGCTCATCATTACAGACTCGAACAACTGTACCAACGCTGCCGACACATCAATGACCAGTGGCGAATGCTGCATACCTTATTTACCAAATGCCTTTACACCTAATAACGATGGCAAGAACGACCTGTTCCGCCCTGTGTTTAAAGGCAATATGAAGCTGATCAGGTTCTCCGTTTACAACCGCTTTGGCGAGCAGGTATATACAACCAGCACACCGGGACAGGGATGGGACGGCATGTACAAAGGGCAGCTGGCTGATATGGGCACCTACTTCTTCGATACTAAGTTCATATGCGGCGAAGGTGAGAAAGAACAGTACATAAAAGGTGACGTAACACTGATAAGATAATTATCCGATTAGGATGAAAGAGACCTAACCTGAATATATAGCGTGAATGACCAAAAAAGCCCCCGTCTTAACGGGGGCTTTTGCTTTTATGACTGTAGAGAACCTGATTGTTTATTCTTTAACGATCTTAAACCATTTAACTTCCACTCCCTTCGACAACCGGCACAAATAAAAACCGGCAGTCAGCATAGATACATCTGCAGTAGCAGTATTGGCCCTGGCACTAAGTTTGCGACTAAGCACTTTCGAGCCCCTTACATCAAATACTTCAAGTGTACTTGCCGTATTATCCGCCGTTTTTATCAGCACGTTCAGTATATCAACAACCGGGTTCGGATACACTTCAATGTTTGAGGCTACTTTTGCTTCTGCTATAGCCGTTGGGCTGCAGTTCAGCAAAGCATTGTAACGCTGCGAATTTGCTATCGTATCAGTTAGCGCCGTCCAGGCCTGCATGCTATCTTTCAGGAAATGGTCCAGCCAAAGTACCATCACATCCTGCGCCGCATCCTGTTGTTCCGCCCTTGTTATAGTCGGTGTTGGTTGGCAGGTACCCTCACCAAAAGAGCAATTGACGTTGGTATTGGCAAAGAAGCAATGCCCGCCTCCTTTGACCTCTAAATATGCCTTGCAGGCGGAGCCCAATGAATCGTAATGCGGCACCTGGTTGGTAGCGGGGGGTGCCACGCAGTCATTTTGCCCGGCTATCACCAGCGCCGGCACAGTAACCGCCGGGGCTGCTGTTATAGAAGATGGATTGGTTGTCGCGGCTGCCAGGGTTACCATAGTTGTAATACCGCTGTTACCAGCGGCCGCCAGGAAGGAAGAGCCTGCACCCATGGAATGGCCCATAATGGCCGAGGTGGTAGCTGCGTGCCCGTAAAATAGCGAACTCGTGTTTGTCGCGCTCTCAGCTTTCAGCTTGTTGATAAGGAAAGCCAGGTCTGCTCCAAAGTCGGCATGCACCGGCGAGAAACCGCTCTCCGTGGTTGGGAACATCATGATATATCCCCTTGGCACAAGGTTCAGCCAGATATTGTCATAAGCGCTCGAAACCATTACGAAACCATGGCCAAAAGAGATAAGCGGGAACTGGCCTGCCACTACGGGCACATTATTTCCCGCAGTCTGCGCCGGGTAATATATATCAACGGTCACCTGCCTGTTGGCCCGGGCGCTGTCTGTAAAAGTGGTGCTGGTATGCCCAACGGCATATGGCTGCGCAATAGCTGGCATACTTATTATACACCATAAAGCGAGTAGCAGAAGGTATTTCATAAATTTGACGATTTACCTCTTAAACAACCTTGACCATAAAATTGTTCGCAACATTAATAAAACAATCCCATGAGCCATGCATTTGTAAAAGAGGAAGACGAACAATGGCTGCACGATGTGGCCCCCACGCTTAATGCTCTGATCAATTACCTCACAAAGGAAAACAACGGGATACGGGTGTATGAAAAAAGTAGCCACGTCAACCCTGCCGATGGCAAGCAAGTGCACGAGATGAGCAATGGCATGTCTTACTCAATAGATAAAGATAGTCGCTGGTATATTGTGGACTAGAATTCTTTCTCCACAAAGTACATCTTTAGTTCGCCCTTATTCTTGGCGGTTATCTGCCCCCTGTAGCTGCATTCAAATTTATCTTTCACGAGTTCATAGGTGGTTTCCGATATATTGATCTTCCCGGCAACGCCGTTTTGCTCCATACGCGCCGCCGTATTTACCGTATCGCCCCATATGTCGTAGGCAAATTTCTTAACACCCACTATGCCCGCTACCACTGCACCGCTATGTATGCCTATGCGTATCTCGAAGGTCTTATCGCCCAGTTCCTGCTTGCGGGCTATCATGAACGCCAATATTTCCCGCGCGGCCTTTACCATATTTTCCGCATGCTTGTCATCCGCTACAGGTAGCCCGCATACGGCCAGGTATGCATCGCCTATGGTCTTTATCTTCTCGATATTATACTTCGAGCATATGTCATCAAATGCCTTGAAGCAGGCGTGCAGCTCATTCACCAGCTCCTGCGGCGTCATTCGCTCACCTGCCTTTGTAAAAGCCACAAAATCTGTGAACAGTACCGATACATGGTCAAAATATTTGGCATCACTGCTACCCTTTTCTTTCAGCTCTTCCGCTATCTCCTCGGGCAATATATTCCGCAACAGGTCGTCCGATTTCTTTTTCTCTGTCTTTAGTTCCTCATGCTGCTTTTCTATTTTCTCTTTTTGCAGTACCACTTCAGCAGTGCGCATCAGCACTTCCTTTTCCAGCTCCTCCTTCCTGTTCTCCAGCAGCTGCTTCTTTTCCTGCTCCTGCTGCAGTGCCTGCTCGGAAAGTGACTGTATCTGTGCCAATTGCTTTTTCAGGTCCTTATTGGCCGATGAGAAGTTCCAGGCAAGGTAGGCCGACATAGAAAATGGCATACTTAATATAGCCAGTGCAAGGATAAAGATCATTACTTGCCCCGATGGCGTGCTGTCGTTAAGATCTACACCGATACTGAACACCGCGCTGATAAATATGAAAAGCAAAAAGAGGGTAAGAAAAAGGATGCCGACACCTATGATACGCGCGCCCTTTACCTTTGTATATATTCCGTATATGGTCAATACTATCGCTTCAATGGAAACAGCGCCTATCAGGAACAAGATGCCATATAGTCCCATATTCGGTTCAAAGAACCAGAATATCATAATGGCCAGGCAATATGCGCTGATAATGTAGAACCTTATCTTTTTTCTGCCAAACAAGGCATTACTGAACCCGCTCATTGAAAAACAGGCCAGCACGCCGAAAAAGAATAGGCCAGCACCGGCTTTCAGCATTAGTGGTGGGTAAGTAGCATATTTGGTAAGAAAAGTGGCGTAGAACAGAAAGGAAAGAGAAAAACAGAAAACGCTGAAATACAGGTTAGACTTAGCCGCCCGGTAATAAAGGAACAGCATTAAGTGTAACAAGGAAAGCGCTATGAATATGCCGCTTAAAAGCATGAAAATGAAAGCAAGCACCGCAAGATTGTCTACGATCCCCTGTATATAACCATTAGCTTCGGCTATCGTCATCCTGAAGGCGGCATCACCGTACAGGTATGACTTGTAATTTTTTTCCGCATCATAGTTGGCATAACGCACAGCCAGCACATGTTCCCCGGCTGTATCAAACATGATGGTAAATGGTACCCTTTGCGGGTTACGGTAGATGCAGCTGTCTTTTATTTCACTAACGATACCGTACTTCTTTACCAGCTTCCCATCCAGGTACACTTCCGATGCGCCTAATTGGATCATCGCCAATGCCAGCGGCCGCCTGGTAAGGGAGGAATCAACTACAATATGTAGCCGCAACCAGCAAATGCCCGTAAATTTATTTTTCTTATTGACGCGAAATGAGAGGTTAGGCCGCCCCACGGAATCCCAGTTACTATCGTTTAGAGCCGCCTGCGAAAAGGTGCTGTCATCGCCTGTGTGAAACTTCCAGTTCTCTTCCAGGCTGTATGTATAAGCTAAACTGTCTTTGTTGAGGTAGGTGGTATTTGCCTTATTCTGCGCATGTGCAAAAAAAGGTAAAAGAAGTAAACAGAGGGTGAGAACGCGCTTCATGGCCAGCCAAGATACAATATTTATGTTATCTGTTGTAAATGTATCAGCCATAATAATCTTACCTTTGCGCCCATGTTTACCATTGCCATTGCCGAAGAAAAAGTAAAGCCTTTCCAGACCGTTGCACTGCATTTCCTGGTTGGTTTAGCGCTCTTTACATTCGGTGTTCTTTCTTATTTGTTTTACTTCTATCCCATTAACATTACCAATGCTGCTTCGTCCATGCCGGAGCTCAAGCGCTGGGGCCCTGTAATGCTATTCCCGGGACTGGCAATTTTGATCATTTCCCTGTTTCGGGGACGATGGCTCAAAAAACCTAAGAATAATAAGGCGCTCCGCATTATCGAGATAGGCTGTTCCATCCTGTATGCCGGCTACTTTGCGTATGGTCATTGGTGGCTGCCTGCCGGTATTTTCGGTATCTTAGCAGCCACATTATTGCTGGCCACCCTTTGGGAAAGCAATAAGAACAGGGCACAGTTCATTAACATCGACGAAAAAGGTGTGCAGCTGCCATCAACATCGCGCCGCGGCTCGCTGGCCTGGAACGAGATAGAACAGGTGATCCTGCGCTTCGGTATATTAACGATAGACTGTGTGGACAACCACTTGTACCAATGGAATGTGAATGCAGCCGAATTCAGCAAAGAAGAACTTGAAGCATATTGCAGCAAACTGGTAATAGCGAACAAAGGGAAGAACAAGGGTGCTGACTGGTAGAACTATTTTTTTGAATTTTGACTTTTAATTTTTGACTTAACATGTCGCCTTACGTATTATACTCTGACGGGAAAGGAAATATTTTCGAGGATACTTCGCTGTATGCCGTAGGGCGCATGGGCTGGGATGCCGTACCCATAGCCGAACACGAATGGATAGAACTCCCCGATGGCGGTTCATTATACGAACTGCCCAACAGGCAGGGAATAGGCATAGATGTGGAAAGCGGTGAAATGCGCCTTTGCGAAAAAGGCTGGGCTGTAGCTGCCTTTATTCCGCCTGCACATACCGGCCTCTTCATAGCTGCCTATGAAACAGGTCCTGATGCCCCTACACTTCCGCTATTTTGCTACACAGCCGCCGGCTGGTACAACGATAAATTCTACGTTCCCGCAGTACGCATTGAGCAGGATATCCGCCAGGAATGCAGCGGATTCGACGACACCAAAGTGCAGGAAGGCGTCGCACATATGCTGCAGGCCTACCCGCACAACAGGCTGGTAAAACACCTTGCCGATAACTGCGCACTCACATATCACTGCCCCGCTGCGCGCAATTATTTTATGGGCCGCTGGGAATGCCCGGTGCCCTCATCACCGGCGTGCAATGCAAATTGCATCGGCTGCATCTCCTTCCAGCCTGCGGATGAAACAATAGTTTCCACGCAGGACAGGCTTATGTTCAAACCTACTGCAGCCGAGATCGTAGAATACACCGTTCCCCATTTGGAAACAGCACCATTCCCAATCATCAGTTGGGGACAAGGCTGCGAGGGCGAACCCTTATTGATGTGGGAGACCATAAAAGAATCGATCATCGAGATACGAAAGCATACCCAAAAAGGCAGCATCAATATCAACACCAATGGCAGCAAACCTGCAGCTGTGGAAGAGCTGATGAAAGTAGGCCTTAATAGTATCCGTGTAAGCACCAACTCCGCACGCGAAGACATTTATACTAAGTACTACCAACCCAATAATTATAAGTTCGAAGACATAGTGGAAAGCCTGCGTGTAGTGAACCGCTATGGCGGATGGTCAAGCATCAACTATTTCGTCTTCCCCGGCATGACCGACAGCGTGGAAGAATACGAAGCCCTGCGTGAACTGATAAAGACCACAGGCCTCAGCATGATACAGTGGCGCAACTTCAACATTGACCCCGACTGGTATCTCGGCAAGATGGGCATCACAGAGACCGGCGAATGCCTGGGTGTAGCCCAGCTAATGGACCTGATACATGCCGAGTTCCCTCACCTCAAATTCGGCTACTTCAATCCACCATCAGAAAGGATGCTGAACTTCGATAAGGACTTTGCTCATTAAAAATAGCCGGGGATTAAACACTAATAAAGACGACTTTTTCATTTATCTTACAAGCAAGTACTCCAGGCATGCCCAAATTCAGGATGTATTTTGTAGGATTTATATTTTTAAGCCGTGTTGCCGCGGCTCAGGAATTCGCAGTTAGTGCCGACCAGCACAACGTACTTTATGTAGGGGTGGGAAACCAAATCACGATAGCGGCATATCAATGTCCTTGCAAGGACATTAATGTTGAAGTTGACAACGGCATGGTTAAGGCATCCGATACCCCCTGCCGGTACAAGGTATTGCCCGCAGATCCAGGCAAGCTGAACCTCTCTTTGCGAAGAAAACAAAACAACCTGCTTATAGGCACCTCAGAATTCAGAGTTCGATATCAGGAAATAAAATGTCTCTTTGCGGGAAAATCAAAAGGGACTCTTAAACTGAAAATCGCAAAAATACAGCTTGGGATAGTAGTGGGTCTAACCGATTACGAAGTGCCTTGTACTATCTTGATCACCCAATTTTCAATGTCTGTACTCAGAGATGGAAGAGCAGTCTTTGAACGAACCCTAAATAGCGCTCGATTTGATGATGAGACGAAGAATTTTCTCGACACTTTGCAACCGGGCGACATAATCAGGTTTTATGGCATAATGTGTAAGTATCCCGATCAGAAAGTGCGCGCAATGGAAGGAACAGAAATTACAGTTATTGACTGACAAGGAGCGAATACTGTTTTCAACATAATTGAAACCTTATTCGGGATCAAAACGCTGGGAGCAGCAACTACGTCTAATCCGCTTTAATCCTCCCCATGCTCCTCACCCTGGTACCATGGGAAGGAATCTGCATTCTTATTCTGCTCCCAGTAGAACTTACCTCTTGGTTTAGCATTGTTACCCACTTCGTTCATGGTCTCAGCATCATAAAGCCTGCCGTTCACCATGGTGTATTTTATGCTCTCGGTATTGTAGATATTATCCAATGGGTTCTTGTCCATCACCAGCAGGTCGGCAAGTTTGCCTTCCCTCAGCGAACCCACATAAGTATCCAAACCCAGGCTCTTTGCAGGATTGATCGTTGCAGTGCGCAGTGCTTCCATTGGTGTCATACCACCCTGTGTCATATTCCATATCTCCCAGTGCGCGCCAAGGCCTTGTAGCTGCCCGTGAGCACCCATATTCACGATCACGCCCGCATCATTCAGCTTCTTAATGCTCTTCGCCACCAATATATGCCCGTTCTCATATTCTTCCTCCGGCGCCATAATGCGCTGCCTGCTGCGTGTATCCAGTACTGCCCTCGGCGTAAAACGCATCAGCCTTTCTTTCTCCCATACATTTGTATGCTGGTACCAGTAGTATTCACCAAAGAGTCCGCCGTATGCTACTATCAGCGTGGGCGTAGCAGCTGTCTTCGAATTTTTCCATAGTTGTATCACATCATCGTACAAGGGAGCTACGGGTATATTATGCTCTATGGTTGTATGCCCGTCCAGTATCATGGCAATGTTGTGGTAAAAGAAAGAACCACCCTCGGGTACTACTTCCATCTTCAATTCACGCGCAGCTTCTATCACCATCTGGCTTTGCTCCCTGCGGGGCTGGTTATAGCTCTTTACACTAAATGCCCCGAAAGCCCTTGTACGTACCAATGCACTCTTCGCATCCTCGTAAGAATTAATAACCGCTTTAAAATCTCCATCAGCACCATACAGTATAGTACCTGTCGAGAATATCCTCGGGCCTACCATTAATCCCGCCTTCACCATTTCACTTTGTCCGAATACCAGTTCACTATTCGCCGACGGGTCATGTATCGTCGTTACACCATAAGCAAGGTTGGCATAATAAGGCCAATGCTTCTCCGGCACTATGCCCGCGCTAAAATGCCCGGCATGTGCATGAGCATCAATAAAGCCCGGCATAATGGTCTTGCCGTTACAGTCTATTTGTTTAGCACCCGCCGGTATTGTCACCTGCCCGGTCTTACCTATTGCTTTAATGATATTGCCATCTATTACTATTGTTCCGTTCTCTATCACACCCGCATCTTCCATCGTAATGATCCTTGCATTAGTGAAGGCCAGCATTCCCTGTGGTTTGTCCGTTTTAGCTTCCAGTCCCACACTCAGCCCTTTCGATGGAATAACAAAAGTTGAATCAGGCTTACCACCCACAAACTGGAAAAGATCGCGCAAGTTGATGGTGTAATATTGGTCGCCAAGGGTATAGTGCAGCATATTGCCATCCCCGCTCCAGTGCAAATTGTAGCCCGCGTCTTTCGACACTTTCCTTAGCGGAAAATCTGTTGCCTCGCTCCCTATAGTAATAGGCCTGCCCGTATGCGGAAATGCAGCAATGTACACCTGGTGCAGGTTCACATAAGCTATCCATTGCTCATCCGGCGATACGGCGAACTGTTTCGCATAGGTACTTTTAAAGATCACACGCTCATCACTTCCGTCCCTTTTGGAGGAACTGAATTCTTTATCCAGCTCGCCGCCTGCCTGGTAGTATATGCGCGTGTCGTCTTTGCTAAATGCAGGTTCGCTACCCTTGTCAGTTACAAATTCTTCGTTGCCTCCTGCAGCAGGCATCATATAGATACCCGGCTTCGCAGTATAGGCCTGCCCCAGTATATTATTGCTGCCCTCTCTTTGGTATACCAGCCATTTACCATCATGCGAGTAGGATGGCGTTCGGTATATTCCCTTTTTGCTGCTTAGTTTCTGACCTGCCCCCCCGCTCAAATTCACTTTACAAATACTGCCGCTGCCACTATCCGTCCAGTTCACATACACCAAAATGAGGGGTCATACTCAAACTCCGCCGCATTGCTAATGCGCACAGGCTTACCCTCGGGTAATTCCTTTTTATAAAGGTGCCCCAGCGCACTAAACACCAGCCACTTCCCGTCGGGCGATGTAGTAGCCTGCCTGATCACATTCGCATTGAACTCATCAGGATTTATGTCTTGTTTAAACCTTACAGCATCTGTTATCTTCTGTTTCACATTGCATGTGAATGGTATCTCCATAGCCGCATTAGTACCGTTCACATCCACCCTTATTATTTTGCCGCCAGCCCATATTATGATGTTCTTATCATCAGGCGTCCAGGCAAAGCCTGTGTATATGCCAAATGTGGTCCATGCCTCCTGTTGGTCTTTCGAAAGCTTATCGTATACGGGCCACTCCTCCGCTGTTTCTATATTGTGCAGGTACAGTACCGATTTGGTTCTTACCCTCCTCACAAAAGCCAATAGCTTACCGCTATGCGATATTTGAGGCCGCACAGCCCCGCCCGGTCCTCCTGTTATAGTTTCATTGCTGCCCTTTTCCCTGTCGAATCTTTTGATCGCAAATATCTGTTCGTTCGGATTTTTGTTGTACTGGAAGTAGCCGCCGGGATACATATCCTCGCTGTAGTAGACATAGCGTCCATCGGGCGATACACATGGCTCGTTCACATCCTGCTGGTCGTTCTTCTTCACCGTCAGTTGCAGGCCCGCGCCCCCGCTTATATGGTACATCCACATTTCACCCGCACCCAGCGAGCGTGTAGAAGTAAAGTGCTTACGCGCTATAACATATTTGCCATCAGGCGTCCACACCGCATTGTTCAGCAGCCTGAAACTTTCCTTGGTAAGCTGCACGGCATGGCTGCCATCTCGGTCCATGGTCCATATATTATCACCACCACCCGCATCCGATGTAAAGGATATCTTCCTCCCGTCGGGACTAAATCTCGGCTGCACCTCCATGGCTTTACCCTGCCTCAGCACCTTAGCTTCGCCGCCGGCAACAGGCATTATATATATATCACCCAACAGGTCAAAAACAATATCCTTACCGTCCGGCGACAGGTCCAGGTTCATCCATGTGCCTTCATTCACCGTAAAAGAAACTTCCTTTTGCGGTCCGCCGGGGTTCTCAACATCCCATTTCTTTTTAGGCTCTTTCTTCTCTTTTTTCTCCCCTGCAACAGCGGCAGATGACACAAACAGTAAAACCGGCAACAGCCATTTAAACACCATAATTCATTATTTGGGCTAAAGATAGAAAAGCGGGGGATGGTTTGGTAATAAAATCACCATGTTGGCTGACCGAAGTCATCGTTCATGAAAGACTCCTTGAATAGTTTCGTCATTTATTCTTATGTATGAAAGCAATAGTCATTTCGTATTCGCTGACAGGCAACAATAAGGCCTTGGCTGCCGGTATAGCCGCGGAATTGCGGGCCGGCAGCCTCATCATTTCTGAAGCCAAACCTCGTAGCATGGCTACCATTTTCCTGGATATCCTGTTCAACCGCATGCCCGCTGTCCGTCCGGGCATGGAAGACCTGCAGGGCTACAACTTGCTTGTTTTTGTGGCGCCGGTGTGGATGGGGCATGTCGCCACCCCGCTTCGCACATATCTTGCCTCCTTGAGCTCAGCACCGGTAGGATACGCCTTCGTCTCCATAAGTGGTGGCGCCGATGGCCCGAACCTCAAACTCGCAGACGAATTGAGCAAAAGGACGGGCAAAGCACCCCTTGCGCTCATCGATTTGCACATTGCCGATCTTCTGCCACCCACACCCCGGCCCGAACGAAAAGACACCATGGCCTATCGCCTTAAAGAAAACGACATAAAAGCCCTGACCAATAAAGCAGTTACAGCCCTATATGAGGCGATACCTGCATTAAAGAAACAGTCACAAAAATAAAAAATGAAAAGGCCATATATCTTACGGGACATCTTGCTTGCCTGTGGCATTGTCTCTTCACTATTATTTGTAACAGTCGACATCATAGCTTCCAATCAATGGGAAGGCTACAGCTTCACCGGCCAGGCATTTAGCGAGTTAACTGCCATTGAGGCGCCCACAAGGCCATTAATGGTCGCGGCTGTGGGCATTCCTTACAACTTGCTTATTATTGCCTTCTCAGCCGGCATCTGGATATTCGCGGCCGCAGCGCCACGACGAAATGTATTGCGTATTATGGCAATTATGATGCTCGTACATGCCATATCCGGGTTTACAGGTGGCACTATTTTTCCCATGCACTCCCGCGGCATAGAAAAGGCAATGACCTATACCGACAAAATGCACATCATTGCTACAGGGCTGGAAGTCCTTTCCATGCTCCTGGCCATAGGCTTTGGGGCAGCGGCCTTCGGGGGGCGCTTCCGCTATTATTCTTTCGCTACTATCCTGTTGCTTATTGCCGGCGGCATTTTAGCCGG
>APMI01005575.1_pt1 | contig 16730 bp, 10 predicted proteins | sample 667938 | NCBI WGS metagenome assembly APMI01 (sample SAMN01084076, study PRJNA167559) | wastewater metagenome | biome: Wastewater | place: Denmark: Ejby Moelle, Odense | collected 2011-11-28 | reverse complement strand
ATTTTCATCTCCATTTAAGAAGCCGTCTGGACCATTCCATCGGGCTTCATGGGAATAAAAAGGCCAGCCGCTAAGTCGGGTGGTTCAAAGGCTGAAGTGAAACGGAACATGGGCGGAGCTGCAAGGAACTGAAGCGAGCAGCCTTGAACCAATCCCGCGAGGATGGTCATAACCCATGAATGTATGCACGAGGAATTATTCCACTATTCGGCGCTAAGGAGATGTATGCGAAAGGGAACGAATGACAAAGCAGCCATAGCTATTTGAACAAACTGGTGGATTTAGGGAACACTATGGACGTAATCGACTTGAAACTTGCCTCAAAGCGCAAATGAACATGAACCATTCAAACAAATAACCGCTATGGTAATCAAAGTTGCACCAACGAAAAATCCTACTGCAAATCTGACAGAATGAACTTTAACATAAATCCCAAAGAGATACTTTTACAAAATGAGAATATTGAATTGCCTTATGCTATTAGTCTAAATCAGCCTTTTAGCGATATTCTTAATTGTTAATTTAACCAATTTTTAAATAGCTTTATTATGCCTATTATTGATTAAAAAACTATTTTAAAGATGCTACTATTTTGCTAAATTTAAAAACCCTTTACTTAATTTAGAAATAAGACAAAATTGGTGAAATGACAGCTTCCAATGCCTTTATAATAAATTATTGGGGTAAGGCACACCCAAATACAACGAATACGCCACAATGGCATCCGCTTGCTTATCATTCATTGGATGTAGCGGCTTCTTTGGATGCATATTTAAATGCACGCCCCGCTATTACCGAATTGCTTGCGTCTTTGACAAAGTTACCGGTTACCGAAGCTAGAAAACGCATTTTAATTGTTGCAGCTTTGCATGACATAGGAAAATTTGCTGATAATTTTCAAATTAAAGTGCCAGATCTTTATGCCGCCATGGGTAAAAAATGGGAAAGCCTAATTGATTCTAGTGGTCACGGGGTTGTCGGGCAAGGAATTTGGCAAAAAATATGTGAAGAAGCATTTACTCAATTAGATGATTGGTTGTTTGCTAGTTTTTCGCACCACGGTACACCAATTTCTGAATGCCTTTATCTCACTAATATATGTTCTATGTCTTCGATCATGGATGCAAAATGCTTCATGCATAAAGTATTCGAATTGTTCGGTACGCCATCTGATGATTTTGCAGAAAATGGACACAATAATAATCAAAAATGGCTAGTAACAGGTTTAATAATTATCGCCGATTGGATTGGTTCAAATACAAAATGGTTTCCTTATTGTGCCCCCGAGAAATCAATTGAAAAATATTGGGATTACGCAAAAACCCAAGCAAATATTGCAATAGAAGAGGCGCAAATCAAGGATTGCGACATTGCCGGTAATTTCAACCTAAAAGATCTTCTTGATGTCGCAGCCATACCATCACCTTTGCAAGAATGGGCGCAAAATCAAACACCAAATAATGAGCCTAATTTATACATAATCGAAGATTTGACCGGCGCAGGCAAAACCGAAGCGGTAATGATTCTGGCTCATCGCATTATGAAGGCGGGTGCTGCCGAAGGTGTTTATTGGGCATTACCCAGTATGGCTTCGTCCAACAGCCTTTATGATAGGATTTCCAAAACCTATCATAAATTATTCAAAGATGGCGACCCTTCACTGGTTTTGGCACATTCGGCGCGCGATATAAATGACGCATTCCAATTAAGCATCAAAGAGTTTGAACCCGCAAATTACCCTAATCAAAATAGCGATCAAGAAATAAGCGCCGAAGCCGCCTGCGCATCTTTCATTGCCGATGATCGCAAAAAGACTTTTCTTGCGCAATTTGGCATTGGCACTATCGACCAAGCACTTTTAGGGGTATTGCCTGTGCGGCATCAAGCCTTACGCCTTTTGGGGCTTGCACGGCGGGTTTTAGTAATTGATGAGGCGCACTCTTATGATTCATATATGAATAAAGGGCTTGAACGATTACTTGAATTCCAACGCGCATTGGGCGGCTCCGCTATTATTCTTTCGGCAACCCTTACAAAGGCGCAAAAAAACAATTTTTTAAGGGCTTATCATGGCAGTGGCTCTCATCCCACTAAATATGGCGTTCAATCTGATGAATTTCCCCTTATCACTCAAATATCGCCGCAGACTAAAGCAAATGAAGCAGCTATTCCCGCGCAAAATGGCACGCGCCGTGATTTGAAAATAAATCGTATTGAAAGCGCTGATGATGCCCTTCAACAATTATTGCAGCATGCACAAAATGGTGCTGCTTGTGTTTATATTCGCAACTCAGTTAAAGAGGCATTGGCGGCATATGAATATTTAAAGACACGACACGATAAAGTTCAACTTTTCCATTCGCGCTTTACCATTGGCGATAGAAGCGAGATTGAAAAAGGTATTCTTAAACGCTTTGGCAAGAATAGCAAAATTGAAGAGCGCTTCGGACAAGTCATTGTTTCTACACAAGTTATCGAGCAGTCTTTGGATCTTGATTTTGATATAATGTTCACAGATCTTGCACCAATTGATCTTTTAATACAGCGCGCCGGTCGCCTGCAAAGGCACAAGCGCCCCGAAATTCGCCCCACGCCAATTTTAAATGTGGTATCACACTCTGCAGAGAATGATATTTCCGAGGATTGGTATTCATCGCTTTTCCCAACTGGGCAATTTGTTTATCCGCACCATGGCGAATTATGGAAGAGCATGAAGGTTTTGCAGGATTTAGATGGCATCAATCTATCAAGCGGTTCGCCACGAGATTTAATTGAACCGGTATTTAATGCAAATACGAATTACCCATCCATTTTGGATAAAAAATCAGAAAAAGTTGAGGGTGAACGTCAGGCAAAACGCGGCATTGCCAATATGAATTTTCTTGACTTTCAAAATGGCTTCACCCCTCAAAATACCAATTGGGCGAAGGATGTAGTAACCCCAACCAGACTGAGTGAACCTTCACTCACTGTACAATTGGCGATTTGGATAAATGGCGCACTTGTACCAATGGTTGAAATGGGTGATCGATCTTGGCGCTATTCCGAAATTCAAATTCGCGCCGCACAATTTCGAGAATCCATCTTACCTGCCCCAGAAGTTCAAGCAGCAATCGATAAAAAGAATGCCAATTGGCATAGGAAATACGACCCGCCAATATTATTAATTGTCGAGCCGACCGAAATTGATGGCGTATATAAAGGGCAAATCAAGGATCAAAAAGACACAATCCACGAGGTGACATATTCAAAAACAATGGGCTTGCAGATTGGTCAATAATTGCGTCCAATATTGACGTGTACAAAAAATAATAATGCCGTCATGATTATCCGCGTTTATCCACAACTTGTTTCGCACTTTGATTAGATACAGAATGGCATTCCAAGGGAATCACGAAATATTGCAACCAGGAGTATTGCGATGACCCTAAATTTATTAACTTCACCTTGGCTTGAGGTTAAGCGTCAAAATGGCGAAAAAGAATTTGTTAGTGTAAGCGAGCTAACAAGTAATTTTGATACCAACCCAATTACCGCCCTAGATTTTCCACGACCTGATTGGAATGCCGCCGTAACTGAATTTATTATTGGTGTATTCTTTCTTATTTGGGCGCCAAAATCAACAAGTGAATGGGCAGCAAGAATAAAATCCCCACCGACTAAAGAAGAAATCACCAAGGCAGTTTTAGAATATGCGCAATATTTTGATTTTGATGACGAAAATGTCCGTGCTTTTCAAGATTTTGACAGCCTCGAAAAGACAGAATCCAAACCAATTAACGGACTATTAATCGATGCGCCTGGTGAAAATGCCGTGCGCAATAATAGTGATTTATTTATAAAGCGCACAGACGAATTAGCCTTATGCATTGAATATGCCGCCGCCGCTTTAATCACCATGCAGGATTTCGCTCCTTCTGGTGGCGCTGGCCACCGCACTTCAATGCGTGGAGGCGGGCCTTTATTGACGCTTTTGGCACCAATGCGACTGAATATAACAATGCCAAATTTATGGGATATTATTTGGGCAAATGTTCCAAGTGCATCAGTGGGCGATGAATTAGAGCCACATAAGGCTTTCCCTTGGACTGCCCCAACAATTGTTTCACCAAAGGGACAAATGGTAATAGAAGATGGTAATCATCCCGCATTGGCATTTTTCGCTACGCCGCGCCGCATTCGCCTTGAATTTGTACATGGCATTTGCTCTTTGAGTGGTCGAGAAGGAATTGTTGTAAAATCCTACCGAACACAAAACTATGGCGCAAATTACCCAACAAATACATGGCAGCATCCATTGTCACCATATTATGCAGATAAAAAAGAAGGCTATTTGCCGCTTCACCCCAACGCAGGTCAGGCAACCTATCGGGACTGGCTAGCATGGTGGGGTGCCAAAGTCGGCAGCAAAGCCGCAAAACCCATAATACAATGGAATGAGCGCAAGAGGCAGGTCAATTCCATTTTCCAAAGCGCCGAATATATTACAGCAATGGGTTTTGATATGGATAATATGAAAGCGCGCCAATGGCTTAGTGCAGTCATCCCATTTATTCCAATTTATGATGATATTTCCTTCGCCAAGAATTTGAAACCCGAAATTCAGGTTCTTATAAGCGCGTCGGATGAAGCCGCACGTGCCTGCACTCGCTTTGCTAAGCTAGCAATTTATGGGCAAAAGACCGATAATGGTTATAAATTGCCTGAGAATCTCAATATGGATAGCCTAAAAGAAATCGGCGATTCATTGTGGCAAGAAACCGAAAATGATTTTCGCGAGAATGTAATTGAGCTACTAAATCTTATTGAAAACAACAAAAAAACGATGGAATTGCGCGACAAATGGCGGCGCAAACTTGCCAATCGTGCTTTGCGAATATTCGAGCAATTCGTCGATATTGACGGGCTTATGGATGAAAACCCACACCGCATTTTATGGGCGCGTAAGCTTTTGGCGATGGAATTTGTCAATGGCAAAAAGGCCGCAGTTACCCAGGCACTAAATCTATTCAATCCAAAGGAATCCGCATGATGGAAAATGAAAATGCATCAATGAAATCCGTTTTTTATAATTGGTGGGCATGGGTTCATGATATTAAAAATGACGGCAAAAATGCCAATCGTGGTGATTTGGCTAAATTGCGTCGCCTTGATTTGATTAATGGCGATGATGGTCGCGAAATTGATATTATTGGGGCACGTTCAATTGCCGCCTACCGAACTTTGTATCGCCAAGCCTTGCCTATTATTGGGCGTGATTTTCGAGGTGAAAAATCAATTGATACCAAAACTGAAGGGCGCCTTATAATTGCCGCCTATGCCCTCGCTTGGGTACGAGAGAATGACAAAGAAACCAAAACTTTGGGACACAAAATCGGTGGCGTCGATGACGAAGGTCGTCTTTTGCTTGAATTACGTTTTTTACGCCTCATTCGCGCCAAGACTAATGCCGATTTATTTGATGAGACGCGCCGTATGTGTCACCTTATGGGACGCTCTGCTCCAATTGAAGACTTAGCCATCACCATTTTCGAATGGAACGAGGATCGAACCCGCCGCCGCCTGAGCGAAAATTATTACCACCTTAATTCGCCAACATTTGAAGCATAATTGCAACAGGAATTCTACAATGACAAAATTTATCCAACTTCACATTCTTACTTCTTACCCTGCATCAAACCTTAACAGAGACGATACTGGTCGCCCAAAAAGCCTTGTTTATGGTGGGGTCGAACGTATTCGCATTTCGTCGCAAAGCCTTAAGCGCGCAATTCGTGAATCAGCGGCTTTCTCAGATGCTTTGCCAAATGCCATTGGAAAACGTTCTCAAGATTTTGCCTCCGAACTTGTAAAAAACCTTGAAGACAAGGGATTGGCAAAGGAAGAAGCAATTAAACGCGTCACATCTGTTATCGAACACGATGGGCTTGGCAAAGTCAAAAAAGAAAGCTCGAAAACTGAACAATTGGTACATTTGGGACAAGATGAATTGGCACTTTTGAACGATTTATCTGAACAATTGTTTGATATAGAAAAAATTGAAAGCAAAAATATGCTTGTTTTAAAAAACAAGCCAAAGGCAGCTGATATTGCTATGTTCGGGCGCATGCTTGCCGATAATTCTGGATACAATGTTGAAGCATCAGTTCAAGTTGCTCATGCCTTCACTACGCACCGTGTAACAATTGAAGATGACTTCTATACCGCGGTTGACGACATTAAAACTGCCGATACCTCACAAGATAGGGGGGCAGGTTTCTTAGGCGTTCAACAATATGGGGCCGGGCTTTTCTATCTTTATATTTGCATCAATGCCGATTTACTATTAAGCAATCTTGAAGGTGATAAGGCACTCGCAAAAACTGCCGTTGCGGCATTCATAGAAGCTGCTGCAACAACAAGCCCGACAGGTAAACAAAATGCCTTTGCCTCTCGTTCGCGCGCTCAATACATTCTTGAAGAAATCGGCACAGACATGCCACGCACCCTTGGCGTTGCCTTCCAAAATCCAGTTGGTGGAAACCGAGAAAATGATTACCTCGGTGCATCAATTACACGCATGGATAAATTGCGCAATGGCTATAAAAATGCCTATGGCGATAACAATAAAGCATTAATAATGGATACAAGTGCCGCCGAAACTAAATCCCTAAAAGATTTAATTGATGCCGCTACCGCTGTTTTTGATGGTTTATAATTATGGAGAACCAAAAGTTTCTTTTATTCTCCCTGCGTGGTCCGATGGCTGCTTTTGGGGAGATTGCAGTGGGGCAGCGGCGAAGTCTGTGGGATGCGCCATCTAAATCTGGTGTGTTCGGCTTTCTTGCCACTTGCCTTGGCATTAGACGTGAAGAAAATGAACAGCTTATCGCCTTTGAAAACTCCTTTGGCTTTGCGGTTCGGGTTGAAAATTATGGTCAAAATCTCCATGATTTTCATACAGCCCAAGCCCCTACAGAGGCGGCACGTTCGCGCCGCATCAAGGCAGGGCTAAAGCTAAATACACGTAAAGATGACCTTGCTTGCGATGACTTATCAACCATGCTTTCGGATCGTTATTATCGCCTAGAGGCAGATTATACAATCGCGCTTTGGAAAAAGCCGATGGCAGTATTTGAGCTGTCTTCAATAGTTGAGGCAATTAAAGCACCAGTTTTCATCCCTTATTTAGGACGAAAATCATGCCCTATCGGTTTTCCTCCTAATCCAATTTTAATTGACGGCGAAAGTTTGAATGCTGCATTTCAAAATTACGATGAAAAGATATTTGAACAACAAATCCTTTTGACGAAAGAAGTCCGCTTCCTTCGTACGAAAAAATCTGAAAATCAGGATATTTGGTTTGAAATAGACAATGACCTAAACGTTGGGAATGAAAAATATCAAATCCGAGAACGCCGTGATTCACTGCGCAATCGAAAACTATGGCAATTTAGCAATCGCCAAGAAGGCAAAATCCAGTTTTCACCAAAAGTTGAAGGGGTTATAGAATGAATTATTTCACCCATGCCCAATTAAAGAAAAGTCCTGCTAGTATGAAATTTGCGCGTAACGCACTTATTGCTAATGCGAAGAAAGATGCAGGACACGCGCTTATTTGGTCACTTTTTTCCGATGACCCACAAAAAGAACGAGACTTCCTCTTCCGTGAAACGCGCGATGGTCATTTTTTAATAATTTCAAAAAACCCACCTCAATTTGACGAGGAAATTTGGGAAATTAAAACGAAGCCATATCAACCATCTGTTCAAAACGGTCAACGTTTTGGCTTTGCACTGCGAATAAACCCGACCAAAGCAATAAAAATTGAAGGTTCTGAAAAAAGCAAGCGAATTGATGTTTTGATGCATGCCAAGAAACAAAACGGAGGAACGCTTTCAATCGAAGAACGTGAAGAAATTTGCCTTGAATGGCTGGCACAAAAATTAGCCCGTGAAGGGGCTAAATTAGAAAAGGAATTTTCGCAAATTTTACAATATTCGCAAGTTAAGTTGGAACACAAATCTAAAAACGCAACAATCGCAAAAATTGATGTCGAGGGTGTATTGGAAATAACTGATTGCAATCTTTTCCAAAATGCACTTTTAAACGGCATTGGTCATGGCAAAGCCTTTGGGCTTGGTCTTTTGCTTTTACGTCCACTAGGATAACATAATGGCAAACTCCGATTTTATTCCACTTCGCCCAATTCCTATAAAAGACAGATCCGCAATTGTTTTTTTAGAATATGGTCAGTTGGATGTGATTGACGGTGCATTCGTTTTGGTTGATGTAAATGGAGTTCGCGTACAAATTCCAGTAGGCGGACTTGCCTGTTTGATGTTGCAACCGGGAACACGCGTTTCACATGCTGCAGTAGTTTTATGCGCTCAAGTTGGTTGCCTTTTGGTTTGGGTTGGTGAAGGTGGCGTTAGGCTTTATTCTGCAGGGCAACCAGGTGGTGCTCGTGCCGATAAACTTCTATTTCAAGCTAGAAATGCACTAGATGAAAGCGCCCGTCTCAATGTTGTGCGCGAAATGTATCGTCGTCGCTTCGATGAAGAACCGCCATCACGCCGTAGTGTTGATCAATTACGAGGGATGGAGGGAGTTCGTGTTCGCGAAATTTACAAACTTCTTGCACAAAAATTTGGGGTAAAATGGAAGTCAAGACGTTATGACCAAAATGATTGGGATGCCGCAGATATACCTAACCGTTGTTTATCCGCCGCAACTGCGTGCCTTTACGGTTTATCTGAAGCCGCAATTCTTGCTGCGGGGTACGCACCAGCAATTGGTTTTTTACATCGCGGAAAACCTCAAAGTTTTGTTTATGATATTGCTGATTTATATAAATTTGAGACCGTTGTCCCTGTTGCTTTTGAAATTGCAGCTAAAATAGAAAAAGGCTTTGCAAATGATTTACCACCAGAACGGCAAGTTCGCATTGCCTGCAGGGATGTATTTCGAAAATATGGCCTTTTAGAAAAAATCATACCAGATATAGAACAAATTTTACTATCAGGTGGACTAAATCCGCCCGATAACAAAGAAGATGCGCCCGAAGCCGCAGAACCCGCAATTCCACTAGAAAAGGCATCTGGTGATGATGGTCATCGTAGTTGAGAATTCGCCCCCTCGATTGCGAGGTCGTCTTTCACTTTGGCTTGCAGAAGTGCGAGCAGGTGTTTATGTTGGTGTTTACAACAGACGTACACGTGAAAGAATATGGAACGAAGTCAAAAAAATGATTGGTGATGGCAATGCAGTAATTGCGTGGTCAGCACAAACCGATTCTGGATTTGCATTTGATGCGATTGGCGAAAACCGTCGCGAGCCTGTCGATTTTGACGGTTTAACCCTAGTACAATTCAAACCAATAGAGACATAATAGCCTGTTTTTTGCTCCTTGTATTTAATGCAAATTTATTCGCAAAAACTTGGTACGCTTTTTGATATTGTAAATATCTTTTAAATTCAGTACATTCTCAACAAGACTATTCCCCACTCACGTGGGGCTGAACCGTGCCGAGGTTTTCGCATAATGGCGAACTTCGGCTATTCCCCACTCACGTGGGGCTGAACCGCACTGGGTTTTGACACCAAAGCATTGCGCAAACTATTCCCCACTCACGTGGGGCTGAACCGCCGAGCATGTCTCGTCATTATTAAAATGTGAACTATTCCCCACTCACGTGGGGCTGAACCCGGCACAAATCGAACAGGCGCGGGCAAAATCACCTATTCCCCACTCACGTGGGGCTGAACCGGCACGCGCTACGGCTGAAATCATAAACTTGGGCTATTCCCCACTCACGTGGGGCTGAACCGTCCTACGGGTCGCTTTCATCTCTTCCGATGGCCTATTCCCCACTCACGTGGGGCTGAACCGTGAATTAGCAGAATTACTTAAAACATCTTTAGCTATTCCCCACTCACGTGGGGCTGAACCGCTGGTAATTTTCTTGTAGAGCATCCAGATATTCTATTCCCCACTCACGTGGGGCTGAACCGGTAAAATAATTCTTTTTAATGATGGTTCAATTCTATTCCCCACTCACGTGGGGCTGAACCGGAACATTTAAATATAAAATTGTATACGCTAAACTATTCCCCACTCACGTGGGGCTGAACCGGCATTGTCAAACCTGATATTTTGGCAATGTGCCTATTCCCCACTCACGTGGGGCTGAACCGGAGAATCAAAAATGAAAACAACACAGTTTCAACTATTCCCCACTCACGTGGGGCTGAACCGCACCTTATTATAGAAACATAATGAAGCACGGACTATTCCCCACTCACGTGGGGCTGAACCGGCATTGTCAAACCTGAGATTTTGGCAATGTGTCTATTCCCCACTCACGTGGGGCTGAACCGTCATTTAGAACTATTTATGATTTGATTGATTTCTATTCCCCACTCACGTGGGGCTGAACCGCTATTGATAATCGCTTAAACTCTTGCTTAAAACTATTCCCCACTCACGTGGGGCTGAACCGATATTTCTTTAATTAATCTTAACCAACATAAACTATTCCCCACTCACGTGGGGCTGAACCGTTTGCACAAATTCCAAAACTTTGAAACTTGATCTATTCCCCACTCACGTGGGGCTGAACCGCGTGTTGCGATAATTTGGCAGATTCAGATTTGCTATTCCCCACTCACGTGGGGCTGAACCGCGGAATCAGCCCACATATGCCCATATGAATTCCTATTCCCCACTCACGTGGGGCTGAACCGAAATAAAAAAATTAAAACCAAATTCTATTGATCTATTCCCCACTCACGTGGGGCTGAACCGTTTGACCAAAACCATAATCTTGCAATTCAAAGCTATTCCCCACTCACGTGGGGCTGAACCGCCATTGCATAGATTAATATTATAAAAGCGGTTCTATTCCCCACTCACGTGGGGCTGAACCGTCAATTCCGCGTTAAATAAATCTTCTGGTTTTCTATTCCCCACTCACGTGGGGCTGAACCGAATAAAGATTAGTTTCATAAATTATTGTCATTCTATTCCCCACTCACGTGGGGCTGAACCGCCCGTGCAATGGTGCCAGAATGCCAGAAAGCCCTATTCCCCACTCACGTGGGGCTGAACCGATGGGCTTAGGGTTCATGCTTCATTGTCGATCCTATTCCCCACTCACGTGGGGCTGAACCGGACGGCTACTACGAAGCGCGCGCCGCTAGTTTCTATTCCCCACTCACGTGGGGCTGAACCGTGACTAGCGCCGCAAATAATACAGGGGGCGTACTATTCCCCACTCACGTGGGGCTGAACCGAATTTAGGCTTTACTGTCCCGGCGAGAGAAGCCTATTCCCCACTCACGTGGGGCTGAACCGGTCGCAAGATATGACGCGTCTCTAGTTCCAGCCTATTCCCCACTCACGTGGGGCTGAACCGCCGACGTCGCGGTGGCTACGATTAGAGTTGACCTATTCCCCACTCACGTGGGGCTGAACCGTAATTCATGTTTTTAATCCCCTTAATTATTTACTATTCCCCACTCACGTGGGGCTGAACCGCTTTCAGATGCCACATTGTCGGTTTCTGGCCGCTATTCCCCACTCACGTGGGGCTGAACCGGTGACATCGGTCAAACATAACGACATATCAACCTATTCCCCACTCACGTGGGGCTGAACCGACCATCACCTTTGCGAGTTGCGGATTCATTGCCTATTCCCCACTCACGTGGGGCTGAACCGCGTTGGATTTTCCATCGCTTGCGCCTTCTTTGCTATTCCCCACTCACGTGGGGCTGAACCGAGGGTCTTTCATTAGTTTCCTCCTCATTTTTTCTATTCCCCACTCACGTGGGGCTGAACCGGCGGGGAAACCCGCCTTAATTCATCCACTCAACTATTCCCCACTCACGTGGGGCTGAACCGGCCAAGCCCCGCGCGCCATGCAGACATATTATCTATTCCCCACTCACGTGGGGCTGAACCGCGTTTTATAACCTTTTAACATTTCTATCTCCTCTATTCCCCACTCACGTGGGGCTGAACCGGCATGGTTTGCTTGGCATTTTGGATAATGTCGCTATTCCCCACTCACGTGGGGCTGAACCGTTTTCATATATTTGATTTATTCTTATTTTTTGCTATTCCCCACTCACGTGGGGCTGAACCGGCCGAGGCCACAACATCATCACCGCCGCGATTCTATTCCCCACTCACGTGGGGCTGAACCGCCACAATTGACAATAATAATGCGGCAAAAATTCTATTCCCCACTCACGTGGGGCTGAACCGTTTGAAATATTTGTCGCCCAATAAGCGGCGTGCTATTCCCCACTCACGTGGGGCTGAACCGGTGGTATTCTCGTTGCGGTAATTCTTGATGCACTATTCCCCACTCACGTGGGGCTGAACCGCAACCAACGCCGCAAAAACCACAAATCCAAGACTATTCCCCACTCACGTGGGGCTGAACCGACACTTATGAAAATTTGTACCTCTGCAAATTTCTATTCCCCACTCACGTGGGGCTGAACCGACATCAAACCCATAATCATTTTCATTGCCACACTATTCCCCACTCACGTGGGGCTGAACCGTTTTGTTTAGCAGCCTCATTGACGCGTTGCCTCTATTCCCCACTCACGTGGGGCTGAACCGCCTTGATGATGATTGGCGCGATTATTTACGTGCTATTCCCCACTCACGTGGGGCTGAACCGGCGAAGGCGAAACCCTTGGAATGCGCGCAACGCTATTCCCCACTCACGTGGGGCTGAACCGAGGGTTGCCTTTGCCGACATTGGCAATAAATCCTATTCCCCACTCACGTGGGGCTGAACCGAAATGGCCCGTGAATTTATTGATGTTGTTGGTCTATTCCCCACTCACGTGGGGCTGAACCGCAAAAAATCAGTTTATATTAGCGATCGCCTTGCTATTCCCCACTCACGTGGGGCTGAACCGACCTTTGAACCGTCATCATTGAACATATGAATCTATTCCCCACTCACGTGGGGCTGAACCGCATCTTTTAGAATATCAAAATCAAAGCGTTTTCTATTCCCCACTCACGTGGGGCTGAACCGGGGACATAACATATTAGAGTAATAAAAAAAACCTATTCCCCACTCACGTGGGGCTGAACCGTCCCTGTACCTTATTATTGCAACGCGGACGATCTATTCCCCACTCACGTGGGGCTGAACCGCGCCGCTTTGGGATTTCCTGAGCGGCGTAATTCTATTCCCCACTCACGTGGGGCTGAACCGGCTTAAACTCCAAATTGATCTGGCCTTCAAAGCTATTCCCCACTCACGTGGGGCTGAACCGACCTATTACAATGCCGCAAGGGGAGCAGGCGCCTATTCCCCACTCACGTGGGGCTGAACCGGCAAGGCATGGCTCAAGGGTTGGCATGATGAACTATTCCCCACTCACGTGGGGCTGAACCGGCAAGGCATGAAGGCAAGGCATGAAGGCAAGGCTATTCCCCACTCACGTGGGGCTGAACCGTGGTTAGCCATATCAGAGGTCATTGCACTACCCTATTCCCCACTCACGTGGGGCTGAACCGTCAGTTAAATAGGGCGTCACGAACATTTACGTCTATTCCCCACTCACGTGGGGCTGAACCGTTCGCAAGTGGACTATCAGATTTAATACAGCACTATTCCCCACTCACGTGGGGCTGAACCGGCCGTTATTTTTTGAAAGTGAGTAGTTCACTTCTATTCCCCACTCACGTGGGGCTGAACCGACAGTGCCAGTATTTTCTCAATAGAGAACCAACTATTCCCCACTCACGTGGGGCTGAACCGTGTGGTTAATGCCCCCTTTGCCGCGAATAGCACTATTCCCCACTCACGTGGGGCTGAACCGCCTTGGCATACCGCAGCAGAAATTATTGATTGCTATTCCCCACTCACGTGGGGCTGAACCGTTTGCGGCATTAAATTGTCCGGCGATGTATTACTATTCCCCACTCACGTGGGGCTGAACCGGCACGTGCATGCTTTAAATCAATTGGTTTAGACTATTCCCCACTCACGTGGGGCTGAACCGTGGTGGTTGAAATCGACACGCTGAACATGGTTCTATTCCCCACTCACGTGGGGCTGAACCGCCATCGCCGGTTAATTTTTCAAATTGTTTTTGCTATTCCCCACTCACGTGGGGCTGAACCGTTCTGGTGGGTCGGACATAAATAAGCGGTCACCTATTCCCCACTCACGTGGGGCTGAACCGGCGGCTTTGGTACGTTGCGCGCGTTCCCATTGCTATTCCCCACTCACGTGGGGCTGAACCGCGCAAAATATCAGACATCCACAAAACCGGATCCTATTCCCCACTCACGTGGGGCTGAACCGTATCAATGGCATCAACTACGACGGCATCAAGGCTATTCCCCACTCACGTGGGGCTGAACCGTAAATTCGCACGATTGCCCATCCGTGATGTATCTATTCCCCACTCACGTGGGGCTGAACCGAATTGCATGGGTATCACGTACATCTAAATCATCTATTCCCCACTCGCGTGGGGCTGAACCGCCTTGGCATACCGCAGCAGAAATTATTGATTGCTATTCCCCACTCGCGTGGGGCTGAACCAGCGGCAATAGCGGTATTTAATTGGTCTTTAACTATTCCCCACTCGCGTGGGGCTGAACCGTTTAGCTAATATATCTTGGTTAATTAATTCATCTATTCCCCACTCGCGTGGGGCTGAACCGCCCAACAGTAACGGATCTAAATTCTGAAAATACTATTCCCCACTCGCGTGGGGCTGAACCGTGTAATATCGTTTGCCATTATTCACCAATCTCCTATTCCCCACTCGCGTGGGGCTGAACCGTTCTAATTCGCTTCTTAAAAGCTTTGCATTGGCTATTCCCCACTCGCGTGGGGCTGAACCGTATAGCCTTATTTTGCTTTTTTGCCGAGTTTATTCCCAGCACACGAAATGCCCTAATCCCTCATCTTTGACATTTAGTGTCTAAGCTATGCTTTTGAGCACCTTGAGTTCTAATAAAAGAACCATAAATTTGTTACTGGAAATGCAATTCATAAACTTTTTAATCATTGAAATGAAGTAAGGCAGTTGTAAGCTAATATACTTGATACGCATCTGCCCACCTATTCCTTAAGCATCTGCTGAATGAAGACAAGAGAGCCGTAGAGGCGCTAGCTAAATTGGCATGCAATTAGCTAGAGGGATTTTGCATAAAAGTGGTTCAACTTTTAGACTTGCAAAATGTGGATTTCCGAACGGTTCAGTTCTGCCCCTAATATTCGTCATCTTCATCATGAACTTCGTACTTATCGCGGAGACGGGTGGGCTTACGGACGTTGATGGCGGAAGCATCAAGGGTATTCTTGATGTGGGCAGCATAGAACTTTTCTATCATCTCAACCGAGGTGCGACAGTTCTTGGCGACTTGATAAATGTCTGCGCCTTCCATAAGGCGAAGACAGATATATGTGTGGCGTAAACTATAAGACGTGCGGGGTTGACCATCACGATCATATTTAAGGCCAGCCTTGTCCAAGACTTGGTTGAACATTTTAAGGTTACTGCCCGGGAATAATAAATCTGTACGCTTTGGCAGATTTGCGGGTGGCGGTTCTTGCCCTTTACGCAGCCTAATATGGGGACCTGGCTTTGGCCTTGTGAGCATTCGTTCGTAAACCCGAACTGCACCCGGCATTGATTTACAATAACCAATGCCGCGTTTGCCTCTTACTTCGATTTCAAGAATCCTTTCGCCGGTTGCACCATCTTTCACTATGCTAACATCGCGGTGCTGTAATAGTTTTGCCTCATCAGGACGTAGGCCTGTGTTCCCCATGAATAATACGAAATCATGAAGCTGTTCCGCATTCCATTTATAGCGATCTGTAATGGTTTTAGCATGCTCACGAGTTGCACGATAAAGCTCTTTATATTCATTGGGACTAAACCATGCACGATGCGTAATTTTACCTTGTGATTTATAAGGCGGGGTGAGGTTTGGGACATGTTTCAGCCAACCATGGCGTGCGGCAGTTTTAAGAACTTGCCTAATCGCTACTATCTCATCATGGATAGTAGAACGCGATGGTGGCTTTACATAACCTTTTGGGGCATTCTTTGGTTGGCGTCCTGCCTGTGTAGCCCTAATAACGCGGTAATCCTGCACCCGTCCTTCAGTTACTTGTGATACCGGTATATTTCCAAAGAATGGTAAAATATGAAGCCTTAGGCGGATTTCATAACCTTCTATCCATTTTTTGCTACGCTCACCGTCGGTTATCGTTTCATATTCAAGCATGAACTGTTCTGCAGCATCAGCAAAAGTTATTTCTCTTGGTTCATTCTTTTTAGGAAGAGTACCTGTCCGTTCTTCACCTAATAACCCAAAGTACCAATCCTCTGCAAAGGATTTAGCGGAAGCTAAACGCTCCTCTTTAGAACTAACCCGAAATTGTCGTTTACCGACAGAACAAGAGCATTGCCAGTATTTGCTATTGTCACGCCGGAATAGCTGTACCCTACCACCTAAAATCTCATGATTATCCATAGCAATAATCCTAAATAACACTACCTGACGTAGAGTTTATCAGGTTTTTAGGTATTGTCAAAAGTGTGCTAGATATGTGTTAGGCGATTTAACGTAAAAAAGCCCCGAGGATTGCTCGAGGCATTGGTATAACATAAAAGTAATTATATGGATTTGGGTGCGGGGGCAGGATTTGAACCTGCGGCCTTCAGGTTATGAGCCTGACGAGCTACCG
>APMI01048552.1_pt1 | contig 16735 bp, 15 predicted proteins | sample 667938 | NCBI WGS metagenome assembly APMI01 (sample SAMN01084076, study PRJNA167559) | wastewater metagenome | biome: Wastewater | place: Denmark: Ejby Moelle, Odense | collected 2011-11-28 | reverse complement strand
AGCAGTTCAACAGTTTGAAAATAACAACTGGCTGGCACTAACTAAAGATGGCTATTGGTACCCCAAACAGTACAACAAAGAAATCAAAGATAATTTTAGCCTCTCGTTCGATCTGCGGTGGAATAAGGATATCGCCTATAACAGCGGCAGTTTTACCGTGAGCTTTAACAGCCTTGCTTACGACAATACGGCCGAAATGTACAAAGCGGAAGGCACTGCCAATACCATGAGCCTTTACGACAGTTATACCGGTGGCTTCAACCGGGTAATGCTGTGGTTTGATCCCTATGCAAATAATGGCGGTACCCTGACCATCTATTCCTATACCAGGAACGAAAGTATTGTAGCCAGTAAAAAAATTACATTACCGGATTTTTACCTTACCAGGAACAACCAACAGGTAAAACTGCTGCGAAAGGGCAATTCACTGATTGTATTTATTAATGACAAAAAAGAAGCTGAAGTTGAAAATATTTTCATTCCCCTGGTGCAATACAACCTCTATACCTTCAGCCGCTACAAGGGAAATAACAGCGACAACAAGAATGATGTGTTTTACCTTACTAATATTAAGACAAACTATTAAGTACAAGAAGAGTAATGCCATTGGTGCTCTGCTTAAAAAAACGTTATGAAAAAAATTATAACATACCTGTTTCTCATTGTTAGTTCCAATCACCTGTTTGCTCAGCAGAATAACCATATGCCGGAAGGAAGATGGGTGGGAACTTATGGCAATACTGAAAAAGAAGGTCCGTATTATTTTTCCTTTGAATTTTTACCTGGCGGCAAAATAAATGTCGTTAACCAGAATGATAAAATATTGGCAACGGGTACTTTTTCTGCAAAAGAAGATAATATTAAAATTGTGTATAAATACGCAAATGACGTTACCCGGTATGCTTGCAGCGGTACGTTAAATAAAGCTCTTAACATACTAAGCGGATCGTGGCAACGGGTGGAGGATGCAGGAACAAATAACACTTATAAACAATATGGCAGATGGATCATGTATCCCAAAAAAGATACCCTTTATGTAAAAGGAATTACAAACGATAGCCTTCGCCTTCAGAAAATCAATGCACTGAAAAATATTTTCGTTTCTGATTCAGCACTCGCACAAACACCAAAGCCTGGCGATATAAAAGGATTTTGTTATGACCCGAGCTATACGGAATCGCAATTACCTCCAAGAACCCGTTCAACTATAACAAGATGGAACATTAATGCCGATGGTTCCGTAAGTTCCACCGGGGTAGCCCAACAACCATTGGCCGCTTTCACTGACAAAATGTGGTCGCCGGGCGATGTCATCACCGTTGGCTTTATACCAGCTAAAAAAGGCTCTCTTTTTCAGCAAAGCAGGGTAAAATTGTACACCAAAATATGGGAGAAAGTTGCCAATATACACTTCCAGTTTGTGGAAGACATCCGGCTGGCGCACATTAAAGTAGGTTTTGATACAACAGCTGGCAACTGGTCATGGCTGGGCCGTGATGTTTTGAGTAATCCGTTAAGTTTACAGACCATGAATTTTGAAAACCTGACTGATAATGCTGAAGAGGTTGAGATCAGGCGTCTTGTTCTTCATGAGTTTGGGCATGTCCTTGGTTTTATACATGAACACCAGTCGCCAGCTTCGGGTATACTGGACTGGAATTATCCAAACGTGTATGCCTATTTTGCTAAATCTACCATTTCATGGTCAAGGGCAGAGACCGATCAGCAGGTTATTGCAAAATACAACCGTAGTCACACCAATTTTACAACATATGACCCCGCTTCCATTATGCATTACAGGATACCTGCTGCCCTCACCTATTCCGGTATTGATGCAAGATTGAATAGCATGCTCTCCCAAATGGATTCTCAGTATGCGAGACAGGTGTATCCTTTCCCGCCTTCGCCTGCCAATACCACCGGTATCTTAAGAACAGGTGATGACTGTGACCGAAATAGATTTCAAAGTAGAATATAATGTGGTGGATACAGGAACGATTGAATTTGTTTTATTGGCGGCCCCAACAATTACCTGGTGGAAAGCTATAGATATCCCGCTAAATGAGATCAGTTACAGAAGGCTTGAAATACAAAACGGATCCTCAAACAATGCAATCATTAATACTCCCTTGCTCTTTACCAGCAAATCCATCCTTTTTAATAAGGCTAAAATGCTTGGCATCCAAACACGGCTCAACTATGGCTGGCCGGTGCTGCCTGCGTTAAAAGGAGGTTGCAGGGTAACACTGACCTGGATAAAAGATAAATGTTCTTAAGTATTGCCAGCCGGGTCTTTTATATTTCTTTACAATATCTTCGCAGCGATGAAAGACTTTCAATCGCTGCGAATTGTTTTTATGGGTACCCCTGAATTTGCTGTTGCATCATTAGATGCCCTGGTAAAAGCCGGGTGTACTATTGTGGGAGTGATCACAGCTCCTGATAAACCTGCCGGAAGAGGCATGCAACTGCAGCAAAGTGCAGTAAAGAAATATGCCGTTGAACATAATTTAACTGTCCTTCAACCCGGGAAGCTGAAGAATCCTGAATTTATTGAAGAATTAAAAGCGCTGCAAGCCGATCTCCAGGTCGTTGTAGCCTTCCGCATGTTACCAGAAATAGTTTGGAATATGCCACCCATGGGCAGTGTAAATTTACATGGAAGCTTATTGCCACAATATCGTGGTGCTGCACCTATAAACTGGGCGGTGATTAATGGTGAAAAAGAAACTGGTGTAACCACTTTCAAACTAAAACATGAAATAGACACCGGTGATGTTTTATTACAGGAACATTTTCCAATCGGGGAAAATGACACAGCCGGTGAAGTGCATGACAGGATGAAGGAAATTGGAGCTGCTTTATTAGTGAAAACAGTTAAGGGGCTTGCTGAAGGAACTTTGCAGGAAAGACCACAGGCGGAAGGCCACAGTCCTCAGAACACCCTGCTGTACCATGCTCCTAAGATACTTACAGAGACCTGTAAAATCGATTTTACAAAAACAGCAGGGGAAGTGCATAATCTCATCCGGGGGCTCTCCCCTTTCCCGGGTGCGTTTACCAGCCTGAACGGAAAGACCCTGAAGATCTACAGAAGTGAAAAGGAATTAACCAATACGGGTATGGCAGCAAGCGAATATAAAACAGATGGTAAAACATATTTAAAATTTGCCTGCAGCAATGGTTTTGTACTTGTAAAAGAATTGCAATTAGAAGGCAAAAAGAAAATTGCGGTGGAAGAATTCCTGAGAGGATACCGTTTTACTAATAGCTGACCTTTACAATGAATTTGTCCTGCTCAGTTACCTGCAAAGCAGATGCAGCAGCGCTACTGATCCGGATATCAAAGCCTTCATTCTGGCGAATACCGGCCATAACACCCAGCACTTTTGCATAGATAACTTTGTTATTAGCCGGGTTCGTGATTTTAACGATTGTTCCCGGTTGCACCGCATCTATCAGTAAGTAATATTTTGCATCCAGCCAGCCACTGGTTGTTTTGAAGATACCGGAGGTAACAGTAGCCTCTTTTGATACCGGCGTTGTTTTCAGCTGTTGTTCAAAATGATATTTGAAATACCCGTTTTCTGAAGATGCAGGAATGATCTTCTCTTCCGGTTTGGCAATAACAGGTTCTTCTTTTTTAGGCTCAGGCCGGGGTTCTTCCTTTTTTATCTCAGCCACAGGTTCCTGCTTCACGATTTTTTCTACTGGTGCTGTAACGACTACAGGCTTTTCTTTTTCCGGCTCTGTAACCGGTGCAGTCTTACCTTTTAGTGTTACAGCCGGCATCTCTTTTGACAATAAAAAACCAATTACCAGTTTTGATCCTTTGGGAATATTATCGGCCGTAAGTCTATTCCAGTCACGCAGGTTTTGCAACAGCACATTGTTGTGCGTATTACTCACCTTCATCAGCCCTTCGTTCTCCCCGGTTCTGTAATAGACCGGTGTGCCGGTGTTTCCCTTTTGTGTGAAATTAGTATCCGTTAAAGGTATGCGTATTGACTGACCTATCGCCAGCCCTTTGTTCATATCCAGTTTATTATAAGAAGCCAAAGCTTTAGGATGAACATTATACAGGCGCCCTATTGCAAAAAAACTCTCCTTTGCCGCTACTTTGTGCTCAAGGTACAGGCCTTTTTCACTGCTTTTAACCATCAGGTCAGGCTTCTGGGCCATGGCAAAATGCGCCGTCAGCAACAAGGCCAGAAAAGGGAAAAAAAACTTCTTCATACTGACAAGATTTGGGCCACAAAGATGCAGAATTTTGCCCACAGGCCACCCATTTAATTGTCTTTTAATATCCTCAGTTCCTTAGGGTAATAATTGTTAACCCGGTTAGATAAAACGTTGGCCCAGCCCAGCGGATGGCCATTATAAGTCATGAGCTGCCATCCCCTTGCAGCCTCCTGCAGTTGTATATCTTTTCGCTGCAGGTATTGAATAGCCTGCTCATAGTTTAATGCCGTACGAGGTACCTGGTCAGCTGTCAGCAAGCTCATAGCAAGAGAATGATCCGGTACCAATTTATCCCGCATCAATTCACCGGCCAATACACCCGAATAGATTACCCGCAGGTTTTCTAACAGGAACGAAAAATCTGCTGCCAGGTGTTGCGGCCATGCATACACAGTGCTGAGATGCTTTACGAATTGCAGGCCATCCATCTTTATCCAGCGGGCCAGCATTTCAATATCCTTTTTTACAGCAACATCTGGTTTGCTTTTTAATTTCAGGGGAACCGGTTCTTCTCCATCTGTCTTTTGAAAACAGGCCAGGAAAAAGCCTTCTCCTTTTACTTTATCAGGCCAGAAACGGTACCCTCCGCCCGATTCAATAATACCCCAGGATGAATTGAATGTTAACAGGCATTGCAAGGCTGATTTTTCATGAACTAACCAGTTCACCATATCCTCGTCTTCTTCTTTTGAATAAGAACAGGTGGAATAGATCAGTATTCCATTCTTTTTTAAAGCAGGCCATATATCAGCCAGTATCCGCTGTTGCCGTTGGGAACATAGCTGTACATTATTTTCACTCCACTCTTCAATGGCCTCCGAGTCACGGCGGAATAAACCGCTGCCGCTGCAGGGTGCATCCACCACGATCACATCAAAATAATTTTCCAGCCTGGTAAAATCCTTAGGATCGTTATTGGTGACCACTACATTTTCACAACCCCATTTGATGATATTATCTTTCAGCACATTTGCTCTTGAACGTATCACTTCATTACTGACAAGCAGGCTTCCCGGGGAAAGAAGCGATTGTATATGTGTTGACTTCCCACCCGGAGAAGCGCAAAGGTCAAGTACTTTTAAAGGCGTTGCCAGGTCAGCTGTTTGCCGGAAAGCCTGTTCCACAAACATAGAAGAGGCTTCCAGCACATAATAACAGCCTGCATGAAAAAGGGGGTCGAAGGTAAAAGAGGGCCGTTGTTCCAGATAGTGGCCATCAGAAGTCCATGGAATTTTAGAATTCAGGTTTTTGATTTCTGCTCTTTTCCGCGGATTGATCCGGATAGAAGTAACCTGCCCGCCTGATGCATGCACCTGTTCAAAAGCTTCTTTATCGAAGCCGTTGGTATCAGCTAATGAATTCAATAACGAGGAAGGAAGTTGCACGGGGCAAAACTACAAACCCCAAACTATAAACTATAAATTCTTTATTTCCCCGATCAGGTCCTGCAATACCTTCTTCGCATCTCCAAACAACATGGATGTTTTAGGACGGAAGAAGAGATCGTTTTCAATACCGGCATAACCGGGTTTCATACTTCTTTTGTTGACAATTACATTTTTGGCCAGTTCCACATCAAGGATCGGCATACCATATATGGGAGAAGAAGGATCCGTTTTGGCAGCAGGATTCACCACATCATTTGCACCCAGGATCAGCACCACATCCGTGGTTGAAAACTCTTCATTTGCCTGTTCCATCTCCAGCAGTTTGTCGTAAGGCACATCTGCTTCTGCCAGCAGAACGTTCATGTGACCGGGCATACGCCCTGCCACAGGGTGTATAGCATATTTCACCGTCACCCCTTTTTCTTCCAGCAGTTTTTCCAGTTCATGGCAGGCGTGTTGTGCCTGTGCCACAGCGAGCCCGTAACCCGGAACGATAAATACCTTATTCGCATAACTCATGACCACGGCTGTATCACTCAGCGAAATTTCTTTATAAGAGCCCTGTTGTTTGGCGCCGGCAGGGCCGGCTTTTGCGCCTCCGCCAAAGGAACCGATCAGTACATTTGTTAATGAACGGTTCATCGCTTTACACATCAGCATGGTCAGCAAAGTACCTGCTGCACCTACAAGGATACCGCCGGTGAGCATGGCCTTATTATCGTATAAGAAACCGCCGCAGGCAGCGGCAACACCCGTAAAAGAATTCAGCAACGAAATAACAACAGGCATATCAGCACCGCCAATAGGCAGTACAAACAATACACCATATACAAAAGCAAACAAACCGATCAGCATGAAGGGTATGAACATATTTCCCACCTGGGACCTGTAGGCAATAACAGCCGATACCAGCACCAGTGCCAGTACGATCATATTAACGATATGCTGTCCTTTAAATGAAAAGTCCTTTACCCTGCCGTTCAATTTACCCCAGGCAATAACACTTCCGGTATAGGAAACTGTACCGATAATAGCACCTGCAACAATAGTGATATAATAACCCACAGGAACAATAGCCGAAAAGGCAGTGTCACCGGCTCCTTCATGTAATTTATAAATATGATAAAATTCTGCGGCTGAAATCAGGGCGGCACAGGCGCCACCCATTCCATTGAACAAGCTTACCATTTCCGGCATAGCCGTCATTTTCACTTTTTTGGCGGCGAGGGTACCGACAACAGAGCCGATGATTATACCACCAAAGATCCATGCGTAATTCTGCAGTTTATGACCTTCTGTATCCGTGTAGAGAAATATGGTTCCTAAAATAGCAATGGTCATCCCTGCTGCGGCAATAAGATTTCCCTTTCTTGCTGTTGCCGGGTTCGAGAGCATCTTAAGACCCAGGATAAATGTAACGGAGGCCACGAGGTAACAAACGGTAAGTATATTGAGTTCCATAATAATTTTATTCTGTTACTTTTTCTTCTTCTTAAACATTTCAAGCATCCTGTCTGTCACCACAAATCCGCCCACCACGTTAAGTGTTCCAAGTATCACGGCCAGGAAACCAAGCACGAGCGCCAGGTAATCGTCACTCTCCGCTTTTCCCATTACAATGATAGCTCCGATGATTACGACCCCATGTATGGCATTCGCCCCGCTCATCAGGGGGGTGTGTAAAACACTCGGTACACGACCGATCACTTCAATACCGACAAAAATCATCAGGATGACAATGTAGATGATCTGCTGGTTAGCTGTAATCCAACTTAATACTGAATCCATAGTATACCCCTCCAATCCTCTCCTAAAAGGGAGGTTGCCGCTCACAGCCTTGAAAGTTGCAAGCGGACTATTGTTAAGAAAATGGTTGAATAAAGAACTGAAGGTGAAGTGTGCGACGCAACCAAAGCTCATCAGGGATCTGAAGCCGGTAACATTATCAACACCTTTTAAAGAACTTTTCTATAATAATAAAAATACTACTGCCCAAGTTTCCCTTCAGGGGACAGGGGCTTTTATTTTAATCGTTCATGAACTATTTCATTATTATGTGTAATACAACATCCCTTTACCAGCTCATCTTCCCAGTTCAGATTCATTTGCCCCTCTTTATTTATAATGAGCTGCAGGAAGTTCAGCACATTCTTACCGTACATCTTACTGGCATCAGAAGGCATAGTGGACTGCAATGATGAATTCCCAATGATCGTAACCCCATTGAACTGAACCGTCTCATTGTTTTTGGTGAAAGGGGTATTACCTCCTGTCGCGGCAGCAATATCAATGATCACCGATCCGTTGCGCATGGCTTTCAGCATTTCTTCCGTAATCAGGATGGGTGCTTTTTTACCGGGTATCTGTGCCGTTGTAATTACAATATCTGCTTTTGCTATACTTTCTGCGATCTTCGCTTTCTGACGTTGTACAAATTCTTCTGATTGCTCCACCGCATAACCACCGGCTTTGCTGGCATCAGCCGCGCCTTCCACTTCCACGAATTTGGCACCAAGGCTCATTACTTCTTCTTTCACTGCAGGTCTTGTATCAAATACTTCTACTACAGCTCCTAATCTTTTTGCGGTGGCAATAGCTTGTAAACCGGCCACGCCTGCACCCAGTATCAATACTTTTGCCGGTGCAATGCTTCCCGCTGCCGTCATAAACATAGGAAAATACCTGCTGTAGGCGGCGGCGGCTGTTAATACAGCTTTATAGCCCGCAATATTGGCCTGGGAACTTAATACATCCATTGCCTGCGCCCTTGTGGTACGTGGCAACATATCCAACGAAAAAGTGGTTACACCTGCAGCAGCCCATTGCTTCATGGTATCTGCATTGAACAAAGGTTGGTAAACACCAATTAAGACAGACGAAGAACGTTGAACAATGGCCGGATCGGGCTGGTGAATGCCCAAAACGATATCGGCTGCCGCCACTTCCTCCCGGCTTTTTATTTGTGCACCTGCTTTTTCATACTCAGCATTGCTGCAAAAAGCTTTTGTACCGGCTCCGTCTTCTACTATAACTGTAATTCCTTTTTTGGTGAGGGTGGCTGCAATTTCAGCCAGTAACGATACTCTTGTTTCGTGGGCTTGTTCTTTTAAAACGCCGATCGTCATAATATATCTGGGTTATGGATAGAAAATTGAACTTCTGGTGGCTGTGAAGATATTGATTTTTTGGAGAGCCCCACAACCTTAAATCTTGATTTTATTCACCCTTTAGCCTGTTATTCATCAACTCTCAGAAACGGATGTTGAAGTGCTGTTTTTCATGAAATTCCTGCCTGAAAAATACGATACCAATAAAAAAAAGGTCAACCGAGCAACGAACTGCCGGGTGGTTCCGGATCGTGGCCCATGCCTCTTCCATTTCCCGGCTCCAGTGAATATCATCGAATATTATAATGCTGTCATTGTTTGTAAGGGGCAACAACTGCTGAAAATATCGTTCTGTGGGCTTCCGCCGGTGATTACCGTCAACAAAACAAAAATCAACTGATTGCATGTCACTGAGAACAGGTGATAACACAACATCAAAATCTCCTTCAACAATGGAAATAGACTGTAAACTCAATGCTGTAAAATTCTTCCTGGCTACAGCAGCCACTTCCTTTGCCCCTTCCAGCGTTGTTATTATTGCACCCGGATTGGCAGCGGCAAGGTAAGAAGTAGTAATTCCTAATGATGTGCCCAGTTCAAGCACTACCCGTGGCTGATAATATTTTACCATCCTGAAAAGCAATTGGCCAAATTTCTTTGGTTTCGCTGCATTTTTAGCTATGGAGGAAACGGTCCTGCGATTTGATTTATCCATTGCTGAACCGGCGCCAAAATCCTCGATGGTCAAAACAGTACGATCATCAAGTAATTGCTTTCTTAATAATTCAACCTGGCTGTAGCTGGCATATGCTGTGTTATCATTCAGCACTTTTGTAATGAAGCTAAAAATAAAGGGTGAATGAATACCATGCCCCTTACTGTTGGATGCAGTAAGATACCAGGAAATATATTTCTGTATCAGACGGAGTTTTGAATACATGATCAGCAAACTACGGGAATCAGCAGTGCATTTTCAAATATGAAAAACTATTTTCTTTCCCAGGTCTGAAAAGAATGGTTGAAAGGATTTTTTTCATCAGCTTCATAATTCTTCTGGCTTACCAGTTTCCATTTCCCGGGGTCGATGGAAGGAAAATAAGTATCTGCATCAGGTTCAGCCTCCACTCTTGTAAGATAGATCCGGGTGGCTTTATCAAATAAAATTTTGTAAATCTCACCTCCGCCTATTATCATGATCTCCTTCGCATCTGTTTCCTGCGCAAGAGGAATGGCATCATCAATATTGGTTACAGTAACCGTTCCTTCCGCAGCCCAGCCAGCCTGGCGGGTGATCACGATATTTTTCCGCCCGGCCAGGGGTTTGCCTAACGAATCAAATGTTTTTCTTCCCATCACAACCGGCATACCCCAGGTCACATTTTTGAAATGCTTCATATCATTCGGTAAATGCCAGGGCATTTTACCCTCTTTACCAATAGCATTATTCGAAGCAGCTGCAACTACAAGTGATATGATCATAATTACTATTTATGAAGTAAGCCACTATCGGATAATTTTCGGCCTCCTGCTTCTTACTTCAGGTTCCTGATTTATACAGCCACCGGCGCTTTGATAGCCGGGTGGGACTGGTAATTCTCCAGCGTAAAATCTTCAAATTTAAAATCAAAGATGTTTTTCACCGCCGGATTAAGTTTCATAGTTGGAGCCTCAAAAGGTTTACGGCTCAGCTGCAGGTTCACCTGTTCCATATGATTGCTGTATATATGCACATCACCAAATGTATGAATGAATTCTCCGGGTTGCAGGTCACATACCTGTGCAATCATCATGGTCAATAAAGCATACGAGGCTATATTAAAAGGAACACCAAGAAAGACATCTGCACTTCGCTGGTATAACTGGCAGCTTAGTTTTCCCTCCGCCACATAAAACTGGAACATATTATGACAAGGCATCAATGCCATCTCCGGCAGATCTGCCACATTCCAGGCACTTACGATCAGGCGGCGGCTATCCGGATTCTTTTTAATCTGTTGCACCAGTTCGCCGATCTGGTCCACCACTTTCCCGTCCTTGCCTTCCCAGCTTCTCCATTGTTTGCCATAAACCGGCCCAAGTTCACCGTTCTCGTCTGCCCATTCATCCCAGATGCGAACACCGTTCTCTTTCAGGTAAGCAATATTGGTCTCACCTTTCAGGAACCAGAGCAATTCATAAATAATGCTTTTCAGGTGTACTTTTTTAGTAGTCACCAGCGGAAATCCTTTAGCCAGGTCAAACCGCATCTGGTAGCCAAAGCAGCTCTGTGTACCCGTGCCGGTACGGTCGCTTTTATGAACACCGTTTTCCTGTATATGCCGGAGCAGGTCAAGGTATTGTTGCATGGCTGCAAGTTAGGAATAAAGCCGGCAGGTATTACCGGTGGCCGGCCGTTGTGGGGAAACTGTGGATTGATAAAATGCAGCAGGAAGGCTGACCAGAATCAGCGGAAATATTCTATCAGACAGGTACATTTAATTATGACCAATAACAAGAAATTATACATCCAGTTGGGAAACTTGTTTTATGCAATTGCCGCTGCTGATAAACATATCCGTCCCGAGGAAAAAAAGACCCTGAACGATGAGATAGAATTTGCCTGGAAACATTATGATGAAAGCACTGACAGGTTTGGTTCTGAACGGGCCTTCCTGATACAGTTTGAATTTGATACACTGGAAGAACAATTCACCAGTGCAGATGAAGCATTCAATCTTTTTGTGCAGTTCTTTAACGATTATAAAGACCAGATCGATATTATCACCCGCAGAAGGATATTCAACAGTGCCCGCCATATTGCCGAAAGCACCCGCAGAATCAATCATTTTGAATTAAACTACCTGGTAAAACTGAAAGAGCTGATGGATATCTGATAAGTTATTTACCTGTTCTCCTGCCCAGCTCTTTACTGATCAGTGCAAGCTCCCTCCCTGTCTGTCCCTTGACGGACGTGTTTTCCTCTGCGCGGCGCATGAGGTAAGGTATCACATCTTTAATTGGTCCGAAAGGAAGGTATTTACTGACACCGCAGCCGGCATGTGCCAGGTTAAAAGTAATATTATCACTCATCCCAAATAACTGGCTCCAGTGCACATGCGGATGATCCAGGGGCAAACCTTTTTGCAGCAGTAATTGTGTTGCATATAAATTACTATGTTCATTATGCGAAGCAACGATCAGGGCAACCTGGTCAATATGGTCAATACAAAAAGCCACGCCGGCATTGTAATCTTTATCTGTACTTTCTTTATCCGGCTGTATGGGTGAAGGGTATCCTTTCTCTACGGCTCTTTTTCTTTCATTTTCCATATAAGCTCCCCTCACCAGCTTGGCGCCAAGAATAAAGTTCCTTTCTACCGCAGCTTCATAACTATCTTTCAGGAACTGCAACCTGTCGTGACGGTAATGCTGCAGTGTATTATACACCACGCATTTCTGTTTATTGAATGTATCCATCATCAGGATGGTCACCGCATCAACCGGGTCCTGTATCCACGTTTCTTCTGCATCAATAAGTACCCCCACATTTTTATCTTTAGCCGCTTCGCAAACCCGCATCAGCCGGTGCCTTACACGATGCCATTCTTCTTTTTCAGATGCCGGCAAAAGGTCAATAGCACCCAAGAATCTTTTCATCAGCGTACCCTGCCCCTCATGCATCAGGGTATCCAGTTTTTCCAGCAATGCAAAACGGGCAAAACCGGTCACTTTCACGCTCATAAAAGGAATATTTGGTTGCGTGGATGCATAATTGATCACCCGGATAAACTCATCACAGGCATGGTCAAAATTTTCTTCACCTTCTTTTCCTTCCACACCATAATCCAGTATCACCTGCACATGGTACTTACCCAGCATTTTTGCCACGGTAGCCGTTTGTTCCAGCGTTTCTCCGCCAACAAATTGGGTAAAGATGGTATTCCGGATCAGCCCTTTTACGGGCAAACCGGCATTGATAGCCCAGGGAGTGAGTTTAGTGGCCATTTTTACCAACCAGGGTCTGCCCATCAATGAAAAAAGAAACCGGGCTTTTTTGAGCTGCTGATCGGTTTTATAATCAAAGGCAAGTGCGGTGTTGTCAAATGATATAGGAGACTGATTTTGCATGGCAGCATTTTTAACCGGGCAAAGGTAGTAGAAAGCTCCTGATGATGAAATGAGTGCCCTGGCAAAAGATTATGCTATTGTGCGCCTGTTTATTACCCTGATCAAATTACCGGGCAATCTGACAGCTCCAATGGCATTTCACCCGGCTCCGCAGGTTATGCTCTCCAAAGGGAAGGATCAGCAGCTCCCGGAAAAAAGGCAGTGAAGGGCAGTTCCCCGGTTGCTTCGAAAATACACAGTTGTTCCCCATCAAACTGCATTTACCGGCACTGTTGGCAGCAGGCTCCTATCTTTGCACAAATCGTTTTATGGAAGGTAAAAAAGCTGTTGAAAGTCTTATCATAATGACAGAGATCGTGTTACCCAACGACACGAATGTATTTGGTAACCTGATGGGGGGCCGGCTGATGTACTGGATGGATATTGCAGCAGCTCTGGCTGCCCAGAAACATTGTAATGCACCTGTAGTCACGGCATCAGTTGATAATATCTCTTTTGAAAACCCGATCAAACTGGGTAATGCGGTTCATATAGAAGCCAAAGTGACCCGTTCATTTAATACTTCCATGGAAGTCCATATGAAAGTATGGGGCGAAGACTTTACACAACAATATAAATATAAGAGCAACGAGGCTTATTATACCTTTGTAGCGCTGGATCCAGACCGCAAACCTCGCCATGTTCCGCAACTGATTACTGAAACAGAAGAAGAGAAAAAATTATTTGAAGGGGCCTTAAGAAGAAGGCAATTACGTCTGATACTGGGCGGGAAAATGAAACCGGATGATGCTGTTGAACTAAAGGCATTGTTTTTCAAAGATTGACCGTCACACCACTTCTTTGGTTTGCCAGTGATGCTTTCCCATCATCATGTATTTTTTGCTTTGCTCAATAGCATCCATTAATTGCGCTAATATCACTTCTGCCGGAGCATCATAGTCAATTACCAGCGGCTCTTTAAAGGTGACGCTGAGAAGGGTTCCTTTCTTTTTGAATTTTAACCCTGTTTTATTAAAAGCCCGCCAAAAACCATTGATCACAACAGGTATTACAATGGGCTTTACCTGCTTGATGATGAGTGCAGTTCCTTTTCTTCCCGGTGCAAAAGGTTTGGTGGTGCCCTGCGGAAAGGTAATGACCCAATTTTGTTCCAGGGCCCTGTTGATCTTACGGGTATCTGATGGGTCCAGCCCTTTTCTTACTTCCTTAGTTCCGTCATTCCATGTTCTTTTTACAGTCAATCCGCCAGCCAGCAAAAACAAACGGCTGATCCAGCTTCCTTTCATCGTGGTTTCAGCGGCCACATAATTCACCCGGGTAAATGGGTTCAGTAAATAATAAGGCAGCCCGAGCCGGTTCATCTTTCCCCATTTTACCGCACTGAAGATCTGGAAAAAGGTGATTACATCTGCAAAATAAGTCTGGTGATTGCTGACGAATAATACTTTTTCCTTCGGCAAATTCTTTAAATGCTCTGTCCCGGATATTTTAAGTTTATTGACGATAACCAGCCCCGGGTAGGATGCCAGTCCGACGATGAAGTAGACGATCTTTCGTACGGGCTTAAAATTTTTTATCCTGTCAGCGAATGAGCTCATGCTATTTTTTTCAAACGATGCATAAGCAAATTAAGGAATTGTACCTGAACAAAGAGAATTTGATGCATTAATAAAAAAGCCTCCCAATTGGGAGGCTTTTCAGTTATAAAAGCATTGGCTTAGTCAGCTTTTGTTTCTTCATTGCTTTCTCCACCTTCCATTTTCTTCTTCAGATCAGCCAGAACGCCTAAGTCACCCAGTGTGGCTTTTTCCACTTTGCTCTGGATATTCTTAACGGCTTTCTTGGTCTTGTCGGCTTCTGCTCTTGCTTCTTTCTTCACTGCTTCTGCTTCCTCTATCTTACCCTGCTCCCATATGCGTGTATGAGAAACAACGATACGCTTTTCATTGCGGTCGAATTCGATCACCATGAATTGTGCAGTTTCGTCGGCACCGATAGATTTACCATCTTCCTTAGCTAAGTGACGGTTAGGGGCAAAACCTTCCAGGCCATAAGGCAGCTGAACAGTAGCTCCTTTATCATCCCTGCGGCTCACGGTACCTTCATGAAGGCTTCCGATAGCAAATGTATCCTGCAGGGTATTCCAGGGATCTTCTTCCAGTTGTTTATGTCCTAATTGCAGCTTGCGGTTTTCTTTATCAATACCAAGGATCACTACGTCGATGTTGGCACCAACCTTCGTGTATTCACCCGGATGATTGAAACGTTTCAGCCAGCTCAGGTCGCTGATATGGATCATACCACCGATACCGGCAGCCAGTTCCACAAACACACCGTAATTAGTAATATTCTTCACCAAACCGGTATGACGGCTTCCTTCAGCAAATTTGGTTTCGATATCATTCCAGGGGTCGGCAGACAATTGTTTGATAGACAAACTCATCTTACGACTCTCTTTATCCAGGGTAACGATCTTCGCTTCATGCTCATCTCCCAGTTTGAAGAATTCTTTGGCATTAATCGGTGTGTTAGCCCAGGTGATTTCACTAACGTGAACCAGACCTTCAACACCAGGTTGAATTTCCAGGAATGCACCGTAATCTTCAATATTCACCACTTTACCTTTCACCACATTGCCTTCTACAATGTTCTCACCCAATACATCCCATGGGTGCGGAGTCAGTTGTTTCAGGCCGAGGCTGATACGTTTTTTCTCATCATCGAAATCAAGTACCACGACGTTGATCTTCTGATCCATCTTCAATACTTCACTTGGGTGAGATATACGACCCCATGAAATATCAGTGATATACAGCAGACCATCCAGGCCACCCAGATCCATGAAAGCACCAAAGTCTGTGATGTTCTTCACAGTACCTTCCAGCACCTGTCCTTTCTCCAGTTTGCTCATGATCTCTGCACGTTGTGCTTCGATATCGCTTTCGATAAGTGCTTTGTGAGAAACAACAGCATTCTTAATAGTCTCGTTGATCTTAACTACTTTAAACTCCATTGTCTTACCCACAAACTGATCATAATCAGTTACAGGTTTCACATCGATCTGTGAACCTGGCAGGAATGTTTCCATTCCAAACACATCCACGATCAGGCCACCTTTTGTTTTTGAAGTAACCGTACCAGTGATAACTTCACCAGTCTTATGCACTTCCACGATTCTTTCCCATGCACGGGTAATGCGGGCCTGGCGGCGGCTCAGGTTCAGGTGACCCTGACGGTCTTCCTTGTCAACCACCATTACTTCCACTTCATCACCAATCTTCAGGTTTTGTAAATCACGAAACTCATTGAGGGAGATCAAACCATCGCTTTTGAAACCGATGTTCAATACAACATCTGTTTTAGTCAAACCAACCACAGTTCCCTGGATCAGTTCGCCATCATTCAATTGAACAAAAGTGTTATCATACACTTTGTCATACTTTTCTCTCTCTTCATTGCTGTAAGAGATCACATTTCTTTTGTCCACGTTCCAGTCGAAATCATCGTGGGCAGTTTGCACCGGTACATTTGTTGTCGCTGTAGATACGGCTGCTGTTTCAGCAGCTGCATTCTCGGGTGCATCAGCGTTTAGTTGTTTGTTAATCAAATTTGAAAACATGATAAAATAGTCCCGAAGGGGTTTAAAATTTCGGGGCAGCAAAGATAAGATGAATATGGCTGAAACAGGCCGTTCCGGGCAGGAGTTTTTTGAGGAATTGCCCGGCTGCAACGCCTTGATTTAGCGTTCCTTGCGTCGCACATTTCAGGGTTCTCCCCGCTGCTCATCTGGATTTATTCCTATATTCACCAAAATTAGCCCCTTGCTCTACCGCTGCCTGAAAATCATGGCCCGTCTTGCCCTGCCGGTCTTTTGCCGCAAACTGGTCATTA
>APMI01034422.1_pt1 | contig 16738 bp, 14 predicted proteins | sample 667938 | NCBI WGS metagenome assembly APMI01 (sample SAMN01084076, study PRJNA167559) | wastewater metagenome | biome: Wastewater | place: Denmark: Ejby Moelle, Odense | collected 2011-11-28 | reverse complement strand
TTTTTTGTTATTAATATAATCATTATAAACATCAAATAAATAGTATTTAAGGAAATTTTTATGTACAAAATTTATTAACTCTATATTTAATATTTATGCTGATGTTTTCGGGATTAAACACTAACAAAAAATCGTTAACTTTGATCCAGTGGGGTATAATTATAATAAGCTCATTATATTGTATGCCTTTTTATAAATTTATTAAAAATTGGTAATTTGTGGGTGACCCCAATGGTGTAGCGGTAGCATAAGACCTTCCGGGGGTTTTGACCCAGGTTCGATTCCTGGTTGGGGTGATTTTTTATCTTCTATATTCCTCTTCCTTATTTTACGTCTTAAACATTATGCGTATTTTATTTTAAAATACGCTATAGTTCATGGATCCTTAGTATCTGTAATCTATTTATCTATTTATGCGCACAGATTGATCAACAATACATTTTTCTTAATAATAAATTCAAATCTAATAATAGTAATAGTAATAATGGGATCAATAATATAAACAAACCCGATCGAGTACTTATTCAACGTATAAATCTCACAGCTATTATCATTATACAAATTCGTGTGCTCTACTGATGAAGAGTATTTAGGGCTGATGAAAATATACAGAAAGCAGGAGTTCAATTTTGATTATGTTGCTGTGCTTGATAAAATTGTATAGCAAGAGCATGTTGGAGATATTGTTAAAATGGTCAATATTAATAGAGTAAATTTAGCCAATCAATACATGAAGTGTAGTTAGAATTAACCGATTATTAAAAATAATTATTCTAAATGGTTACGAGTGCATGGCTGTGAAGTATACAAAATAAATGAGATTGGTACTAGTTTCAAACATGTGAAGATCTGCATTGAGTATCTAAATTTCACTTTGAAAGATTATTTACTCAAACTACCTCCATCAGCTATACCTTCAGCTAATATATTTCCTTAACCCATATTGTATATTTTAAGTTCGATAATCGACAGTTATACAGTTCTGGCTTCACATACCTTTTCTTCAACTATTTTCAGTCTGATAAAATCGATAACAACTTTAAATCTTATTTATATAAATCCTTAGGGTTACTTGAAATTTATTGACCTGCCCTTGTTTAATTTACAAGACTATCGTCGGGAAGTTAAATAGTAATGTTTGAGGACTTGTTGCAGTGACCAAGTACAAAAGTAGAGACATGGGATTGTCAATAAAGGATTCAGCAGCATCAATAGTTAGAGATCAAAGAGTTTTGTTTAAGGTGGTCAATAATCAGGGAATCAAAAGGCAAGAAGCTAAAAAGTTTTTATGACGCGATTTAAAAAAAATTGTCAGATTCATCAAAAAGCAAGTATATTAGCAATTAGAAAAAAGCAACAATAAATTAGACGAAAGCGGATGTATCGAAACAAGTAGAAGCAAAAGCATAAATTTAATTGGAAACTATAAGGCTGAAATTTTGAGCTAACAAGAACATCCCCTCTGGTTGAAAATTTAAAATTGCAATAAAGTGGACAGCTTAATAAAAATATTTCAGTAAATACCAAACATCCCTAGATCTTTGTAGTTCAGCAAGAGCAAGATAGGTGAACAGTTCAAATAAATAAGAAAAACAACAACTAGCTCGACATTATAATCATTTCCTACTAGTTAACTATTTCGTGAAACTAAGATTACAAAATAAAACAATAAAAAGTTTCAATTCTATTCTAATGGCCATGCTAATACGACTTAGATTAACCTTAGTTACAAAAAGTGAATGAAACCTTTATTTCAATAATAATTTAATTAAATACTTGATTTTATGTAATATTGAGAGACAGAATAATATATTAGAGTATCATTTTGGGATAAGAACGGACTGAGCTAACGAAGGATGATTTCGTAGCATGTTTTGCATGCGTAAAGCAATACTTTAATCTTTTAGTTACTCCAAAAAACAATATTTCTTCTTTAATGCATCTCTGTCGATTGCCGCCTGCATATCAGTTTCAGTCATAAATTTTCTATCAAATATTGTATTTTGTTTAGTATTCTCTTCTTGCTTATTGTAATATTTGTGTTCTGTGACAGTACGTGTTGGTGGTCGATACTGTCTGCCCTTATTTGCTAATTTTTTGTATTTCGTCACCATTTTTTGTTCAGTATAGCGTAATTACTCTTCATAAAATTATTGTGCTGTTTAATTTATATTTACGACGGTCATTAGTCTACCATTTTGCTTCTTCTTCCTAATGAATACGACTTATTGAGGATTTTACAGTTATTATTATGTGAATAATGCACTTTTTTGCTATAAATTATTTGGTTTTAGGTATTGCTCGTTGATTAAGGGCTATGTATGAAAATTTATTTAATCTGAGGGCACCTATTTCTTTGTGAATTTCGTGTCTGCTGTCGACCGATAATAAGTTAATGACTTTTTCTTCTTCTCTTATAAACTTTCAATTTTATCAGGAGATAGCCTATCACCCTTTGCACTCGCTTTCGAATATTGCAGTCTCCCAAAACCAAAATCGTCAGGCTAAGAATGTACTTTGGCAAATCGATCAGCCTATGCAGCATCATAGGTAATACTTCTGACTATATTTTACGTTCTTCCGTTTTTACTCATATTGTTTGCAAGTGGCTGCAAATTCGTAGCCACAGTTGCAGACATTGAGCTTTACTCTGTACTAAAGTTACGAACTAAACGATTAGTTTTTCGCATATTTTGCATCTTACGGATCTTAGCGAGGAAATTTTGCACCACGTTCTATCTATTGTCGGTGTTTTTATTTTTTATTGTGCTCTATAGACTATTATTTTGCATTAAAATCTGATGATGTTGAGCATCCCAAGGAGAAATGTAGTCTAAGGGTGCCTTTTGATGAGCGTTAAGCAATTTTTTAATATTTTGAGTAGCTCTTTTTTTGCCTTTCTGTAGTTTCGTAGACTAGGATAACATAATCCTTGTATAAAATTATCAATAACCTTGGGAACTTATAATGTGACTAATGGAAAAATACAAATATCATGCAAGTTTAAATCTATTTATTTAACTTCTCCTCTTTTTACAACTCTTGATGTACATATTTTTAGCTTTATTCATGTAACTTTTAACAATTTAATCGACCACTTATCCATTTCTCATTAGATCATCGCTTTGTCTCCAGTCCTATTAGTCCTTATATTATTATTTTTATGGACTCCGTTTGTGTTAGGGAATTGAAAATTTGATTTACTATTTACTTTTGTGACTGCTTCTCCGTTTCGCCTTTATTGAAACTTTACTACGTTACTTATCAATATTGCTGCTCTGATTAGCATACGAACGAGCTTAATTACGTGAGATACTGACTAGTCTCGAGGCTGATGAATTCAAAATATGCTGTATTGTAGACCCTAGTCCAGAATTACTAGTTAAATGCTGACTATTACCTGAAATTGAATTTTTTACTAAATAGCACCGACCTTCATTTATATTTTACTATGCTTGTGGATTACTATCGATGTTTTTGTTTAGTATTCCTATCTTGTTATGTCGTTGGTAATGGGTCGATTTAGGTCGAACTAATTATAAAGTTTGATGATTATGGCCAATACTGTTAGTTTCTTGAAATATTTTTACTTCTTATTTTGGTTTTAATTTCTATGTATCGCTTAATTGTTTAACAGGAACCCATTATCGGTTATCTTATGGGTTTGAACTTTGTTACCTGCTTTTATTTACATTTTAGGATTGCTGACTGACTTTCAAATAATGTAATAGCTATTAAAATGTCCTTGAACTGTGTGGTTGCAAATATTTGTGTTTCTACATTGATCGCATCTGTGAATAAAGTTTCGCTAATGCCAATATGAATTTTTATTCATCTGCGCACTCACCTTTGTAGAATTTCAATAATCTTCTTTGAATTAGATATACAGCAGTTTAGAGACATTAGTCATAAGTTTATTATTGCTGTCTAGTTGCGAACCCAGAGTATATTGACATCTCAGCCTGTCTTTTATAACAATTTTATTAATAATGATGAAATAAAAGTTTTTAGCGAAATTTTGATGTCAAAATAAACAGAGCTCAGATCAATCGAATCAAATTGTCAGTCTTCATGAGAACGTCAAGTTTAACGTACTATTCAATCATCTGTTCCAACAGTGATTACTGATAACCTTTCATTAATATACTTTTAAGTAGGGTGCTGTACTCCACTGATTTGGTGGCACTGTACGTTAGCATATCTTTGCATATATTGAAAATTTGTGTTACTCCACCTGTCTCATATTTCTTACTGTCACCTTTGCGAGTTACAATAGATTCCTGGCTCTACTCGATCAAAATTAGAGCGTCGTTTATATCGCCTTTGGAGATTTCATTTGAAAATCTAAGTCTTGCCTATGTTAAATATAAAAAATTTACTTTAGCTTGAGCTAATCTCAATAATGCCAAGAGACTTCTCATTGTAATATAAGCTTCACCTTGATTTCTTAAGTCAACTTGTTCTTGCCTCTTTTGAATATATCTGTTGACAATCTATTTATGGAGTTATTCAGTCAGAGCTGGCTCAAATTGTTTACTCAAAGCAACATAAGCTCTAATGAACTCCGGAGAAAATACTTCGTTATGTTCAAATGGCGCCTTGCCAGTCTTGTGAACGAGACCAATGTGCTTTGCCAATTCTGTATCTTTTGCTCTGTCCTTAGTATCAAGCAATACGAAAATAAGATCAAAACGAGATAGTAAAGCTGCAGGCAAGTTTATGTTTTTCTCAGCGGAGACTGCTTTGTTATAGCGACCATATAGAGGGTTAGCAGCGGCAAGAATTGAAGTTCTGGCATTTAGACTTGTGGTGATGCCTGCTTTAGCAATTGAAATTGTTTGCTGTTACATCACTTCATGGATTGCAGTTCTGTCATACTAATCCATTTTGTCGAACTCGTCAATGCAACACACACCCATGTCAGCCAGCACAAGAGCGCCTGCTTATAATGCTAATTCCTGAGTGTTAGGATCTTTGACGACAGCAGCAGTCAGACCAACTCCTGAACTACCCTTGCCTGTTGTGTAGATCCCTCTTGGTGCCAAATATGAAATATGCTTGAGAAGCTGTGATTTAGCGATTCCAGGGTCACCGAACAAAGCAATGTTAATTTCTCCTCTAATTTTCAAATTATCAGGCGTGACTTTAGTAACACCACCTGCTAATAGTAATAGTAATGCTTTTTTAACACTTTCAAGTCCATAAATTTACGGTGCAATAGATTTGGCTAATTTCTAAAATAATTAATCTTCAGTATAGCTGGCTCTAATTTTGTGAATTTACTCAATGCGTTCTTGGTTTAAGTTCATTTCTACATATTTCTTCTTTTAGCGGGTGATCTTCAAAGCCATTAAATGCAAGTTGAATGTTAATTCAGTATCGTATGCTGTTTTTCTTCTTGGCAGGAGAATGCCTTGAACCATTATCACATCGCCTGGAGTGGCTTGTTTTACTAAGTGACCTCTGACTTGAATAGTGAAGTTTCTTGGAATTTTTCCTTGTTTTAATTGATCTGGGGTTTATTGGATTTTGAGTTACTGATAGGATTTAAACTTTGAGTGACCAGGTAAAAAAGATAATTTTCCATTTGTATTATTTTCAATGCATATTTTAGACTGACATTTCATAATAGGTCCAAACTGTTCATTGTTAACTTCATAATAATTCTCACTTCCACAAGTATCACAAGTGTAGGTTCCAATAATAAGCTCAGGCTTGACTTAAGTTGCCCTGATAACAATAGCTTTGCAGATAACAATAGAACCAATTTTTTAAGAAGTAAAGTCACTAATACACTATTCATGTATTTTGGAACCTGGACCATACACAATGGCGACATCACTGAATTATAGCATAGTTACTATTCTCTGTAGGTCTGCATGGGTATTCTCTAGTTTTCGCTGTGTGGGCCTTCACTGTTGACATTTTATCTTCGTTGCTCTTTCAAAATATTTTCAAGCTTGTGCTTAATTTCCTGCATATAAGATTGCGTACATTTTCAGTATTGACTGCGATGCTGCGTTTAGGCATCATCTTATCCAGAAGATCCTCAAATATTTTGTTGTACCGGATGGTATTTTTCTTAAACCCTTCGACCAACTATTTTTCATCGTCTTTCCTGAAATAAGCCTCAAGATCTTCCATCAATATCTCATAGTTATCGAGTACTTCATTTGCTAGTTATTGCTTCGTAATTAACAATGCGTACCATTTTGATCATATATTTGCGACGTCCATACTGTTCGTAGCCGTGATTCACATCCATGAGGTCGTAATCTTAGAAATTTTTGAGAAACTACTAACATTTGCTGACTTTCTCTTCGTAGCTAAGTCTCTTCACTTGCTTTTTCATCTCTCGCGCTATGTTTAGTAATATTGAATTAAAAATAAATTCAAATGGCGGAAAAAAATGTTTAAAGTCTAATGCACAACTGAGAGGCAAAAATATAATCTCCAACAAATATCATGTAAACTTACTTGTTTATCATTTTGGACTTAATTTCAATAATTTGTTGAGTTTAATGAAATTCATCTTCTACTGTTTACTTTTGATTAATATTAGTGCTCAACTCCATGCACTCGTAAGTGAAGAATCATCGAATAATTAAACTTCATAATAACCCTGTTAAGTAATATGACTGGGGCAGCACCAATACCGATAGTTTTGTTAGTCGGTTTAGTAAAATGAAATAATTGAAGACCTATGCGGAATTATGGATGGGAGTTCATGCTAATGGCTAGTCTGAAATCTAAATACAATCTTAGCCTGGGTTATCTAAATATATCAAATTTTCATAGTTTCTTACTAATAACAAAACGAAACCAATTTAATTCCTGTTCAAAATACTAAGCATATAAAAATGTCTATCAATACAGGTCCACCCAAACAAATCACAGGCAGTTGAACTGCATCGAGATCATCCTACAGCGTACCCTGAAGATAACGATAAGCCATAAATGTTTTACACTTTGTCTTAATTTGAATGCTTTCTCGGTTATGTTTCGTAATAAGAATTTAATAGACTGATCAAACTTCCATATTTTCATAAAATATCTGCATCTAAAACCCCAAAATAAGCGATGCTAGCATTAACAACTCTATCGATATAAAATCAGCAATAAATATTAACAAATTGCCTGCACAATCTATAACAAATCCACCCGTCTCGATACAAAAATTATACAAAACACAACAAAATATGGAAAATAAACTAAGATTTCAATAATGATATCGGTATTGTCGTCAGTTTCTTTTTAGAGTATCGAGTGTTACCTGCGGGAGTATGCTTCTATATTGATAGTAATATTCCGCATGCTTATATCTATGGGCAATGTTTGGAAGTTATGAAGAATAGTGATAATGTGTGTAGACTTGGGCTCACGCCGAAATTCAAAGACCCTAAGGCGATGTAAACTGTGCTTATTGACACTTATACCAAGATTACATAAATTTAACCCATCATTACAAAACAAAATTAGGTTCAACACGCGTTATTGACTAAAAAAGGACTTAATATGGAAATAATCACATCACTCAATGTATAAAGTGTTTAAACCTTTGCGATAAATTCTCACCAAATGCCGCGAATATTATTATTATTGTAAGGTACCCTTTTTATCTGCCATAAAGATGAATAATACCAATAAGCGCACTAATGCGAACCAGGAACTGTCATATTTTTGCAAGCTAATGTCGAATACAAAGCAAAATTCACAAAAGGTAAAGGAAGTGCTTGCATAACTTGGTCAGAATTTCAGAGTCTGTGATAAAAATGATTATTATATTCGTGTATAGCTTATGTCCACCTAATTAATATAACATTGTGTAGATTGGCTTTATGGGCGGAAATTAGTCCAAACTCACAGAAGAAAATAAGAGAAAACTCGATAAAGGATAGCCAGTGCTTTTAGGAGCTGGAGTGAAAATTACGAAAGACCCCAAAACTGGTAAACTGATCGGAGTACCTGAATAATGGGTGAAAGGGTACGATCTTCCCATGGACGTGGATATTTCAAAAACAGTAAAAACAAAGCACTTCTCCAAATAGATAAAGCCTGAGGAAGACCTACCAGAGTCAATCATTCAATTTATCAATCAACAGCCTATCCACATTAGCAAGTATTCATTTATTTACGCAGACCTTCTAACTTCCAGCATAAACTACACTTGGAAGTCGATTTGAACAGTCCCATGGGTATCAAGGGATTGACTGACGATATGCTTAAGCTGTTCAAGAAGAACGATATCAGCAGCAATGATATTAAATAAAACCCCGGGGCCATGATTCAGATTATGCGAGGACTTGAAGCTCCGCAATAAATACCAGATAATGCTCTACTGACTGATGCTGAGTTCAACAAGGAAGTTGCTAAAATACAGTTCAAACCAGAAAATCCTAATGAAGCTTATCGATTTGCCAAACAATTAGGTAAGGGAGCAATGTGCACTGTGTATCAGGCCTTTAATCGTAAGAATAGTAACGAATGCTGGGCAGTGCGAGTCATGAAAGTGCCTGAACAAGATATTCTTCAAAAAATTAAAATCGAAGCAGCTGTGATGTCGATGTGTTCAAATCCAAACATCGTAAACTATCACTCTTCTTACTATTACATGAACTGTCTGTTCATGTTTATTGAGTTCATGGACGGAGGCTGTCTCACTGAGCTTATCTACCAGTACATGAAGAACATTCCCGAAAATGTGTCTGCATTTATCATGAGGGAGATTCTTTTGGGTCTTTAAATGTTGCACAAGCATAAGCAAATCCATAGAGATCTCAAGAGCGACAATATTCTAGTTGATAAAAATGGTAGAATTAAAGTTGCTGATTTTGGTTTTGCTATTCAGTTGACTAAAGAACAAAAGAATAGAAAATCAGTAGTCGGTACGCCTGCATGGATGGCCCCTGAGCTGATCAAAAAATAAAACTATAATGAACTTGTTGATGTCTGGTCGGTGGGAGTAATTGCAGTTGAGCTAGCTTAAGGAGAACCCCCATACCTTAGACTGCCTGCTCTTAAAGCTATGTATTTTATTTCGACGAAAGAGGCTTTCCGATTGAACAAAATGAAATTTTCAGAGCACTATTGCGATTTTGTTGCCCGATGCTTGGAGAAAGACATCAATAAGAGATGGTCAATAAAACAGCTTTTAATGCACCCGTTCATCACGCAGATCGGTTCAGGCGAGAAAGAGCGAGACATCTTTGCTAAAATGGTGCGCGACAAGAAAGACGTGTCGTTATCTTAATTAATGGCACAGTCATGATTAAATAGTTTATACGTTTCGATAATAAATTACAAGCTTTTAAAATTACCTCTCAGGAAATTATAAGTTGAAATTATCAACAATTTATTGAAATTTTATTAATATAAAATAAAGAATTGCTGTTACTAATAACAGATGATCTCGGGCACCTTTGAGACTCCAAATATAAGGCTGTTAATCAGATTTTTGTTATGGATATTAGGCTAAAGGTTGTAATGATTGCAAGTCAAAATAAAAACTTGAACAAATCTTATTGGATAAGTCGTTTTATGTAATTGAAATCATCTATCAAATTTGGAATGTTTTTCGTGGCTGATACCTTCTCTTGTTTGGGATATCAAGTATTTTACTATTTGGCAGTTGATCATATTACAAGTTTCGTCCTTCATTGACTCGGAAAAGCAGGCATCTCTAATGAAAATAAGTGAGTTATCTGGGTAACAGCGATGCCAAATTATTAAAGTCCATTGTTTATGTATAAGTCTTATAATATTTCAATGTACCGTGAAACACTGGAGTATTCGGTGGATTACAATCGAGATAACTAGCTCAGCTTCATATTTGAGGAGCAACAGCATGGTCTCTATCAGCAGAGAGAATAGAGCCCATAAAAGCTTGAAATTCTGACATCCCATAAAAATAAATCGACTGATCCGTAGAAATTACGACTTTAGAATGATCAGCCAAGCTAAAGTGAGGAATGTAACTAATAAGAAAAAGCCTAGGACCCCAATTTAACTATTGAGTTGAGCATCGCGAAGTTGTTTAAAATTCAGAAATCCAAAAAGGGTCGGCAAAAATAAAAAAAAAACATTTACCATATTTTCAAAAATTAAACTGTCTCATATCTGGCTATCTTATGCCAACTGAAGATTCTGTGTTAATAGGACCGAGCTCGGGTTTAGCAATTCAAGTAGGAATCTCCATCAGTGGCCAGTTTTCGGAGATTACTCCAAAATTAACGTATAAAACAAAAAATAACTTAATTTTATTATTCCACCTAATCTATTAAAAAATTTTTCCAAGCCGACAGATTGGAGTTTTTTAGGAAAATTGAAATCATTAAGAATTTTCACTTAATGCTTGACATTCTCACTAAAAACAACTAATTTTAAGAACGGGCTCAGAGTCATTGAGCTCAAACTACTGATTTTGCTAATATTTCAGTCCATGAATTATAAAACTTATATTATATAATTTCTACAACAGTCTATAAATATCATTTGAACAATTGAGTCACCAAAGCCTAAGCCCCGTTTTTCTCTATTTTCTATACTTATTTGGTATTCTCTTGCCGAACCGCCAGTAGTCCCCCCATCTCAGCTTCTTTACTTCTTTATATTAGGGACCATGGCTTTTGGCAGATACTCTCCTCTCAAAGGTCCCTAACTTAGTGCAGATGTTCAACACTGTGTGTTTACCCCTTCTCATAATGGGGAAAATTACTCTTTCCCACTCATGGGTTATGTTTGGCTCATTTTTGTCGAGTTTCGTTAAGTTTTAATCAGCTTATTTCTTTTGTAAAATTAAGTAACTATATTTTTAATACCGAACTGCTTGGTCGGTTGGCAGCTTTCCAAATACATTTTGAGGGTAAATCCCTGACGGTTGGTCGAAGTGGCACCACCTCTTATCTTTTGCCAAGGGACATTTTTGCTGATGAGGACACGGGGCGGCAATGTACATACCTTTTTCTATTGCCCATTTTCTTACTGCATGAATCAAGCGTGATCCGAAAGGAGACCCATACTAAGAAATTACTAAAAATCCCTCATTTCGAACTTTACCATACAAAGCTTCGAGATAAACTTCAACAAGATCTGGCTTTAATTCATTGATAACATATCCCGCATACACGATGTCTACCTGCTTGATCTCACTTGACATTTCTCCTAGAGACTCAAAATATTTGATCTTCATGTCTTATGTCAGAAATTTAGCTAATTTCCTCATTTTCCCAGCAGGCTCAACACTATACACTTCGCCAGTGTCATCAAAAATATCAATAAAAGCACAGGATCCTGCAGATAGTCCTCCACCAAAATCAAGAAATGATCTCGGTTTAAAGGTCGGGTATTTATATTTTATTTCGGTCATTAAGCGGACAGCAGTAGCGTAAGATCTTGGAGCCCTGTTCAATAAATATGATACTGCTATATTTTGAGTATAAGACATTTCAGGCTTAAATGTTTCATTATCTACGTTACGTGTCTCTTTTTGGATTGGTTATTCATCTTTGTATATTTTTTGTTCCCCGATCAAATATATCTGTTCTACTTGTCGCTATTTTGGCACTTTCATTTAAAGTCTTTGGAATTTCAAGTGCTCGTATTGCTAGAAATCTAGTTTCTACTCACTATACCTGAGTGACATAAGTTTAGAGAAATTTTGCGCAATATCTCGTAATTTTGTTTGTCCATACTTATGAAATACTTTCTGAGCTTGCTTTAAATAAGAAACTGGCAAATACTGAGGATCTAGTCTTACTGAACTTAATTATTACAAAGTCATTTATTCAGGCTGAATTCGATCCTTTTTAGGAACAGGCTTTGGCATTGCTTTGTTGTACAGCTATTTTTACCGATCTTTTGCTGTTTTCTTTTATCCGAACTAAAACTTTTTTCTCATTTATTATTATTCGTATTCCTAGAATTTGGGTGCATACTTGACCTTGAAAGCTTTCTATACTGTAACTCGCTATCCTCGAGCAGCATGCCCGAGATTGGATAGCTCTTATTCTGTGAATTTAGCTTTTTCTGTTCCTTATGGCGGTTTTGAAATAGATTTAGTGAGTTTTCGAGCATGAAATCGAATGCTGGCGATTATTTTGATCAACATTGGCCTGCCAGTATTTACTTAATTATAAATAGCCTGTAATAAATAATTAAATGTGATTTCAGTCCAACTATCATACTTTATAGAACAAGCACATAATTAACATTTTTGTCAATAGATCTGACAATAGAGAAGCTTTAATCTTTGATCGAAATGAATTTTAATTAATTAATAGAAAAAATTATTTATTATCGATAATAAAGTTCTAAACAGTACATAAATAAGTATTACAAGTCCATATTATTTAGAGTGTACATTTTTAGCGTGGGTATGGACCAAATTTATTAATAAAATATAGTAATAAATACGGTAATTATATGTTATATAAATTTTATTACATCTAATTGACCTTATAATAATTGCAATAAACACGCTCATGTACAACAGCTACAGAAAATCAGGTGACGCCGACAAATGTAACATTGCATTTTATGCAGACAACGAGAATGATATTCCAACGGCTACTAAAACAAACTACATTGATACTTCTCCCTACCGCAACAATACTTCTGGCTTGAAGTCTCCCAGCAGAGTGATGTCTAAAATACAAGGAGTCAGAGACAGCATTGGCTCGATGATCAATGAAATCAGCCATAAGAAAAATTAGAATGCTTAAGCTGTTTTGAGAGTTAAGAATGTCAATGCTGAGGCCATGAACGTACTTAGGTAGGAAGATCAATATCAAACTTACACTCCTAAAAAGTCCGACAGAGCCAATACCAGACAAAATAGAACTATCGGAGGAGCCCCTGACTATGACAATGTCCCTCAACAAGGATTTTCATCAGAATTCAATCTTTTTGGTGACAATGTCCCTCAGTTCAAAAGTCTGTAACAAGAGAATTTCGAGCTCAGAAAGGCTTTATCAGAACAAGTGAGAGTCAACAACGATCTTATTGCACGCATTAGATTCTTATAAGCCTAAAATCACGACCTAAAAACTCAACTAGGTCATGTTGATCCAAGCAAGATGCTGCGATCTACTAGATACAATAGCGTAAGCTACGATGATACTAATAACGAATTCGCCCCACTGAGTCCCGTCCAACCCAAATATCAACCAGCATCACCTAGAATAATAAGTGACGGATTCATTTCATCCCCTTACCTAGCTCACGATGTGAACCGCAATACCTATAACGCTGGTTCAGGTAACTATGGAGCAAGCAATAGCTTTGGTCAGGGCAATTTCTATGGTGCAAACTCAGGTACAAACTATGGATCAGCTTCATTCAATACTCCCAACTGGAATGTCCATAACCCTGAATCGCATGCCTTGTTGAGTGACCTAGACCACCTCAAAAGATAGAATGAGGCATTACGTCAGAATACTTTGTCCATGCTCAGGAATCATTGAGTGATTCGTGTCCATTTTACTATTTTGTTATATACTTACCTTTATATAAAAAATAAATTATATGTAAAGTATTTAAAAATATTTCGTTATATGAACCAATCAGAAACATCTTTTTCTTAACTTAGTTCGTTTAAGATGAGTTGTACCACTAATTTATTTCAAAACTGGATTATTCTTAGCAGCTCTTGAGTTGGTCTCTTTTACTGTAATTAAACCTTTGAAACTAATTCTAAATGACCTAATCTCCAATGGTCTTAAACCTAGTCGATCGCCATCTAATTTTCCTTGACTTTCTAGACTAATTTCATCAGTTTTAGCTCCCCAATATCTTCTCCATTTACTTTTAGTAGTCTCTTTAGGAATTCCATTTGCATAACTTTATTTAATGTCACTGAATTTCAAGTTAAGACCTAGCTCATCAATCGACCATTCGTATGTGCCTTGATTGCCTCTGTACTTGGTGAAGATCAAATTTGAAAATTCACCCATGTTTTGGAATCTAAGCACGATTTATGTGGGACTCACGTAGAATATTGAATATTTTAGGTTGTTCATTGGACCAAGACCTGGAGTTTGAGCTGCTTGGCTGTTTCCGTTTTTGGATGAAACAATATTAGCTGTTGATGTCTTTGTGAAAAATCCAATTAATGCTTCATCATATGATCTTTGCCATGTTCTTTCAGTGTCATCCTGAGCAGAAATCAACGCAAACTTATATCTGAAAGTGTTATTTACAACTTTGTAGTAACCCTAACCGACACCCTTTCCATCATCCATAGCAAGTCTATCAAAATTGATCAACAGTGATTTATCGTAAGCAGCTACTCCTTGAGCTCGATCAGTGAAAAACAAGAACTTCTTACCATCTTCCTTGAAGTAAGCGAATGAGCATGCAGGGTATGTGTTTCCATTTATGGCATCCTCGGGTTTAGCAATTATTTCATAATCTGGTCTCTTATTGAGATCTCTCTTGGCTACAAGGAATCCATTGGAATCATGATATAAAGTATCGCTTTTTATTGTTGAAGAGACTTTCATAAAGTAATCGGCCATAGTTCTGTCTTCGGGCTTGAAAACATGGACAACATCAATCATGTTGAGCTGTTCATTCATTACGGTTATTTTAATGTTTGATGCAGCAGAATTTAGAACTACTCTTTTGAATGTTTTTCCCTCAGCAGATTTGAAAGAGTTGAACTTAGATCTAATAGGCTCAATTTTTCCATTATTAGACATAATATACATTCCGGGTACGACATGTTCAGTCTTGTCATTTCTTCTTCCATACTTATCCCAAGCCATAGTCTGCCTTGATGATCCTTGGTTGGGTGAAGTGTATAACCCGATGGTAATATATTCGTTACCTCCAAAGTACTCGTATTTTATTTAATGCTGAGATGCTGGACTAATTGTGAAGGTGAAGTCTGGGCCACTCCATACATTGCTTTCTACTTTCTTCAGCTCGAATATTTGAGATGACATTTGATCTTTTGACTTCTTGGAAAGTGAGAATTTATTGACTCCTGCATGCAGCTGCGCTTCAAAAACAAGTACACATTTGTTTTATTAGCAGAAGATATCTTAGTCGTGGTCAGTCAAATCATAAAATGTTTCACTTGGGAGTCCTAATTATATTTTTTATTTTCTAGATCCGCCATGAGCAACAATATATAACTCTCTCGCATCGGGACCATTGACCTCAGAGTCAGGTATTTGACATTCGTTTTAAGTTTAATAAAATTTGCAAAGAATAGTATCGGATCCTCCATGCATTTTTACGAGATTTTGAATAATTTAATTGGATTTTACCTTAACTCTATTTCTAAAATCGTCTTAAATGTATGTTTTTGATGTTGCTGTGATACCGTCGTGATGCTGAAGCACAGCCAATAGTTCTTCTGAATTTTTAAGCACCTCTTCATTCTCAGAGTAGTTATTGAGAGCAAGGATAGATTTTCTATAAAAGTTAACAAGTCTTGAGAAATCTTTACAAGTTATTTTAAGTTAAGGGTCAGTTGTATAGTAACCAGTCCAATATCGGTCCTGATCCCAGTTTGGAATGAAATCCCAGCCTCGAGTGGGTAGTGTATTTTGATCATAGTACTTAGTCACCATATCCAAATAATCTGAAGGATTACCATACTTAAAAGCAGGGCAAGTTGCACTTTTGTCTTGGTTTAGAGCTTTCATAGCATTTTACAAATTTACAAACTCTTCAGTTACGAATTCTTCAAAATCATTACCTAAGAATCTGAATAGCTTATTTTTGTGGTAATAGTTCTTCATAGCTCTTTGGATGTCGAGAAAATCTTGCTTGATATACTCAGTTCGACTACCTCTTAAATTGTTGACTTCATGCAAGAAATGTCTGACTTGATTCATGACTCCTCCATAAGTTAAGTTATTAGAATCTGAGACAGGAGTCCAATAAAACTAAAGAAGAGGTGCGGTTTTGTGTAGATTCACATAACGATCGTCGACTCTTTATATTCCTTGAAACTAAATTCCAAGTAAATGCTATAATGCAGCTTGTGAATGTGAATGCCCAAAGCTATCAGTAGCCCATCCGATCTTAACCTGATAATCCAGTTAATTGTATAAGAATTTCATACCCAAAGTGTACTGATCAAGAACATCATCATAGTAGCATACAGCTTAGTCATTTTAAACCCAGCCGCCGTTAGCGATATCAAGTTGCCCATCCATGAGTAATTGTTTAACTCTGGTCTTTTTATCAAGTGGCAGGTAATCATACCAATCCTTGAAAAACACAATTTCAGTGACAAAGTACTTGCGGAGTTTGTTATCGACTAGGGCAGCATACATTGAGTTAAATATAGTCTTGGAGTTACGCTGGTTCATGTTATACAGAAATCCTTGAGGGACAAAATTTATGCTTTTGAGCTCATCGTCAGTGTTTAGCCAGAAAGCATCCATATGCGGGTGGAAGGTTATCAGGAACTCGTCGTCAGTAGGCAAGCATGTCTAACACGAGACAGAGGTCAATATTACAGTAAGGGTCACTAACAAGATTAGCCTTTTCCACATTATGAATCTAATAATTACATCAATTTTAAATATATTTCTTATTTCTTAAGGGTACCAGATATGAGTTTAAGCTATTTATTATTGTGAAATTAAAGTAAAATAGTAAAATTACTAAAGCTATTTAATATTATGTCAGATTTATTACAAATAATTAAAATACCAAATTTATATAATTTAAGAAGAATTTAATCGATTTGATTTAAAGTTAATTAACTAAATCGTAGATTAAT
>APMI01027877.1_pt1 | contig 16741 bp, 15 predicted proteins | sample 667938 | NCBI WGS metagenome assembly APMI01 (sample SAMN01084076, study PRJNA167559) | wastewater metagenome | biome: Wastewater | place: Denmark: Ejby Moelle, Odense | collected 2011-11-28 | reverse complement strand
TCTTCCGATCTCCGGGTTTGACTTTGGTGGTCTTGTCATCAAGTTTCAAACGAACGGCGAACACCTGTTTGCCTCTTTCTTCCGGAGTCTGCAAGTTGGCTGGCGTGAATTCGCCCTGAGTCGCTATGCTCTCAACTCGGCAAGCAACAATATGGTCAAGTCCGTCGCACTTGACCTCAGCGACATCATTCAGCTGGACTAACGCCAATGCCGATTCCGGGAGATAGACTCGAAGGTGTAGATCGATCGGATCACTCATTCGAAAAACCGTTTGTCCAGCCGTGATTAAATCTCCACATGCGACAAGGCGGCGTTCGATATACCCGCTTCGAACAGCGCGAACGACTTGCTCGCTCGACTTGATCCGAGAAGCTTTGGCTTGGTCTTGAGCGGCCCGGGTAGCCGCAGTGGACTGCTTAGTTTGCAGGTTTCGGCTGCCTTCCATGAGCGCATTCAGGGTGATCTTGGCTTGTTGCACTTTGGCGCGAGCCGACGCTATGTCTTCGGGTCTCGTTCCGGATTCGAGCAAAGAGAGATTCGCCTCGATTTGGTCAAGTCGTGCCTTTGCCGCATCCTTTTCTTCATTTCTTGTGCCTTCGGTCAAAAGCCGCAAAGCTTCTCGAGACTGGCGGACCTCTGCATCTGCCGCTCGGATGTCCTCCGGACGAGTCTGTAGATTTCGCAGGGACGCTTCGGCTGCTTCACGTTTCTTTCGCGCAGATGTCGCATCGGCTCGAGCTTGTTCAGCCAATTTTCCGGCAATCGCTCCTTGATCTGCCAAAGCAGTTTTTCGGTCAGCCTCCCTTATCGCTACTTCCTCTTGCGCTCTTGCCGAATCAAGATCGGCCTGAGCTTTAGCCAGCTCGTTATCGGTTGGCCCTTTATGCGCTCGATTAGCTTTCGCAATGGCAGCATCGAGAGCACTTCTCGCCTTTTCGATTTCAGCGGGTCTTGGTCCAGACAACGCTTCCTTGTATTGCGCGCGAGCTTCACGCACCGAAGCTTTAGCTACAGATATTTCGTCTTTTCTCGGTCCATTTATGGCTCGATCGAGTGCTGCCTGGGCATCGGCAAGAACAGCTTCTTGCTTTCGTATATCCTCTTGCTGCCCCAAAAACACTTCCTTCTCTTTCAGCTGAGCTTGAATCGCTTGGTTTTGAAGTGATTCAGTTTGAGCGATATCCGGTGCCGAGTCCAAAACGGCCAGAACATCTCCAGCGTTCACATAGTCGCCCTCGCTGACGGACAACGAAACGACGCGTCCTCCCACTCTCGGAGATACCAAAATCGGTTGCGTTTCGAATGTGCCAGATAATTCGCCACGATCAATCTCGCGTTTCCGGTCGACTAGAAACCCAGCAAGTATGAGCGAACTCGCTGCGACGACCGCGATCATAGGTGCCTTATTCATAAGTTATGACCGCCTAAACCATTCATGAAATTGTTTAAGTGCATTTGGAGAATTTCATCCCTGGTCGCTGTCGAAAACGGAGTCGCTCCAAGCACAACCGAGCCGAGTCCAAGCGTGAAGAGTGGGCCTATGAAAGACCTCACTGTAAACACTGGGTCTGAGACTCGCATGATTCCCAAATCCATTTGCTTTTGAAAGTACTTCTCAAGAAATCCCATCATTCGGATCGGACCGATTTTTGAGAACATGAGTGCCAACTCCGGTTGGCGTACTGCCTCGCCGATCAGCAATTTTATCACTGCTGTCCCAGATTGATCCTCAAAGAGGTCGAGGTAAGCATTTGTGATGAGCGCGAGGACCTCTTCAATTGGTCGCTCCATTAACTCATCCGCTCGGTTGAGTAACCGTATCGGCGGCGCATGATGAGAAATTGAAGCAACGAGCAGGTCAGCCTTACTGGGAAAGTAGTGATAGATCAATCCCGGCGAAGCAACTCCAGCTGCTTCCGCGATATCCTTGTTGGTCGCTTCACGAAACCCTTTCTCTGCGAACACTTTCAGCGCTGCAGCTAAGATTATTTCTTTTCTTTCTTCCGAGTGAAGCCGTTGGGTTCTCATCTTATTAATTGACTGATCAATCAATAGGATACATCAAAATGCAGTTTATTCCACGCTTTTAGGACTTTTCGCTTCCTTATCGAGCGAAGTTGCCAGCAAGAGCTGCTAGGTGAATTGGCGTTGTTCCACAACATCCACCAAAAATCGTGACGCCTTCTGCCCGAGCAAGCCTCGCCCATTTGGCGAATTGACTCGGGTCCATGTCGTACCGGTATCCGTCTCCGTCTTGAATCGGTGCCCCGGCATTCGGTTGCAAAAGAACTTGGTGATATCCAGATTTCTCTTTCATCAGTGATCCAATCTCCAAATAGGCATTTAAGTCAAGGGAGGTTCCGCAGTTGGCACCCACGGCATCGGCTCCTGCCTCAATGGCAGCCTTTGCTGCTATCCCCGGCAAGGTACCCATCATCGTTTGGAAGCCTCTTGGACTGACTTCAAACGTGAAGGAGGCAAGAACTGGAAGTCCAAACTCTTTTGCCGCCGAGACAGAAACCATCATTTCACCTGGATCAGCCATCGTTTCGACGATAAAACCATTAACACCCGCATCCTTCATGATTGAAGCTTGCAGCTTAACGTCTTGGTACAATTGTTCTTCAGTGATGTCCCCAAGAGGGTCTAGGAAATCGCCGCATGGGCCAATATCGCCTAAGACCATACACCTACCGCTTGCCGCCTCTTTCGCGTTTTGCACTGCGGCGACGTTAAGATCAACCATTCGATCTTCTAGCCCGTGACGCTGAAGCATCAGCCTGGACCCTCCAAATGAATTTGTGATCAAGCAGTGCGATCCCGCGTCTCGGTAGGCAGTGTGAACAGCAATCACGTCAGCCGCGTGAGTCACGTTCCACAAAATGGATGGATGACCAGCCTGCAGCCCTTTCTGCATCAACTGAGTGCCCATCGCCCCGTCTAGAACCAGAATTTCGCGATCAAACAAGTAACTCATTAGTAACTCTCAAATGCGGGACAAGGCTTCAAATTGGTTCCATGTCCCCAAACATCACGGGCTTCTTTTAGGTAAGCCAAGTAGTTCAAATATGGAACATCGGGAGGTACCCGATGATCAGGCAGCGGAATGTAACCACCCTCTTCGACTAACGGAGCCAGCCGGCGGACTTCAGCTCGAATAGCTTCTACATCCTTCTGAAGGATGTGTTTGTCGAAGCCTCCGATAAGTCTCAAACCACGACCGTAATCCCGTCGGAATTCGATTGGATCGGCACCCCATGTCCCGACCTCAAGAGGAAACATGCAGTTCACGCCAGCATCAAGCCAGAGCGGGACGAGCACATCAATTTTCCCGTCGCAATCGATCCAAGTGATTCCGACATTGTAAGAACGCAAAAGATCCGTGATTCGTCGATAACGCGGCACCAGATATTGCGCGAAATGTTTAGGACTCAGCAGCGGTCCGCCGTTGTAACACATGTCTTCCCACATGCCACAGGCGTCAAACTGTCCGCCGGTTTCTAGCACGCGTTTCAGGGTTTCGCAGATACAATCGCAGAGCGTCTCAACCATTTCCTCGAACCAAGCCGGATCGTCATAGATCACAAGCGCCAGGTTCTCGATGCCCATCCAATCGCGAAGCCAACCAAATAGACTCCCACCGTATAGAGTGCATGGCTGCTCACGATTCGGGTCTTTCCAAATAGAAACAGATTCGTCCCAGTTAACCGGATATCGACCCGGACTGCTCGGATCGAGACGAGGCTTGTAATGCTTGTTCCAACTGTCGCGATCAACTAGTAAATGGCCGACATGCACCGGAATTGAGCCCATGTACTTCTTGCGCAGCACCTGAACGCCGTCGCCTTGCTGCACAATTTCGTGATCACCACGATCCTCGATCACTTTCCATTCAAAACCTGGACACAATCCAACATCAGCATTGGGACCACCTTCGTATGCATCCATGCCAAACCATTCATTGGTATGCACTTCCGCATCGCTGGTCCACTGGACTCGTTTGGGCAAACCTTGTTGATGCCACTCGGGCACGGTTTCATCCCAGAACCCAAAATCACAGATCGGGCTACGATCACGCGACTGATAGTGCATCGTCGCAAGAAATCGTTGGCGGTCAGTCATGAGGCACACTTCCAATACTTGTCAACTATTTCGACGATAAACCCAAAGGTCTCGTAACCTCTGAAACGTGGTTTAGATAGCACTTGAGCCATGGACACTTTCGCCCACCCTGGCATCCCCAAGTTAGCGAAAGAAGCGTACTCACCAGTTCTGAATTGATGTTCACCTTCAGCATCCACCTGCCCCCAGAAACCACTTAATGAAGAGGTCCGGTCATTTATGAAATGAACAGAATGATCCCGTCGGAACGGTCTGAGCGCCAACCAATAAGTGCCGATATTCCAACTCTGGTTATCGATCATCTCCGGTTTCCGTCATTTAGAGAAGAAGCCGGGCCAGAATGACTCCACTCAACAAAAAGAATCATTATCCTAACGTCAAAATATCTGGTCCATACCATTTTTGCCGGTGTACGTTGGTCATCGCATGGCAAAATACAGGATTATAATATCGAGGGAGTAGCCGGGCATCCATGGAGCACGTTCGGATTAGCCCAGCTCTCCCACGAGATTATTGACTCGACAAAAGCTTCCTCGCGACTTCAACAGCACTTGCGGCATCGGGTGCAAAACCATCAGCACCAACTTGGTCGGCGAAGTCCTGAGTTATCGGAGCGCCTCCAATCACTATCTTTGCCCCTGCAATACCTGCCTCACGCAAGGCATCAATGGTTTTCTTCATCGAAGGCATGGTTGTCGTTAATAGTGCGGAGAGCCCGATCAATTGCGGTTTGTGAACCTTTGCCGCTTCAACAAACTTGTCTGGTGGAACGTTGGTGCCAAGATCAATCACGTTAAAATTAGCTCCTTTCCACATCATCGCAACGAGGTTTTTCCCGATATCGTGAAGATCCCCCTGCACAGTTCCAATCACCGCAGTGAACTCAGGGTGGATGCCAGCCTCGACCAGTAATGGCTCAAGGATGGCCATGCTCTCTTTCATCGCTCGAGCAGAGACTAACATTTCAGGCACAAAAGCCTCGTTCCGCTGGAATCTGCCGCCGACATCATCCATGCCTGCGATCAGGCTATCGAGAATTTCTTTGGGATGCACTTTGGAGTCAACTGCCTCTTGCGTCAGCGCAGAGGCGCTCTTACGGTCTCCATTAATGATTGCTTCTGTAAGCGATGACAGGTCGAACATCTAGTTAGCTCCTTCACTAATGCAAAGTGTCGACGCGGAATTTAAACGTGATTCCGTGGCGGAGATCTGCGACTTTCCGGCAAATGAATGCGAAAAAATCGGATCGGTGAGTCTTGGTTTACAATCCTTCCTTGAGGACCACCTGTTCAGCCGTTCGGCAAAGATCACCGAAGTTTTTGATGCAGGAATGCGCTCATCATGACACGATTGCTTTTCCTCATGTGAGCGCATTGTATGGTTCCCTGCGTGACTACCTCAGCCCCCTCCCAGTGGCTTTTGGTTACAAACCGGGCCTTTCGTTACGTTCACCGTTCACTGTCAAAAGGCAGTTCCCTTAAAACGTGAAAGACATGTTTGCATCTCATCACCCACTGAAAGGTTAGGTCAATGTCGCCCTGAATTGATGTCGTCAATTTCGATGACTAGAAACAATGTTCAAGCACCCAGCCACATTTGAACCTAATTTGGGAATATTTTAAGGTTGAGTGTTCAAGCTATAAAAGATTTACTAGACAAACTAGGCATTTCACCTGTAAAGTGCGATAAGGTTCCATGATATTCCTCGCAAGCTATATAGTCCTTGGCCTCGCCCAGTCGACGGCTACAGTCACCGTTGACACGACCGCTCGGGGTAAAGAGATTAGCCCGATGCTCTACGGGATCTTCTTCGAAGAAATCAACCGAGCTGGAGATGGCGGCATTTACGCCGAAATGCTTCAAAATAGATCCTTTGAAGACGCAGATAATCCGCTCGGCTGGAGCATCCAGTCGCCTGACTCGGCGACGATGACGCTCGACAAATCGGTTCCGCTCAATCCAAATAGCCCAACAAGCCTATGCGTTGACGTCAAAACCACTGCCGAAGTCATCAACAGGGGCTTTGTCTCACCCAGAAAACCAGATGCTCGGCTTGTCAACATCGGCCACGTTTCTGATGGGATTCGAATCGAGAAGGGCAAAACTTACAACCTGGACATTTTTGTTCGAGCTGAATCGACGAATGGTAAAGTTTCGGCAAAGCTTGTATCTCAGTCAGGCACCGTTTTAGCGTCACAAGAGATCGGAAGCACTTCGACCAACTGGAAGCGCAGCAAGCAGACACTGAAATCAATCGGCTCAGACAACTCGGCTTATCTTGTAATTTCGTTTGACAAGCCTGGAAAGTACTGGATAGATGGCCTGTCACTGATGCCGACCGATACTTGGAATGGTCGCGCAAACGGCCTGCGCCCCGATCTGCTCGAAGCTATCGAGAAGATAAAGCCAGCTTTTGTCAGGTTCCCAGGTGGTTGTTTCGTCGAAGGCTATAACATGGCGAACGCGTTCCGATGGAAGAACTCTATCGGTGATATTTCTGAACGAAAAGGGCATCGTAATCTTTGGGGTTACTATTCAACGAACGGCCTCGGATATCTCGAATATCTCGAGATGTGCGAAGACCTGAAGGCCGAGCCACTCTTCGTCATTCCGTGGTGCCTATGGATCAAATGGGCGAGTTTGTACAAGACGCTCTTGATGCCATCGAATACGCTAACGGACCTGTCACATCAAAGTGGGGTGCTTTACGTGCTCAAGCAGGTCATCCAAAGCCATTTGGTCTGAAGTACATGGAGATCGGAAACGAAAATGGTGGCCCCCGCTATCATGAGCGTTACCGCCTTTTCCATGACGCGATCAAGGCGAAATACCCTGAGATGCAACTCATCGCTTGCGATTGGGGCGGCTATCCGACTGATCGACCGATTGACTACATAGACTCTCACAATTACTCATCCCCAGTGAACTTCTTACGAAACGCTACTCGGTATGACTCATATCCGCGAACCGCACCCAAGGTTTACTTCGGCGAATATGCGGTCACCGAAGGTTGTGGATTGGGCAACGTACGCGCTGCGATAGGAGAAGCTGCCTTTATGACAGGCTTGGAGCGAAATGGCGACATCGTACGCATGTCGTCCTATGCACCGCTCCTGAGCAATGAACCTTGGAAAGCTTGGAATCCGAACGCGATCATCTTCGACCAGGCTCGTTCGTATGGCACACCCAGTTATTGGGTTCAGACTATGTTCTCGCCGAACACGGTAAACCGCGTTTATCCGACGAAGATTTCCCAGCCAGCCTCAGCACCGCTTCCCTATTTTGGCCAAGCCGGGTTCGGAACCTACAACACTCAAGCAGAGTTTAAGGACTTCAAGATCGAAGTGGCGGGCAAAGTTGTTGCGGCTCAATCTGACCTTAAAACCTCAACGGGTGATTGGACTAAAATCGGGGATGTTTTGAAACAGACCGGTGGTGAAACCTTCACCATGGCAATGGCAGGTGCATCGAACCTCGGAGATTGTACGATCAGCCTTAAGGCTATGAAAACCGGCGGTGTCGAAGGATTCTTTATCTACTTCGGAACAAACGGCAAAGGCCAGCGCAACTTCTGGAACATCGGTGGCTGGGGCAACACTGAAATGGCGATTCAGGGAACTGACGGCGACAGCCGACGCATCAGTCACTCCATAGAATCGAACAGGTGGTACGACCTCAAGGTTGTTATTGCTGGTCCAAAGATCGAGTGCTATCTCGACGGCAAATTGATGCAAACCTACACTCGTCAGCCCGCGCCGTCCTTCTTTGCCTCGGTCGGAAAGGATGATAAAACTGGTGACTGGGTTCTCAAACTTGTCAATGCAGCAGATAAACCTTACTCCACGACGATTGACCTAGCGGGCTTGCCATCAAAACGGTTAAATGGGTCGCTACTTCAAATGGCTAATGCCGATCCATTTGCTGAAAACTCATTCACAACGCCCAACAAGATTAGGCCAAGATTGAGCCGCGTGAACTTCAACTCCAATTCATTCAACGTAAAACTTCCGGCAAATAGTGTCAGTGTGTATCGTCTGAAGTAACTGGATGGATATTCGGATCATCACCGTCGGAGGCACCATTGATAAGGTGTACTTCGACGACCTCAGCCAATATGAAGTTGGAGAGAGCCTGGTCAACACTTTTTTTGACCGGGCTCGGGTCGGTTTTACCTTCGTCGTAGAACCTCTTTTACGAAAAGACAGCCTAAAGCTTACAGGCGAAGACAGACGGTTAATTTTGAACGCCGTTCAAGCTTCGCCAGAGAATCACATCGTCATCACACATGGAACTGATACGATGGTTGACACGGGTAAGGAACTCGTCAACATTCCCAACAAGGTGATTGTTTTGACCGGGGCAATGCAACCTGCTCGATTTCAAGATAGCGACGCCATGTTTAACCTTGGGACCGCCGTTGCCGCCGCGCAAATGAGCAGCCCAGGCGTCTATATCGCCATGAACGGCCTAGTCTTGCCTGTTGCAGAGGCGCGGAAGAATCGAGATCTTGGACGGTTCGAAAAAGCCTTATAGCCGGAAATACTTCGCAATAGCATCGATACGAGAAGGTGCGATGCTATGCCCTGTCAGTTCCTGTATCTGACCTGAATGCTTCGGCGTAATCCGAAGCTCGTCGTACAAGTAGTCCGCCGCCGCTTCTCGACCGTACTCGGCGAGAAGCAATTCCAAAGTCGTGCTTTCGTCGATCAATGGAATGATCGTCGTCATCAATTTGCCCTTGAGGCGAGAGGGGCGATGAAACTGATCGAACCACGGAATCGCCAAGGTTGAAATCCAGTCGACGACTTCCTCAACCGGCTGGATCCCAGCGGTAGCGTCCCAGAAACACCATTGCGGAGGAAGATTGAGTTCGCCAATATTCCCGCTAGCGATGACGATTGGAGCCCGACTAGACGGTCGCCAATATTTCCCCCTAATCTCTCTGACACCCGAATGGCTCAAATGCACTCGAACGCAAAATCTGCCGTCATCCCGTGGGTTTGGCCGAATGAGAATTTCCTCAACAAACTTTCCTTCCCTTCGCTCGGCAAGTGGAATACCGCCGTTCTTGAAGAATCTGAAGCCTTCCCGAAAGAGCGCACCGCTAATGAACAGTGCGGCACCAGAAACCGGGTCCTGGCCTTTATAAGCGTTCGACTCGAATTGTCCCTGCCAAGCGATGTCAAACTCGGATTCGGACAAGAACGATTGACGCGCTACACCTAACATAAGGCTCCTAAGCTTGTTCGGTCGCGGGAGCCGGAAGCGGAGGCGGTGTTCCCTGTTTTGCTTCGATGGGGGTAGACCGAGGAATCCAAACCCTTCCGTTTACACCGCTTGCATTCACTTCTGGCTGTCCAACCGCAGTTGGCCCGCCGACGATGAACGTCGCAGCAGCATCGCTCACGACTACCGAACCCGGAGGGGCGACTTTCTGCAAATGCGCGGCAATGTCAATCACGCTCGCGAAGTGAACTGACTTGATGTCGTCTGCATCCGGCGCGACGACGGTTCCGGTATGGATCGCTTGGCGAACAACGATCGGCATTCCAACCTTGTTTCGGAAGGTATTCAGTTCGATCATCCCGGTTTGGATATTTCGCGCCGCCGCAAAAGCGTTCTGCGGATGAGGAAAAGCACACGTCACCCCATCGCCTGCAGTTGAGTGGACGCTTCCGCTATGTTTTCGTGTGAGCATCTCAACGTAGTGGTGGTACTCCGAAAAGGTGAACTCAACATCCAGCGGATCAGCCACCTGCTTCATCTTTGTCGAGCCAACGATGTCGATGCTCAGAAACGTCATGCTTTGCTCACCTGACTTTAGCTTGTCTTGGAGGCTTTGCAACTGACGGAGTAGATCCAGTCTCTCTTTCGCAGGATCTTTGATGCCCAACTTATCGCGATATTGGGTGACGACTCGAAACAGAACGAGTCCAACACCGGCACCGAGAAAAGTATATGGAATCAGCCACATTGGCGAAATGGTTGTTTTCACCATGAGCAGCAGACAAAACAGCGAGTTCGTAATAAGGAACCCACCACCCACAATCGCCCCGCTGATCGTCGCCATCTTTTGGTCGCGAGACAGCGCCGTGTTATAGAGGGCGACGGTCAAGAAGACCAGGCCGATCATGCCGAACAGACCGTAACTGGAGCCGGAATGTGAGGAGGCAAACTGAGCAGTCTTTTGCTCCGCCGCAGACATCCCCGCAAACAAAGAAGTCATCATTCCTGAGATCACGTACCGACGTGTCTCGGGGTCGAGAAGCATGTACTGTGTGCGCAGGTTGTCTAGGAAACTACGTTTCTCTTTGTCGGTCCGTAGTTTTATGGCTAGCCGGACATACTCAGCCGGTGCGCCCGTTGCTTCAGCAACTGCGTACACCGCTGCGTCGTCTAAAACTCCGCCGTTTTCTGCCCTCAACCGCTCAGCTAGAACCACCATTTGGTCCAAATGCTCTTCGGTTATCTCGGGCGCGGAATGCTCAAAAGATTGATCCACCGTCTTGCCCGAAAGAGTGTACACCGATAGACACATGTTTAGTGTCATCTTAGGAATTTAGAAATACACACACTTTTCTCAGACAGCAGTTCTACGCGATCTAAGGGTAAAAGAAGGGGATGTCTTCAACCATTGATTCCCCATTAGGGCTCACGCTTGATGAGGGATTATTAGGTGGCTTTGGCGGTTTTCCAGATAGCCTATTTCTCATTTCCGTGGGTAATGGCAAGTACGCCGCAAACAACGCCACGCTTACCGACGGCGAGGCTATCAATGGCTTAGCATGTTTTCCATCTCCGGATGATGCGACGACCTATATGGGGCTTTTGGCAGGGCTCAATGGTGAAATCGTTCAGAAGTCGTTTGAAGAAGCTCGAGAGATCGCTCTGTCAAAGCCTGTTCTCCATGCTATGTTTCTCTTCGTAGACGGGCGCATCGTTGAGGTTCACTGGGTTCGATAAATGAAACGAGTGATCTGCTTAGTTTTGGATGGCTGTGGAGCTGGAGAAGCTCCCGACGCGCACGAATACGGTGATTTCGATCACCCCTCCACCATCAAGCATGTTTGGGAGCATGCCGGTGGGCTGAATTGTCCTCACCTTGCCTCTATCGGTTTCTTCCAAGCTTGCGGAATCGATATTCCTGAACCCAACCCATCTTTGCCTTCACGATGGGGAAGGCTACAAGAAATGAGCAAGGGTGGCAAAGACTCGGTAACCGGACACTGGGAAATGGCCGGCATCACGGTAAACAAACCTTTCCCAACTTATCCGAATGGGTTCCCCGCCAACCTAGTTACGCAGTATGAGTCAGCTATTGGGGCCAAGATCATTGGCAATAAGCCAGCGAGTGGAACTGCCATCATCGAGGAACTTGGCGAAGAGCATCTTCGAACTGGTTATCCGATTGTTTACACCAGCGCCGACAGCGTTTTTCAGGTGGCTTGCCACTCCGACCGGTATTCCATTGAGGAGCTTTATCGGTTCTGTGAAATCGCTCGCGAAATGCTCGACGGCGAACATTCGGTCCAACGAGTCATTGCTCGTCCGTTCACTGGACCGGTTGGCGGGTTCAAACGAACCACCCAACGCAAAGATTATCCTCTTAGCCCTCCCCAAAATGTTTGCGATGTCATTGGGGACGTTTATGGAATCGGCGTCATTCCCGAGTTGTTTGGCGGTCGCGGATTTCGAGAAGTCCATCGAACACAGAGCAACGCTGAGCACGAAAACGCTCTTTTCGAATCGCTTACTTCGGACGCTCGATATATATGGGCAAACTTTGAAGACTTCGATATGTTGTTTGGCCACCGAAACGACCCTGATGGGTTCGCTAAGTGTCTAGAGAGGTTTGATGTCACCCTTGGAAATCTTCTTGCAGATTTAACTGACGACGATCTTCTGATCTTGTCTGCAGACCACGGAAATGATCCAACTTCCGCTTCGACAGACCACGCGCGTGAATTTGTCCCGGTCGTCGTGGTTGGGTCAGAGCTTGAAAGGATGGCACTCGGAGATTTACCGGGGATTAGCCGAATCGCAGAGACGGTCGCCGATCATCTTGAGTTGAATTGGAGCACGACCGGCTCTCTAAAATGATGAAGGGCTCGCAACTGTCAAGGGGAGAGCAAACACAGCTTTGAGCCTTTCTTTCATCATTTAACAGCGAACAGATGAGTCTGATAAGCCTCTCTCGTTGCGGTGTTCGCCGCAAGAATTGGCACCTTAATATCTTGAGCTACTAAGCTTTTCTCACAAAAAAACACGGCAGGTGGAGTGCATTCTGCCGTGTCGATATCCGGTTCGGTCTACTTAACCTTCCATTCCTGGACGCCAGTTGACCAATTCTGCTGTAGCTTGATCTCTAGCCTTAATGCCTTCGTTTTGATAGCCGGGAAAGTCACCACGTTAAACTTGTCTTTGGCAACGCCAATCGATTCGTTCAACTGAATCTCTTTCCACTCTGTTCCGTCGAGATAAAGCAGCTTGGCGGATTCTGGAACCCGGCATTCACCCACTCCTGTATCGTCAAACCAATAGATCGAGGCTTCACTAAGAGTCGTTTCATGCGCGAAGTCGTACTGCGCCCACTCCGTCGTACCTTTCTTTGGCCACCAATGGCAGAACGCGGTCTGGTCGACCGAGTTTCTTGGTTCCTCTAGGTCATTCATCGCGTTCACCCCGTTCGCACCTGCCGAAGCGGTCACTTTCGCCTGAGAGGCAATTGTCGGCTTTGGCGTTGGCTTCGCAGCAGCAATATCCCCTGGCATCCAAATCTCCATCGTGCCTCTTCCTCGGTTACACCACTTGTAGTAAGGGATCATCACAAAGTGAGTGTCATTTTGCTCGACTAATCCGAGGTCATTGAACGAAACAGCAGGAATGGTTCCTTCCAGAGTTGTGGTACCTCCGAGAAGTTCGGGCCGATTGGTTGGCTTCAGCTCTACATCATCATCCAACACCAAGTTTCGTAGATTCTTGGTGTTCATGTCGATACCCTCGGCACAATACACGACTGGGCCACGCTGGATTGCTACTTTTCCGGCGTCTTCAGCGACTTTTGAATTGGCTACGATGCGGCGAATCTGCATCGGAAGGTTCAAAGTGACCGAATCTCCAGATGTCCAAACTCTATCGAGCGTGACATAGCCATTCACAGGCTTGACCGGAATATCCTTTCCATTGAGTTTGAGCGTGACCTGCTTGTTGAGCTTGTCCTCAAATCGATAAAGGTCGCTTGGAACAGCCTGGTTCATTGCCCAACCCGGGATGCGAAGCTTCAACGGGAATTTCGTCTTCTTTGCCGGTTTGACGGTGAGGTTGATTCCACCGTCCCACGGATAACCCGTAGCCTGATCCAGAACAACGTTGCCTGCCGGAAGTTTGACGGTTGCGCTGCTATTCGCGTACAAGTTGACAAATAAAGTGTTTCCCTTGTGCGCATAAAAATAGCCAGGCAAGGATGGCATGAACCTCACCACGTTCGTCGGGCAACAAGGGCAAGCAAACCACGGGCTTCTTTGATGCTGGCCACGAGACGCAAGCGGGTTCGGATAGAAGAATCCCTTCCCGTCGAGCGAAATGCCAGAAATCACTCCGTTGTAAAGCGTACGTTCAAAAACGTCTATGTACTTAGCATCGCCCGTTAATAAGAACATTCGCTCATTCCAAAAATCATTTCCGATCTGAGCACACGTCTCGCAATAAGCGCTCATGTTGGGCAGGTCGTAGGCAGTTCCAAACGCTTCTCCTGATCCTGTTTGACCGATTCCACCGTTGATATATAACTTCTTGGAAACGACATCTTCCCAAATAGCGCTAATTGCGGTGATGTAATCTTTGTCGCCCGTCAATGCAGCGACATCAGCCATCCCACTGTACATGTAGGTGGCACGGACCGCATGACCAACCGCTTCTCTTTGTTTGACGACCGGAATGTGGGCTTGCCAGTAATCGCCCTTTCCACCGCGGCTATCGAGCATGAACTTAGCAAGTTTTAGGTATTTCGGGTCGCCAATAATACGCGTCAGCTTAACCAGGCCCATTTCGATAACTTGGTGCCCGGGCCAAATTGTTCGTTTGCCAGGACCAAAGGTTCGGTCCAGAAGATCGGCGGTTTTGATGGCAATGCTGAGCAGGTTCTTTTTGCCTGTGGCTTCGTAATGCGCAAATGCCGCCTCGTACAAGTGACCAAGATTGTACAGTTCGTGTGACTGCTCTTCTTCGTTCACCCACCTCTCTGCACCAGACCATTCGTGTGGATGTTTTGGATCTATCGTTCTGGCGGTGTAGAGGTAGCCGTCTGGCTCCTGAGCTGCTGCGATTTTCACGATCAGGCTGTCCACATAGGCGTCTAACTTCGCATCCTTTTTCAGAGCCATGGAATAGGACGCCCCTTCAATAGCCTTGTAGACATCCGAGTCATCGAACGGGTAGATCGGCATCTTGTGCTCTACCTTTTCGCCTTTAAGCGCCCGCGCCGCTCTCTCAAAGTTAGCGACGCGTCCAGTATCTTCACACTGCTTGAACACGAACGGTATTGTTGTTGACCGGTTCAGTTCGAGCTTAGGCCCCCACAGTTTGTCGGATAGATGAACAGAAGTGAAAGGAACGGGCTGAATCTGATAATCCATCGACCCGCTCACAAATGCAAGCGTCAGTAACAGCGGTGTCATCCATACCATCATGACCCACTATTCAAGGAAAGTGAATAGCCTTTTGACTATAAACAAAGCAGCCAGAGAAATCACTTCCTCTGGCTGCTAAGAATAGTTGAGCGACTCGCCTAAAAACCGTCGGCGGCTTCTTGGTTAAGCGCCCAGTTCTGACGTAATGCCTGAGCCCGGGTTAGCTTTCCCGGTCTTCTCGGTCGCCTCTCGGTCTGGTCGTCCAGACTCTTGCTACTCAAAGCTTGCATCACCCATTCCTTAGTCTCTTTTACCTTGGCAAGAATGGCTCTAGCCTTCTTGCGACGCCACGCTCGGTTGCGAGTTGTCATAACATCCTCCAATTCGGTGACTTAGAGAAGTTCTTTACTGGCAAAATTGCGACGAATTCATCAATTGTCAAATAACTTGTAATTTGGCGAGTTTTGAATTCTTCCTACCGTTTCAGACCCCTCTAGTTGTATTTTAAGACGCCATTTACAACCATGCCAATACCCTTTAAAGCAAAAGACCCAACAATTTTTACTGCCCCGATGTTAGTGACATTCAGATCACTTTCCTTTCAATAATGTTCAACTTTCGATCTAATTTAATGAACACTTCTGGAGAACCTAGGCCTAATGCTCTGGCAGGGTTCAGCGATGTAGCGTAGACGGCTCTTTCGAGCCCGAAGTCGTCGTACAGGTTTCGAAAAGCATCTAGCAAAGTGATCGTAGAACCGGCAAGAGCACCAGTCTCAAGGCGGACGTCATGTTTTCCAACGACGCAGTCGAGGTTCCACATTTTGAGGTGTGTTCCTGCGGGAAGGCCCGCCGCCATGGTGCTGTCACTGACCGCAATGAGGCTCTTCAACGGCTTATTCTTAACCAAAATTGAGGCTGCTTCTTTGCAAACATGGACGTGATCATAGATCAACTCGCAGGTGAGATCATCGTTGGCCAACGCGTAACCAACAGTTCCGGCTTCGCGATGATGCAGCGGCTTCATCGCATTGAATGTGTGCGTCGTATGACGTGCCCCAAACTCATATCCCCTTCGAGCCTCATCGTAGGTCGCATTTGTATGCCCCATGCTCACAATGACGTTCCTTTTCATCAACTGGGTGATGAACTCTAGAGCTCTGGGAAGTTCAGGTGCCAGGGTGATCACTTTGAGCCTAGGATCTGTGAGGATTTCATCCCACTCTGAATGCCCCTCAGGCGGGTCCAATATAAACTCTTTGGGCTGCGCACCTGGGTATGCGTGACTGATAAAGGGACCTTCCAAATGGAACCCCAAAACCATCGGATGCTCCGGCAGAACAGAGAGTGCGCGCTTGACCGCTTCCGCCGAAGAGGTTACGGTGGTTGGCAAGAACCCGGCATACCCTTGGCTCTCCATCTTTGAAATCCAGTGGGACATGTCTTTCGCGTCGGCTGCCATAAAGTCCACACCAAATGCACCGTGCGTGTGGATGTCGATAAACCCAGGGACTAAAAGGTGATCAGCAGGTTTGTCGACACGCGTAAAGTGCATGTCGTCCCAGTCCACTTCGTAACTGCCAATCCCTTGCGGGCCCAGCATCTCAAAAACGTCTTTCATGGCTTAATCGCGTACCCGCCGGAATCTCGAATTACGCGTCCGTCGAGTTCGAGCATTGTTAGCTCGGACAAGACGTCGGTCGTTTCTAGCCCCGACTTGCTCACTATTAACTCTACCGCCAATGGTTCCACACTGAGGACGGCAAGGATCTTGTCGCCCAATGTTGTTGGCTTGGCTACTACCGGAGCGGAGACTGGTCGAATATTGAGAGACTCTAAAACCTGGTCGGGGTGATATACGAGTGTTGCACCGTCGCGAACAAGATTATGCGATCCACGGAAACTCGCTTGATCAATCGTTGATGGAATAACGAAGACCTCACGCCCCAACTCCGCACTCGCTACAGCCGTTTTTAGGGCTCCTGATTTCGT
>APMI01013568.1_pt1 | contig 16742 bp, 11 predicted proteins | sample 667938 | NCBI WGS metagenome assembly APMI01 (sample SAMN01084076, study PRJNA167559) | wastewater metagenome | biome: Wastewater | place: Denmark: Ejby Moelle, Odense | collected 2011-11-28 | reverse complement strand
AAATTTCGCTTACTTCATTTTTGGCAAAATACTGTGGTAATTGCTGTATCTGTGCTCTTAAAAATGCTACATTGGATAATTGGTTTTTGATTGCCTTTTTTGCACCCACCCAAAGCCGATTGCCTTTTATATCTACGCCGATAGTGTTAATTTGTGGATGCAACTGAGCTAATCCAAAAGCATATTCTCCTTTTCCACAGGCCAGCTCCACAACGATCGGCTTGTTATTGTCAAAATGTTGATGCCAGTTCCCAACCATGTTTTCGGGATACTGAAGTACATTGTTGAACGTTTCAAGTTCCGCAAAGCGGATAAGCTTTTTTTGCCCCATTCGTTTTTTTGGTTGATTGGAAATATGCTGATTGTTAGAGAAATATGCTACGCAAAAATTAGAGCATTTTTTGAGGATAATACACTTCTTCCAAGGCTTTGCTAGCAGTATCAAAACCGCTCCAGTCTGTTGCATCTACTTTGATGATGGCAATGCCGCTTGTTGGCAATACTGCTATTTTTGAGAGGGTAGTATCGTTTACAAAATTGGTTACGCCCGGGTTATGACCAATAATAGCCAAGGTGCCAATGTTTTCCTGTAGCCAATTCACCGCTTCGGTTATTTCCAAAGTGTCTCCTAAATATAAATAATCGAAGAACTTTATGCTATTTTCAGCAACTTCATGAATTTTGGCAAAGATGGCCGCCGTTTCTTTCGTTCTTTCTGAGGGGCTGGAAAATATTTTATCTATTTTATAGCCTTTGCTCAATAACATTTTAGCCATCATATCGGCATCATGCAACCCTCTTTCTGTAAGGTTTCTTTTAATATCCTGGCCGAGTGTTTGCTCAGCTTTTGAATGACGAATAATTATTAATGTTTTCATCTGTAAAGAGTTTAAGTAATGATTAACCTGATTGTTGTACATCTGAGAGCCTTTGTCTGTTCACCACTATAATACCCAGATGTGCGCACAATCTAATCACAATTTACTTCAAAAATAAAGATAATACAACATTAATACCCTCTTTCGTTTTTCCCTTCCATATAGTTCATAAATGCCTGATTTACAACTCGGTTTCCTCCAGGTGTAGGATAGTTTCCGGTAAAATACCAATCCCCCAAATTGTTGGGGCAGGATTTATGCAGATCTTCTATACTTTGAAAAATTACTTGTACAGGAATATTAAGCCCCTTGGGTGTAATCATTTCTGCTATTTTGTAAGAAATCTCAGTACTTGTGCTGGGCTTATATACTTTCTTAACTACATTTTCGGTGTGCAGGTTTCCGGCGGCTTTTAAGTCCTTACATTGTTGCCAAAGATCTTTTAGTAGTTGTTCCTGTCCGCGATCTTTTAGGATTTCGACTGCTGCATTAAAGGCTATAAAATCGCCCATTTTGCTCATGTCTATCCCATAGCAATCGGGATAGCGAATTTGTGGCGCAGAGGAAAGAATCAATATTTTTTTGGGCTGGAGGCGTGCAAGCATTTTAATAATACTCTGCTTTAGTGTAGTGCCTCTTACAATAGAGTCGTCAATAACCACAATGGTATCTATGCCGGGGCGAACGGTTCCGTAAGTGATATCGTACACATGCTGTACCATTTCATCCCGGCTGGCATCTTCGGTAATGAATGTGCGCATTTTTACATCCTTAATGGCGATTTTGCCTATCCGAATGCGCCTGTTTATCATCTCGCTGAGCTTTTCCTCGTCATAATCCTTTCCCCAACTAAGAATGCGCTCGATTTTTATTTTGTTCAAATACATCTGCATCCCCTTCTGCAACCCCAGAAATGCTACTTCGGCAGTATTGGGGATATAGGAAAAAATAGTGTTTTTTAAATCAAAATCAATTGCATTTAGCACCTGCTCGCTCAGGTTATACCCAAGAGCTTTGCGTTCTTTATAAATTTTTTCATCGCTCCCTCGCGAAAAATAGATTCGCTCAAAACTACACGCTTTGCGTTCTTTGGGCTGTACAATTTGGTTTATTTCAAAGTTGCCATTTTCGTAAACAATCAACGCATTGCCTGGCATTAATTCTCTTACTTCATTTTCTCCCACATTAAATGCGGTGCGAATGGCTGCTCTTTCAGATGCTGCAACAATTACTTCATCATCTATGTAATAGTAGCATGGTCTAATTCCATGTGGATCTCTAAAAACAAAACCAATGCCATTTCCTGTTAGACCGCCTACGGTAAAACCTCCGTCAAACTGTGGAATAACGGCTTCTAAAACTTTTTTTATATTGGTATTGGCGGGGGACTCTATATCGGCATCTACCAAATGCTTATGTACCATTTCCATCATGGCAGCCAAATCGCTCTGCTTTTGGAATGGGCCTGGTTCTATCTTCAGCTTGCTAAATAGCTCTTCAGTATTTACCAAATTAAAATTACCGGCTAATGCAAGGTTGCGGCTTGGAATTGTATTCCTTTTAAGAAAGGGATGGCAAAACTCTGCATTGTTTTTTCCCTGAGTTCCATACCTCAAATGACCTAACAGAAGTTCTCCCAAAAATTTTACATGGCCTTTCATCAAACCAGGATGATTTACAATATCAGAATTGTATTTTGAAAGTTCGTTTACCTCCTCTGCAATATTCTGAAAAATGGCACTGATGGCTCTTGGCTGTGCACTTCTTACTCGGTGCATGAAAGGATATCCAGGCTCTACGTTGAGCTTTACGGAAGCAACTCCAGCTCCATCCTGGCCTCGGTTGTGTTGCTTTTCCATAAGTAGGTACAGCTTATTTAGCCCCCACATTACGGTATCATATTTCTTAAGATAATGAGAAAAGGATTTGCGAAGCCTTACAAAGGCTAATCCGCATTCGTGCTTTATTGGATCGCTCATAATTGTTGGAAAAGAAACGCAAAGTTAAAGGAATAGTTTGGAAGATTAAAACCAACATATCATAAGTACATCACAACTTTTAGAACCCCTTACCTTACAATTTCACGTTAAACGCTTGCAATGCTTTGCTGGGTTTTCCATTATCCTGCCAGCAACTTAGGGCATAATTGCTCCAACTTCTGGCACCCTGCGGCTCCCAATAAAGAACGCCCAAGCCTTTCCCATCGGGTACTTCTTTTACTTTCTTCTGAACTGCAACTAACATATCGTAGGTGTTTTGTGCCTGTGTATCTTCTCCTCCTACTTCTACAACCATCACTTCTTTACCATATCGGGCAGCAATATCTTTCAAATTATTTCCTAAATCGTTGATAGAAAGTGTGTAATTCGGGCTACCGTTGAGCCAAAATGGATAGTAGGACAACCCAATTATATCATATTTTGCCTTATGAACAGTGGCACTATCGAACCACGCTCTAAAACGGGCATTGTTGTTTCCCTGATCGATATGAAGGATGACTTTTGAGGACGGCGAAACTGTCTTTATAGCATCATATCCTTTATTAATCAATTGAGCGAGTGTGCTCCAATTGGCGGTGCTACCTTCTGGATAAATCATTCCCGAGGCGGTTTCGTTGCCTAATTGTACCCAATCGGGACTGATGCCCTTGGCTTTAAGTGCCGACATTACATCTGCCGTGTAGTTATACAAATCGTTTAGTAGTGTTGGAAAATCGTGCCCTTCCCAAGCTTTAGGTTTTACTTGTTTGCCGGGGTCGGCCCAGCTATCACTATAATGAAAATCTATCATCACTTTCATCCCCCATTGCTGCGCCCTAACAGCCATAGCAACGGTTTCTTCTTTGCTGCAATGACCATTTATTTTATCTGTAGAAGGGTTCACCCATGTGCGCAAACGTATAGAATTGATGCCATTGTCTTTTAAAATCTGAAAGCAATCCTGTGCCACTCCCTGTTCGTTGTAAAACTTAAACCCGGAGGCTTCCATTTGTGGAAGCCAACTAATATCACCGCCACGAGCAAAAAAACTGTCGCTTGTGGGTTTTTGAGCATTGGTTACGTTCTTTTTCCCGCAAGCAGAAAAAAGAAAAACGGCTACCAATAGTTGACAGAATCTTTTCATGCTGACCCTTAATTGTATTTTAGAATATTGTTTCTTGCGCCTTTCTAAAGATGTCATATTCAATTGAGCTATCATAACCGTAGTTAGCGCAGATTAAAAAAAATTACAAATTACAATTTGACCTCTATTCTGCAAACTTATAGCCGTAATAAAAGGAGGGATAGCTATTTCAAAACCTCGGCCAATTTGGCTTCCAGATCAGCTCCCCGCAAGCCCTGGGCTATTACTTTTCCATCCGGATCTAACAGTACATTAAAGGGAATGCCTTCAAAACCATATAAGGCCACCACGGGTGATTCCCAAAACTTGAGATCGCTTACATGAGACCAAGTAAGATCGTCCTGCTTAATTGCTTTTGCCCAAGCATCTTTTGTTTGATCTAAAGAAACGCCCAATACTGTAAAGTTTTTATCTTTAAATTTATTATACGCCGCTACAACATGAGGGTTTTCCATGCGGCAGGGTTTGCACCAACTGGCCCAAAAGTCCACTAACACGTACTTTCCTTTAAAAGAGCTTAATGCCGTTGGGTGGCCATTCATATCGGGCAGTGTAAAATCGGGAGCTGGTTTACCTACCCAGTTTCCTTTGCCGGTAGCTGCTACTTGTGCATTCAGTTCTTTTTGCAAGGTGGCTAATCCTGTATGGGTGGGGTCGTGCTTGATTGCTTGCGCAATTGTTTCGTTTACCTGCTCATTGCTTAGTGGTGCCAAACCAAAACCCGGATTGTTGGCCGTGGATTGATAGTAGCCCAAAAGAAACATTGTAAGCGCACTGTTGGTAGAACTTTTTATTTGAGAAATGGCATAGTCTTTTAAATACACTCCAGTGGCTTTGTTGCTATTTGAAATAGCTACAATTACACTATCGGGGCTATGTAATTTTTGTAGGCTATCAATTTTGCCTGCTGCGAAAAAAATATCCTGCAACTTTTGATTGAAGGTTGTCATAAAGGTTTTCATACTTTCGCTGGCGGGAGAGCCCTTTACCTCATACTTTTCAGAAAATTGGTTGTTTTCTTTACTCAATACCACATCAATTTCTACTGATGGTTTATCATTAATCACAGATGCTACCGGATAGCCATTATGATCTACTCTAATATTGTAAATAGCCGATTCGTTGGTTTGGGTTTCAATTTTGAAACTTCCATCGGTACTTAATGTGGCCGAATCTATAATTGTTGGACGCATAGTGCCAATGGGAACTTCTTCTAAATACACCATTTTTCCATTTGCGTTGCTAATTTTTCCAGAAACAGTGAAGTTTTTTTTCCCTTCATTTTTACAAGCAACAAGTGCTAATAATGTGGTAGCGACTAAGAGTATTTTATTCATTCGTATATATTTATTGTTTTTTGCCATATGGAGTTTGGCATAAAAATTTTCATTAGTGATTGTTGCAGTTTGCCTCGTAAGATTTAATGGGTTATTTCATTATTATAGGATTAATAGATTTGTAAACGATGCCTATTTTAATTTTTCTAAAATAATTTCATTAGTTTTTTTAGGATCTGCTTTGCCTTTAGTTTGTTTCATTACTTCGCCTACAAACAATGCCAATAATCCTTTTTTTCCTTTTTTATAAGCAACAACCTTATCGGCCAATTGCTCCAGCACTTTGTCAATGATTGGTTCCAAGTCTGACTGGTTTGATTGTTGGATCAGGTTATTTTTTTCGGCTAAGGTAGCCGGATCTTCTGAAGGGTTTTGTAACAAAAGTTGCATAAGCCGGGTAGATGCGGTTGAAAAACTAAGTTTTCCATCGTCCACACATTTGATTAGCGATGCAATTTGTGATGGCTGTAATGGAAATTCATTGATAGTTTTCCCGTTTTCGTTCAGCCAATTTTTTACAGGCCCTTGCATCCAGTTGGCAATTGCCTTGTAATTGGTGGAGCTCTGCGTTGTGGCTTCAAAATAATCGGCGGTTTCCTTTTCCTCTGTCAAAACTTGAGCATCATATTCGGGAAGTTGAAATTGAGTGATATAGGTTTGAATACGCTGTGCTGGCAAGGTAGGTATGGAGGTTTTTATTTCATTAATAAATTCGTCCTTTAAATCGAAGGGTGTTAAATCCGGATCGGGAAAATAGCGATAATCTTCTGCATCTTCTTTATCGCGAATTGCAAAAGTTGTACCGCTGTTGGCATCAAAACTACGAGTTTGCTGCCTGATGGGTTCTCCATTTTCCAGCATCATGGTGAGTCGCTCTGCTTCAAAATCTATTGCTCGCTTTACATTTCGGATAGAGTTTAGATTTTTTACTTCTACTTTTGTTCCCAACTTCTCATCTCCTTTTTTTCTTACAGAAATATTAGCATCGCAGCGCATACTGCCTTCTTCCATATTGCCATCGCAAACACCTAAATAGCGAACAAGCTTTCGCAACTCGCTTACGTAAGCAAAGGCTTCATCGCTACTTCGTAAATCTGGTTCTGTTACAATTTCTACAAGTGGCGTACCGGCTCTGTTATAATCCACAGCAGTGTTGTACTCGTCCACATCGTGCAAACTTTTTCCGGCATCCTCTTCCATGTGTATGCGATTGAGCCGGATGTTTTTTTCGCCCGATTCTGTTTTGATAGTTACAAAACCGCCTTTGCAGATAGGAGTGGTGTGTTGCGAAATTTGATACCCTTTTGGTAAATCGGGGTAGAAATAATTCTTTCTCGCAAAGTAATTTTTCTTTTCTATTTCGCAATGGCAAGCAAGCCCCATTTTGATAGCAAACCCTATAGCCTGACGGTTCATTTTGGGTAATGTGCCGGGATGTGCCAGCGTAATTGGGCTTACATGTGTGTTAGGGTCTGCCCCAAAAGCAATGCTGTCTCCACAAAACAGTTTGCTTTGTGTAAGTAACTGTGCATGCACCTCAAGTCCTATTACTATTTCGTATTGATTGTTTGTTATGCTCATTTGATGGTTGCAAAAATAAGCCTGATTGCCGATTTACCGATTTAAGTTTTTTCAATTGATGGATTCCTTATTAAGCAAAAAGCCGGTAAACTTTTCATTACCGGCTTTTTAACTCTAAATCCTGCTTTAAATCCTGCCAACTTTAAAAAACTATTTCTCCATATAATTTAGTGTGGCCTCTTTTGTACGGCTTTTATAAATTTGCCGACTTTGCTTTTTTGCTTAAAAGTAGATGCACATTTTGAGTGCGACCGTTTCTGTCTATTTTCATTTTTAAAATAGAGCCAGTTTTACTTTTCTGAGTTAATGCTACCAGATCATCGGTATTGCTGATTGTAACACCATCTACTTCCTTTATAATATCGCCAGTTTTAATGCCGCCCCTTTCCGCAGTTGAGCCTTTTTCTACATCCATCACTTTTACGCCATTTGTCGTTTCCAAATCCTGTACTTTAATTCCCAATTTGGGACTCGCATTGGGGTAGTTGTATATTCTGTAATTATTGCCATCATTATAATTACGAGGCATTCTGCGCATCAGCTCTTCTATATCGTATCCAGAATTAGGAGAAAAATTGAAACTGGGATTTTCTTGAAATGTTATTGATGAGGGTGCTTGCCACTTGGTGAGTTCGACCTGAACTTTCATTTCTTTGCCATCTCTTGTATAACCAATAGCCACTTTATCGCCGGGGTTTTTATCCTTTAAGGCTTGCGACAGTTGGTCTGGAGATTCAATTTTAACACCCTCTACGGCAGTAATAATATCGTCTTTTTTTAGTCCTGCTTTTTCGGCAGCACTTGCTTCGCTCACGTTTCTAACCACAACTCCGTTTTCGGTTTTTTCGGTAATTACACCCAGCATAGCCTTATTAGGGCTGGTGGGCATCATCATCAATCCATTATTGTTGCTGCCTTGCATATTGGGAGAAAAATTGTCCAAGTCTTTAATTTTTATCCGCTGCACAGTTATATCACCCTTCTGGTCTTCTGAAACAGGAGAGCCGTTAACCGTAATTTTATCGCCGTCCACAACTATGTTTAGTTTTTCGCTGTTATTGTTTTTTTTGGTAATTATAATGCGCTCCACCTCTTTTCCTGTTTCTTTTTGTTGGGCAAACAAAAGTGTGGGAAGTGTTGCCATCATTATTAAGAATACTCTTTTCATTTGTTTGTTTTTTATGTTTTTAATTGTTCGATGAAATTGTACTTCCTTGCATTGTTCGTTCAACCCTTGTACGTAGTCCTTCGTACACCGAAGGTACACAAACGTTCACCTACGAAGTGTTTCGGAATTGTTAAACCTTTAGCTAATCCATCGAAATGAAAAAAACAATGTGGTTACAAACAAAAGCAGCAATCCAATTAAGAAAACCAAATTGGCTATCCACTCCAAATATTGGCTGTGTTTAGCACTTTTGTTGAGTGCTAAAAAAGACAGAATGGAGGCTGCCATAAAAAATACCATAGCAATGGTTGCTAATTCATCTACGATTGTGGCAGATGATTTGTCAAAAAATCTAAGCGATGTAACGACCAAAAAGCAGACACCAATAAGACTTGCCGAGGCATTGAGTACATGGGGAGATCGGGGTTCTTTCATCGCTACAAAAAATTTGTTTTAGACTGTTTGATCCTTTTTTAACACTTCTACATCAAAGTTGTATGTTTAGCATTTTGTATAATATCAACATGCCTTAATGGTTAACGTTCTTTATAACTGTAGGCATCAATATGCCATCCTCTTCTCTTTAGTATAAAATACTTATAGCAAGGATTTTACCACCTCTATTACTTTTTGCAAATTGCTTGCATCCTGCCCGCCGGCCGTTGCTAAGGATTTTTGGCCGCCGCCGCCGCCTTTTATTATAGGTGCTATTTGTTGTTTGATGATCTGTCCGGCATCTAATCCTCTTGCTGCTACAACGTTATCCGCTATGCAAATGGCAACGGATGGTTTGCCTCCGATATTAGCGCAAAGTACTACCACAAAATCTTTAAGATGATTTTTTAGGTCGCTGCAAAGTTTTTTCAAGGCATCTGCATTACTTACTTCTACAATATCCGCAATGAAATTGATTTGATTAACAATTTCATCCTTCTGTAATAACTCATTGCGAATGCCTACCAATTCTCTTGCTTCTAACCGCTCAACTTTTTTTTCCAACGCAACCTTGTCTGTTAACAGCTTTTCTACGGTTTTGATTGGATCTTGCGTTTTAAGTAAATCGCTAATCAATTTATTTTGAGATAAATGCTCATACAAATATTGCATCGCAGCGTGCCCTGTAAGTGCTTCTATCCTTCGTACGCCTGCGGCCACTGCCGATTCGCTGGTAATTACAAATAATCCAATCATCCCGGTAAACATTACATGGGTGCCGCCACAGAGCTCTACCGAAAAGTTTGGATCGATGGTTACTACTCTTACGGTATCTCCATATTTTTCGCCAAACAATGCCATTGCGCCCATCTTTAGTGCCTCTTCTTTTGGCATTTCTCTAATATCTACGGCAATGTTTTCCCTAATTTTATTGTTTACGATTCTTTCCACCTGACGAATTTCTTCCTCAGTAATTTTTGCAAAATGCGATACGTCAAAACGCAATACTTCTGGCGAAACTAAGGATCCCTTTTGGTTAACATGAGCACCCAAAACCTGCTTTAATGCTGCATGTAGCAAGTGCGTAGCAGTGTGGTTGGCGGTAGTATATGTTCTTTTATCAGCACTAACGATAGCTCTTAGTGGTTGCTCACTGTTAGAGGGAGGCTTCTCTGTAAAATGAATAATAAGGTCATTTTCCTTTTTGGTGTCGGTTATAAAAATCTCTTCGCCATTTTCAAAAATTAATTTTCCGGTATCACCCACCTGTCCGCCACTTTCGGCATAGAAGGGGGTAGATTCTAATACAATTTGGTATTGCTCTTTTCCTTTGGCTGATACCTTTCGGTACTTCGTGATGCGGCTACCTACATTTAAATCATCATAACCAACAAACTTAGTTGGCACATCATTGCCCACTAGCACCCAATCGCCGGTATCAATGGCAGTGGCTGCACGAGAACGATTCTTTTGTTGTAGCATTTCAGCCTCGAAAGCGGCATCATCCACAACCAAATTATTTTCCGAAGCAATTAATCGGGTAAGGTCTGCAGGAAAGCCATACGTATCGTAAAGCTCAAAAGCCTCTTTTCCTGCAATAGTGCCATTGGCGTTTTGGATGATATCGTCTATTCTTTTTAACCCCTTTTCCAAAGTTCTTAAAAAGGCATCTTCCTCTTCCTTCACCACTTTGCCAACAAAGGCTTGCTGCTGTTTCAACTCGGGAAAAACATTTTCAAATTGAGTGGCTAATGTGGCTACTAATTGATTCAGTAGTGGCCGTTTATAATCCAAATAGGAGTAATAGTAACGAACGGCCCGACGCAAGATACGGCGAATCACATATCCAGCACCCGTATTGGAGGGTAATTGCCCGTCGGCAATAGTAAAGCTAATGGCGCGAATATGATCGGCTAATACACGAAAAGCGATGGCCTCCTTTGTGTTACTAAAATCGTATTTTCTACCAACAATTTTTTCTATTTCTGCAATAGTACCGGTGAATACATCAGTATCATAGTTGCTATTTTTTTGCTGTAACACACGAACCAAACGCTCAAAGCCCATTCCGGTGTCCACATGTTTTGCAGGCAAGAGTTCGAGGCTGCCATCCTTCTTCCGGTTGAACTGCATAAATACATTATTCCATATCTCTATCACCTGTGGATGGTCGGCATTTACTAATGTCTTTCCGTCAATTAGTTTTCGTTCGTTATCGGAGCGGCAGTCTATATGTATTTCCGAACAGGGCCCACAGGGGCCGGTATCGCCCATCTCCCAAAAGTTATCCTTTTTATTTCCTTTTATAATGCGATCTTCCTCTATCCATTTTTTCCATTCGTTGGCTGCTTCGTCATCATATGGAAGCCCTTCTGCTTCATCGCCTTCAAATACGCTAACATAGATACGATCCTTGGGAATTTTATAAACGGAGGTTAGCAGCTCCCAGCTCCATTCAATAGCTTCCTTTTTAAAATAATCTCCAAAACTCCAGTTTCCCAGCATTTCGAACATTGTGTGATGGTATGTATCAACACCCACTTCTTCAAGGTCGTTGTGCTTTCCACTCACCCGGAGGCATTTTTGCGTATCTGCCACACGAGGGTAGGGGCTGGGTTTGTTGCCAAGAAAAAAATCTTTGAACTGATTCATGCCCGCATTGGTGAACATGAGCGTTGGATCATTTTTTACCACAATCGGAGCAGAAGGCACAATATGGTGGTCTTTGCTTTTAAAAAAATCAAAAAACTGTTGTCTTATTTCGCTGCTGGTCATCGTATTATTTTAAGGGTTGCAAAGATAATTACAATGACCGATTTAAGTCATCTGCTTGTTTCCTGATTCTAAAAAACTATTTAATCCATCGCTATTTGCTAAATTCGTGGTTTTGTAACACACCCAGTACCACAATATTAACTATGCAAAGAATTTTGACCATTTCCTTATTTGTATTGCTTGGATTTCAAACTACTGCTATACAAGCACAAAGGAGAAACAAGAAAATGCAGTTGCCAGCAACCATTGCAAAAGTAGATTCAACTCGAAAAGCAACAGTAGGACCTCCGGGACAGCCTAAGCCGTACAAAGAAGTTATTACTGGCAAAGCTATATCAAGCAAAGGACTGTTTGCCATACACAAAATTGATGATAAGTATTATTTTGAAATTCCAAACGATTTGTTTGGTCGCGATATGCTGGTTGTGGCACGCCTTTCAAAAGCTGCAGCCGGATTTAGAACTGGAGCCAGCTATGCAGGCGATCAAATCAACTCCAATACAATCCGCTTTGAAAAAGGACCCAACAATAGGGTGTACCTTAGGCGGATGTCCTTTTTAGAAACTGGACGCGATAGCAGTGAAGGAATGTATAGAAACGTGATGAACAGCAATATTCAGCCTATTGGCGCATCTTTTGAAGTAAAAGCTTGGAGCCCGAATGAAGCTGGTGCCGTTATAGATGCTACAGATTATATAAACGGTGATAATGATTTTTTCTTCTTTTCTCCGTTTTATAAAAAAATATTGGGCATTGGCATGATACAGACAGACCGGTCTTATATACAGGCGGCAAAAACATATCCAACTAATTTGGAACTTAAAACAGTAAAAACATATATGTACACGCCTGTTCCTACACCTGGAACGGCGTCTAATCCTTATACGGTAAGCAGCCCTCTTACTTTTGAGTTAAATACGTCAATAGTTCTGTTACCAAAAGTGCCGATGCAGCCTCGGTATTTTGATAACAGAGTGGGTTACTTTACCACACAAACGATTACCGACTTTGATGTAAACCCGCAAGGCATAGACCAATATCGTTTTATTGCTCGTTATCGATTAGAGCCCAAGGATCAGGATATAGAAAAATACAAACGAGGCGAACTGGTAGAGCCTAAAAAACAAATCGTTTATTACATCGACCCAACAACGCCCAAAAAATGGATTCCTTACTTAATTCAAGGAGTAAACGACTGGCAAGCTGCATTTGAAAAGGCCGGGTTTAAAAATGCAATTGTTGGAAAATTAACCCCCACCTATGCGGAAGACAGCACTTTTAGTTTGGAAGATGCCCGAAATAGTGCCATTATTTATAAACCTTCAGATATTCCTAACGCGAGTGGCCCTAATGTACACGATCCGCGTAGCGGTGAAATCATGGAAAGCCACATTAACTGGTATCACAATGTAATGAGCCTGGTACGAAACTGGTACATGATTCAAACCGCAGCAGTTGATCCCAAAGCTAGAAAAATGGAATTTGATGACGAGCTAATGGGCCAACTTATTCGTTTTGTGAGCAGCCATGAAGTGGGACATACACTTGGTTTGAGACACAATTTTGGATCTTCATCTACAGTTCCGGTTGAAAAATTGAGAGAGAAGGCATGGGTAGAAGCTAATGGCCACACACCATCTATTATGGACTATGCACGATTTAACTATGTTGCACAGCCTGAGGATAACATTACCGAAAAGGGGCTTTTCCCTCGTATTGGCGACTACGACAAATGGGCTATTGAATGGGGCTATCGCTGGTATCCGCAAGTAAAAAATGCTGATGATGAAGTGGCAATGTTGAATAAAATTACTATCGACAAATTACAAAACCCACGTCTTTGGTGGGGCGATGGAGAAGGCTATAATGACGACCCAAGAAGTCAAACAGAAGATCTGGGAGACAATGCCATGATGGCGGGTAGTTATGGAATTAAAAACCTTAAACGCATTATTGTAAACCTGCCACAATACACTCATCAGAACAATAAGGACTATACCAGTCTTGAAACAATTTATAATGAAGTTATAGGTCAGTTTGGCCGCTATATAGGTCATGTTGCGCGCTATATAGGAGGCGTGGAGCGCACGCCGAAACGGGTGGAGCAAAGCGGCCCTGTTTATCAATTCACTACAAAGGCAAAACAAAAGGATGCCATGGTATGGTTGCAAAATAATGTATTTGCTACACCAACATGGATTGTTCAAAAAAATTATTCTACACTTACCGGCCAAAATCCCCTCTCCATTGTTAGCCGGTTGCAGGACAGAGCACTAAATGGCTTAGTCAATTCATCCACCATCGACAAGCTAATTAATTTTGAAGCAAATAGTGGAAGTTCCGCCTATTCCGGTACAGAAATGTTGTCGGATATAAGAACCTCCATATTTTCTGAACTTCAGGCAAAAAAAACTATCGACATTTATCGTCGCCAGTTACAAAAATCTTATGTAGAAAAATTGATTGCAATTGTACCCGCCAAGGGCAGCAGCGATTTGGCATCAATTGCAAAAGGGCAACTGCGTATTTTATCTACAGACCTTCGTAATGTTGCCAACGGCTATGCAGATGTTGCTTCTAAAAATCATTTGTTAGATCTTCAAGACAGGATCAAACAAGCTCTGGATCCCAAATAATTTATCGATTACGTGTTTTATAAAAGCGATGGAGTAATCTGTCGCTTTTTTGTATCGTATAAAGCAAAAGGTCTAAAAAGAAAAAAGGTCCTTCCGTAGAAACGGACTGACCTCTAACGATTGCTTGCCATATGAAAAATCTTACTAAATATCTTTGTTGATGCACTCTTCAACTATTTCCTTCAATCACAACACAAATATACACCAGGTATTTTATCTATAAAACACATGTTTGGTGGCTTTTGCGGATGGCTACCAAAATTTAATATTTCAAAACACATTGTGTATCAGATAGTTTTGTGTTATTTTTAAACTATACCCAACATTTTTTTATTGTAGTTGTTCCTTTTCAATATATTTTTGTTTTAATGCCGAAAAAGCCAAGTGACATATTATTTCAACTGATTCAATCGTTGGAAAAAGCTGAAAAAAGACATTTTAAATTGTATATCACCCGAAGCTCGGGTAATGAAGATTTGAAAATCATTAAGCTTTTTGATGTATTAGATAAAATGGAAACCTACGACGAAACGGTGTTCCAAAAAAAAATGAAAGATGTAACCAAGCCTCAGCTGTCTAACTTAAAATCGCATCTATATAAAGAACTTTTGGCAAGCCTTAGATTGCTTAAAAGCAAAGACAGTCTTGATCTTCAACTCAATGAGCTTTTTGATTCTGCACATATCTTATACAAAAAGGGGTTGTTTTTTCAAAGCCAAAGAGCTATTGAAAAAGCCAAAGATGCGGCTATTGCCAGTCAAAAATTCTTCTTTCTGCCGTTATTGCTTTCTTTAGAAAAAAGAATTGAAGCATTGAATGTTACCAATACCTTTAAAACCCGAATAGACGAACTTTCTGAGGAAGCAAATGATGCTAACCGAAAGTTAGATATGATTACACGCCTCTCTAATCTTTCTTTGCAGATGTATGGCTTCTTTATTGCAAACGGGCACTCACGCAATGAAGATGAAGAAAGTAAAGTAAAAAAGTTTTTTCGCAACTCTTTACCCTCTGGCTCCGAACAACAAAAAGGATTTTACGAAAGATTGTACTTTTATCAAAGCTATACCTGGTACGCTTTTATACGGCAAGATTTTTTAATGTATTACCGGTATGCTCAAAAGTGGGTGGATCTTTTTAAGGAAATGCCCAACATGATGCGGGCAGAAACTGGTCATTTCATAAAAGGCTATCATAATTTACTCAATGCTCATTTTGATTTAAGAAATTATGCAGAATTAAGTCATGTTTTAAAGGAGTTTGAAGTCTTTTCTCGCACTAAACGAGTGCAGGATAATGAAAACTTTACGGTGCAATCCTTTGTGTATATTGCTGGAGCAAAAATTAATTTTTACAACATCACGGGCTTGTGCAATGAGGGGATAAAAGAAATTCCAAAGATTGAGGAAAGAATAGCAGAATACGACCTCTTTTTAGACAAACACCGGGTAATGGTGATTAATTATAAAATTGCCTTGTTATACTACCTTGCCGGTAATTTTAGTATTTGTATTGATTATCTGCAAAAAATTATTAACGACTCTTCGGATCTTAGAACAGACCTTCAGTGTTATGCTCGTTTGATGCACCTGATGGCTCATTACGAGTTGGGCAATTCCGAACTGATAGACTCCCTCACCCGGTCTGTGTTTCGGTATATGTCTCGCATGAAAAATCTAACAATTATAGAGCAAGAAATTTTTAGATTTTTGCGTAACTCGTTTAAGTTTTCAAACAGGCAGCTCAAACCCGAATTTGAAAAACTTTTACAAAAAGTAAAACATCTGGAAGGCAATCGTTTTGAAACCCGTTCCATGGCTTATCTTGATATTATTTCTTGGCTGGAAAGCAAGGTAGAAGGGCGGCCCATGCAGGAAATTGTATATAAAAAATATATGAAGAGTAAGCGTAACCTTAAATAGAAGAGAACTAAAAAGATATTACCTTTTCTTTGGTTTTTACTTTTTTGTATATAACATAAGGCCGTTTAAAACTTTTCTACTACACCCAAACCAAAAAGTGCAAAATCATACTTAACAGGATCTTTAGGATCTAACGTTTTCAACTGTTGGGTCAATTCCAGTGCAGCAAACCAGTCGCTATTCGTTCGTTGTAGCAAACCCAATTGCTTTCCAACCCTAATTACATGTACGTCTAAGGGGCAAACCAACTGGGAGGGTTTTATGTTTTTCCAAATGCCAAAATCAACGCCCTTTTCTCCGCTTCTAACCATCCATCGTAAAAACATATTTAATCTTTTGCAAGCCGATTTTTTTGCAGGAGAAGCAATATGCTTTTGGGTTCTTTTGGGAAACTCTTTAAAAATTTTTTCATCGAAAAACATTGTATAGAACCCAATAAGAGCCTCTTCAACATTCTCGCTCTTTTCGGTCAAATATTTGGAGAAGGCACTTTCTAAAGAGCTTTCCCCCAAATAATAGTAATGATATTTTAAAAAATCAAAAAAATGGAAAAGGTCTGTAGGATTGAATGTGCGATGAACAAAGTTCATAAAAGGGCTCAGGTCGTCATCGGTAAAGTTCATAATAAAATCGTAGGGCGCATTGTCCATCCAGCTTATCAGCCTGTTGGAGGAGTTGATAATGCTTTTACGGTTTCCCCAAGCCAATATGGAAGCAAAAAAACCGGCAATTTCAATGTCCTGCTTTTTGGAAAACCGGTGCGGAATGCAAATGGGGTCGTCTTGTATAAACTCTGGCTGTTCATACAGTGCCGCTTTCGTATTTAAAAATTCTTTGAGTGCTTCGCCTATCATAAATACTTTGCTTTTTATTTGAGATTATGCAAT
>APMI01004445.1_pt1 | contig 16749 bp, 12 predicted proteins | sample 667938 | NCBI WGS metagenome assembly APMI01 (sample SAMN01084076, study PRJNA167559) | wastewater metagenome | biome: Wastewater | place: Denmark: Ejby Moelle, Odense | collected 2011-11-28 | reverse complement strand
ATAATAAAAAGCAATATTGAGCAACTGAAAGCATTCATTAATATTTATTTACTATTATTTCTTTGTTAAAATCATTGCAAAAATATTGTATTGTTTGATAATTATGATTGATATATTTTAAGTAAGTTGATCATCACTAGAAATAGATGTGTTCAAGAGGTGTATTTCAACTCCAAAAACTTTCACTCTATTTTTGCGATTATGGAGGAAGCTCAGCCGGTGTTAGATAATTACTTGCATCACCTAAATTAAAAACCTTCTTTAAGGAGCATCCATAAATAAAATTCTAAGTGTTTTGCAAAAGAAATCATCATCCTTTCGTGAAGGGATTGTATGTTAACGGATATCAAAAGCAAGTGCCTTTACGAAGCTAAACATAAGATACAGCACTGCAAACATTAATCGCATTGAGAAATCAGTTAGGTCGGCATGCATTCAAGGTTAATGGACCAAGAGTTTTTGGATCTAAGAAATCAATACAAGGCAAATGGCAGCCTAATTTATTCAATAAATATCCCATAGGTGAACTGTCGCAAACTTCTAAAATCCCTGATGTGCCAGTCTAGTATGTCGAAAAGGAAGATCCTCAACGAAATGTGAGAGGAGAAGATATTACGAACTATACAATGAAAGTTAGAAGGTTTGTAGACCCGCATACCCAAAGATCATCTACAAAATAGTGATTTTGAATTATATGCCTTATATCTAATATCATAATAAAACTTATCGAGTATAATTTATGTTGTAAGATCATGATGAGTTTCAGACATATATCAGTAAAATTTCATAATTTTCAAAATTTTACTTCATTTTTCTAAAACGTACATGAATTAAGCTTCATTTTTCAAGAAGAATCTCTTAATTTTTTAATAAGTTGATCGACATTAGTCGGTGACAGTCGGCCTTGTTTATCTGAGTTGAAGATTTAACCTAAGTCTTTACCATCTTGCTACATTTTAATGACCATTCTTCCAGTCTCTAACATACTTTAATATATTACTTTATTTAGCTTTCGTGATTTCAAGTTTGATACTTGGATCTTCAATGCCTATTTGGTTCTGGAGGTATCCAACATCTCTTCCGAAGCCTCATGAGCGGCAAACGTCTACTTTTAGTACTTTTGCGAAGTTAAACTGCAATAATCTTAGTCCTTGCTTCAGCATAATTATGATAGTATAAAATTATACAAATAAATACGAAAATTGCCATATTTTAAGGATATAAAAAAGTGAATGTCTAAAGTGCTAAAAACTAAGCAATTAAGTATTTTATTGAAAGTTAAAAATTGTATGTTACTCAAAATTAAAAATAATTCATGTTCGATTTTCGAAATCTATTTTATTGGGGATAAAATTTTGAAATTTAGGAATCGTAACTTGTTATTAATCTGACTAAAATTGCGCTTCCTCTTCTTTCGATTAAGTGGGAGCATCACTCTCGTGCTTGTACATTGTGCTCGATTATTTAAAATCTTGTTTTATGAAATCTGATTGCAAAGCTTGCTATGCTGACATTCTCTTCGTTGGGTCTCGCTCAAGTAAACCTTGCATGAAAGTTAATGCTGAAAATCCATATTTCTCTATAATAGTACTTTTGTCTAATTCGATTAAGCACTATTAATTTTTCTGTACGGTTTCGTTATAATTTTTACCTTTTATTGGATTATAGCCAAGTAACATCATGTGAACAATAATCCCAAAACTAAACATGTCACATTTGCAGTCGTAAGTTTTCTTCTTGTCTGCTGTATTATGAATAACTTCGTAAGCCATGTATCCCATAGTACCGCATCTTTTGTATTTCTTTTTATCTGTTTTTGAGTTGAACATCAAAGAGAGACCAAAGTCTATCAATTTGGGAGCTAAAGTTGTATCGTCAATCATAATATTTTGTGGCTTAAGATCGCGATGCATTATTTTTTTGCTATGTAAGTGAGCTAGTCCTTAAAGTACTCCTTTAAAAATCATAACTAAATCAGCTAGACTAATTTCTACTTTATCTCTGTATAGAGTCATTAAATCTCTACCAGACAAAAGTTCGAGTACAAACACAAAGGCTTAATCTTCTTCAAAAAATTACTCCATTTTGCACGCATATTCACTATCAATAGCTCTTAATATTTTCTTTTATTCATCTACTATATTTTTGGTGCATGAGCCATTCTTATCCTTTTTGCCTACAAATTTAACCGCGTATCGGACATCAGTTTCTTTATTTCTAGCCAGGTATACCTAACATTTCATAAAAGTCTACCTTTGAATACGTGCCCTTGCCCAGCAACTCTAGCATGCTGTATTTTTCGTAGAAATTCAATTGGATCACATCTTTCTGCAATTTCTTATGAATGTGATTGTAAAAATTGTTGTTTGGAAAGTAAAATTGTGAGCATTCCGTACCATTCGTAAGGTGCATCAGCATCTGGTTACCAATCGGCATGTAATACATGTAAAGGTTCTATGTCAAACAGTAGCCTTTGTATTCTGTGTCGTTTTCATCCTAAATTGTGAGAGCAAGTACTTAGTAATATAGTAGAATTCCTTCATTGTACTCAAGGTACCTTTTAGTTTACAGTCCGAAAGTTTTGCCAATTTTTGAGTAGCTGTATGCATGCTTTTTATGGCTCATTTGATGAGGGACAGGGAACGTGCCTTTAGACTTGATCCATAACGCGCCCTCGGTAACAAAAGATGGATTATTAATTTTGTGTCTAAATTATTTTTTATAGCCTAGAGTTTTTGCAGCTTCCTCGCTTAGCATTAATATTCAAGAAACTAATCTAATAATCATAATGTGATTTTCAATAGCCAAAATTCAAACCCGAAAATCACAATCAACTTGAGGACCCGAATACTTTATTGCTGATTCAATATCTGCAGTCAATGTGTCCATATTTCAGACATCGAGTACATCGAATATCTTTATCTCTATAAATTGCCTCATAATAGTCTCTTTTACGGGTTTGATCTCGAGTTTTGCTAATTAAGAAACAGCAGCCTCCCTCATGGTTTCTGTCACAGTTGTAACATCTTGTACTCGTTTCTTTAGCATGACAGTTCGCTATTACATGACCGAATCCATAGCATCGGTAACACACTTTTTTCTGAGGGCAGTTTTCAGCTTCGTGTTCTTATGAGAAACAAAATAAGCAAGTTGTTGCTTATGGGCAGACAGCCCGGTAATGTCCAACTTTATTGCATTTGAAACATATGATGTTATCTTTGAAATACCGAAAATTATCTTAATTTTTCAAATTCCCAAGTACTTATTATACTTCTTCAGCTGAACTTTCTTGACTTTATTGATTACCATCTTTTTCCTTTTTATTTTCTTTAATTTGTTTACTTTCTGATCTCTGAAGATCCTCCAATTTTCCCAATAAATTCGAGTTCTTAGACTTATTCCGATATTTATTACCAGGAATATTGTACTCGAATAAAATTTAAGAATAGTTATTGCTGTTATTGCGTGACTATTTCTTGATTGGCTCGTAGCTGACTGAAACTTGCAATGGGGTTTTGGTATTTGTATCAGGGTCACTTAGATCGTGTAAGAGTATATCGATTATCTTTATTTTTTAGTCGTTTGTGAGAATTAGCTGGGTTTATTTGGATTATTGTTCTCGTTAGATGCTGTCTGTCACTGACATGATTTTTTAGCTTGCTCTTAATATTGTTAGTAAATCTAATCTAATTAAACTAAATGCAATAATTTCTTAATAGTACATAATAATCTGAATTTAATTAATATATATAAACAAAAGTACTAAATCAAACATATTTCTTATTCACTTTTCACAAAGTAGGCTATCCTGAGCATCCACAGGTATTCCACTATTCGACAACATTACTACAATCATGAATAGGATGTCCTAATCTTTAATTAACTTTGTTATGTAATTTGCATAAGTATTACATCAATTATTTTTTAGTATTGCCTTAAAATAAGCCTTATCTGCCTAATAACTACATGAAATGGTTAGCGCACATTTTACAAGGATACATCTGTCCAAATAATATTAGAAAAGTGTTGAATTTCTTACGAAGAGTGTCGTCAAAAGTTTAAGGGAAACCGCCTGTGATCATATGCAATAACGACCAACTTTGTCTTCCTAGTTGCTGTCTCGTGATCTTATGTTATGATCTGTCAATAATATCTTTATTGGGTTAATTCTGTTATTTATCAAGTTATTCTTGATCCATTTTCCAGAAATCAATCATTTCCAAACTCATGACATGCTGATTATAAAACCGACCGTCTTGTGCTTATCGATCATATGATACGAACACTTTGAATATGACAATGCCGGCTATCAATAACACAAAGGCTAATATAGCTAAGTATTGCAGATTGTGCTGGTTGTGCTAAGGAGCTTATTTGTGGGCTGATGCCAGACTCGAAGATTATTATTAGTGATCTTGCAGTTGGATTGGGGCGTGTTGGTATCTGCCTGCGCTTTGCATCGCGGATCTTTATTATTAATCTATATTATATTATGGAGAGAAATATATTAATTGATCTATGTAAATTAATAAAGTCATGGATAGTCGCTTATCGATATTGTAAGATCCGGATATCATTATTTATTTTATTGTTTATTTTTTTAATACTAATGATTAAAAGAACTAAGAACTAATTTTTCTATCATAAGCAATATTAATGAATGCGAATTATAAATGAGTGACATCATACCAAATCTATATAAATTAAAAATAAACTAAGATAGATGGACAGACTAAAACAGCTCTCACTTCAGGTAGAACCAGTGAATGGCAACTTATTCTCTCATGTGCAAATGGCTCCCCCAGACCCCATCTTGGGCACTGCTCTTGCCTTCCAAAAGGACACCAGCAAGGACAAGATCAATCTTGGTATTGGAGCTTACAGAGACGATGATGGCAAACCTTATGTTTTCAAGGCTGTCCAATAAGCTGAGGAAATCATCAGAAAAGGTAACTTCAACAAGGAGTATCTCCCTATCGATGGCTCTGCTCCATTTGTGACTGGGTCCAGAAGATTGCTTCTTGGTGATGATTGTAAGGCTGTTAAGGAAGAAAGAGTTGCATCAACTCAAACTATTTCTGGAACCGGTGCTTTGTACATTGGGTTCGATTTTTTGAGAATTTTCTTACCCAGATTCATATACATCCCAGACCCAACATGGCTGAATCATAAAAACATCATTGAAGACTGCAATTTAAAATGGATTGAATACCCTTACTTCAATGCTAAAACTTTGGGCTCCAATATTCCCGGCATGATCAAATTCCTCGAAAATGCTATTGCTGGTTCAGTTGTTTTATTACATGCATGTGCTCATAACCCCACCGGCGTTGACCCAACTGAAGAAGAATGGAAGCAAATTGCTGCAGTGATGAAAAAGAACAGTCTCATTCCTTACTTCGATTCTGCTTATCAGGGCTTTGCTACTGGAGATCTCGAAAAAGATGCTTGGCCCATCCGTTACTTCCTTGAACAAGGATTCCAAATGATCATTACACAATCATTCGCTAAGAATATGGGTTTGTACGGTGAAAGAATTGGTGCACTCCATATCGTATCATCAGACAAGGCAACCTCAGAAAAAGTCCTCTCTCAATTGAAGTAATTTTAATATTAAACGTAGAATTATTATCCGAAAGAAATACTCAAATCCTCCTCTTCACGGTGCTCTCATAGCTCAAACAATCCTCAACGATAAGAAATTATTCGAAAGCTGGAGAAGCGAACTCCGTGACATTGTTGCTAAGAGAATCATCGAAATGAGAAAAGCTTTGAGAAGTGAACTTGAAAAACTTGGCACTCCTGGAACATGGAACCATATCACTGATCAAATCGGTATGTTCTCATATACTGGATTGTCAACCAAGCAGTGTGAAATTTTGATCGACAAATACCACATCTATTTGCTCAAGAGCGGTAGAATTTCCATGGCTGGAGTTAATGCTAAAAACGTCAAGTATCTTGCTCAAGCTATTAAAAACTCAATTGCCGAAGCTCCAAATAAATGATGCATAAATAAATGTTATTTAGTTATTTATTTATGAAGATAATGTGAAAATATGTAAAACTTAATCAAACTATCACATCACTGATAAGCTTGTCTCCATGGTCGCTAATTTTCAGTGTTAAAAGGTGAAACTCTATCATTTTATGTTGTCATTACTTTTAATCCTGTTTTTTTGGATTTTTTATTTAATCCAGACACAGAACTTTTGTCTAACATTCTTCCTGCACTTATCATTTATGAAATAGATGGATTATAAAACGCCTGACTCATGCTGTTTGATGGTTTCTATAGACTTGAGCTGCGATACGAAGCCATTTGATCAAACTGCTGTGGTCTGTTTGTTATTTAGGGTTTTTATGGAATAACTGCAGGAGTGGAAATATTCGTCGGTTGAGGTGTCAATGGTAGGTTGAATCCCCCTGTTGATTGGAAACCATTTGAACCACTTGCTGTGAAGTTTTGAGTGTAAGGACTGCTCGATACTGGCATAGAAAATGCATTGAAAGTTTGCTGAGTGTTCTGGGATGGAGGAGGTGGAGTGACTATAATTGGATTTGATGCTGAAATCTTCTGAATTCTGTTATCAGGTCTAGGTTAATTCACGAAATTTGGGAGCTCAGCAATGTATGAACTCTTTCTGACTTAACCTGAATTTCTAGATAAATTTCTATTATCTCCTGGAGCAATTCGATTATTTAGCCCATCGAGTAAATTTAAATGACTTTGGGCATTTCTTTATTTTGAAATAGGAATGTTCATAGGCATTTGAGGATTATATATCTAAGTAAAACTTCTCTCAACTGCTTTTCCCTGACTTTTAGGGCGAGCTTGAGCCTAGAATTAGTGATGAGCTCGAACTCGATCATTCAAAGATTCGCCACTGAAGCTTAAAGTAATGGCTCGTTAGAGAGTTTGAGTCAAAGTTTGAAGCAATCCTTTGTTGCAGCTTAAGGTTGTACAAAATCTTTCATTCAAAACTAGTTAATTTTCTATTTCATGATGAAGCTTAGACGAATTTACTAAGCTTTGAGTACGAATTCGAGGAAGTGACTCTAAGAAATTATTTGATGAGATTTATTGAGCAGCTGATATAAGGTTAGAAACTTCTCTTGAAATATAGCTGTTCAAAGATTATAGTCTATTTTAGCAATGCAGACCATATTTTTTCTATTGTGCTTCGATTTCTCTCATCATATTTTTTTCCTTCTCGTCGAAATAAGTTCCCAAAAGAATCGAGACTTCTTACTTCGCCATTTACATGATTTCTTTAACTTTCTGTCGCTTTTCGACTACTTTGGCACCAATTTTATCCTAATTTAGCAAACAATTACGATTCTATCTTTGTCTTGCTCAAACAGTTAAACCTGTCCTCGAATACAGTCCTGTAACTTTTTATACGTCATTCTAATATTCTCGTAATCAGGCGCTGTCCCTTTGTCCATGTGACACTGAGTATGAGTGCAGACACAATTGGCACACAATCCAACCAAGCATTAGTCTATACAATTATACAAGGAGTACCTTTGTTACAGAAATTTGTGATCAGCTCGTGCGGGTGCATGTTGCAGTACATTTTAGTGAAGTCGATCATTTCTTTGTTTCTCGAATAGAAATTAATGTGTAATAGTAATAGCTATATATATGATCTTAATTACAAAGATCTTAACTAACTCGCGTCTTATTTTATTATACTCAAAATATTATTTTGGGCTCCAAAATTAAGAACTATTAAAGAAGAGTGTCTCTATAAATTTGCGGGTTTGTCTGGTCTATTATTTTAAAGTATAATCCCATTTGGTGTTCTATCAATACTTTCGATAAGTAATAACATGATTGAACTCAATCAAACTGAGAAGGCTAGCCTTAACTCTGCAGTCACCTTAGGTGCTAGGAAACGGAAAGCACCCTCTCACTACGCTGATCACGTAATAGAGCTCAAAAAAGTATTACTCTTTTGATTTAGGTCAGCTATCCTAGCGAGCGTAAGGTCAAAAATAGTGATCTGCTTGAAGAGGAGTCATATCACACTAATCGGTCCGGTCCCGAGAAAGTAAGCAACTTGATTTGCATTCTTCCTACATCTAATCGAAGACTACGGCTTAATGTAGTCATTAAAAAGCATACGAAAGGCAAAGCAAGATCATTAAAAATAGCATCAACACCTGAATTTATTAAGGCTGAGGTAGCCGAACCAGTAAAAAATCAGAACTTGCTTGAGTCACTGTTTAAGTTATGCTAGTAACATAAACTAGATGAGTAGCAGAGAACAAAGCAAAATTAACCGAAATAGTACGAACAAATAAATAGCAGTGAAAGTCTGCCACAGAAAGGCCAACGAACAAGGAGAGGCCGATAAGACTAATAGAAGTATACAAAAATGTATGAAAAATATCAAAATTTGGCTTAAAAGTTCGAACAGATGGAATGCGAAACGTTTATTATCTGATTTTTATTTGATTACCTAACTGCGCGCATTAAGTTAATTTTGGTCAATTCGACCTTAATTTTGGCGATAAATTGATGGCATGATGTGTTATAATGGTCATTTAAAAATAATTTAAAATAATTTCAAAAGATGGACTCACTCATCGCATTCAAGGGCAAAGACTACATAATAATGGCTGCTGATACCTTCAACACTTACTCCATTCTGAGGATGAAAGTACACACGCTCGATATGCTAGGACTACGATGATAAGATATGGAATCTAGATGGGTAAAAGATAATGGCGATCGGAGGTGAACGCTCTGATGTTCTCTCTTTTGGCGATTACGTGCAGAAAAATCTTGCGTTTATGGAGTATAAAAATGGTTACAAGCTTTCCATTGACGACACTGCAAATTTCATTAGATATGAGCTCGCTAAAGCTATCAGAGAAGGTCCATACATGGTCAACTGCTTGCTAGCTGGTTTCGAAGGCGACAAACCTAGACTATTCTGGCTTGATTATTTGGGTTCACTCATTTAAGTAAGAAAGGCAGCCCATGGATATGCTGAATTCCTCGTAAGCAGTACAATGGACACCCTATAAAACAAGGTATAAGTATTTTAATTCAGGATGTTTCTCTAGAGTAAGGCAAAAAGATAATGGATCAATGCATCAACACAATGCAGGAACGATTCGTGATGAGCCAAACATCATTCACCATTAAAGTCATTACTAAAAATGGAATTGAAACAATCAGAAAAGCTCAAAAGCCAGAAGCTGCATCCAATATTTGATTCCCGATTAGTTATGTCAATTCATGCATATAAATTTAATAAAGCTCTTATCATAGTTTTTAGAGTCTTGATCGTAAAATTTATTGTATAAAATATATTATATTTCTTGCTGAGAGTCAATGTCTGAAATTTAGTGTGAAAGTCCAGATGGCCATCTACCAGCCTATCAAGGGCAGAACAAGTTTAACAACTTCGATGACAGAAACTTGAAACACAGACTTCGAAACTAGAATAAGAAAAGATTTCCGCCGAATAAAAATGATGGGTTAGCAAAAAGATAGGCTCAATACTGCAAGAATAATAAAAATAATTCAGTGTAACCAAGTCCTTCAGGACAGATTGACGGCAAAATAGAGCCCAAAAATGCCCATTGTATGAAATTGAACATTCAATAATTAAAGAACTCAGTCGATCGATTGACAACTCCAACAAACAACTCATACTTCAACTTCTACCACAAAGTAGGACAGTCCCAGCGTGACAAAGTAAGCAATTTAATAATATTTCGTAGATGATGAAAATTTCGCCATACCATGCTTTCCCAGAGTCAACCAACCCTTAGATCAATAAATTGAACCCTGAATGATAAGGATTTATTTTTTAATCATTTCTTATTTTTTTATTGTAAATATGAATTTATTTAGGCGTGGTCTTGCTTATATTTTAAAATAATAGTCCCGCACAGCTATTTTATTAATTTAATAAAATTGTAAAACATGCCAAGAACAACAAGATTTTAACGTGATCGCATAGCTAGACTGATAGGCCAGAAGACAAAACCAATACAGAAATCATAGAAGTAATAAAAATCAATAACGAATCCTTTTGTGACACCATCGAAGAAGAAGCCAATAGTAAATGAATTAAGTCCTGAGCATATATAATAAAATCCTCATAATTTCGGTGGTTTGGCATCGACAATCGCTCCAGTATAATTTTCCTTACCTTCACAATCGCAATAAAAATCGAAGTTCAAATCGTCAAGCTATCTGCATATAATAAAGGTGCATAAAATTCCGAACAACCCGGACCAGATTCAGAAACTATCATTCAAATGTTATGATGATGCTGATGTGTATGGGTAAGACAATACTGTTAATTTTTTGAAACAGGACTATGATAATGATAATGATACACCTGAAGAGCAAGTTAAGTATCATGTTAGTCGAGGGATCAGAAAACTCAAGGAATAAATATAAAAGAAAAAATATGGAATCTAAAGCGAAAATGGACAGAGCTAAAAAGGAGCCAATAGTATCGGAAGCACGCCACCACGGTATGTTCGCATTAGAAATAATAGATGATTTATATATCCATTATGTGTTATTCTATTGCCGTATATAGTTAAAGAGATTTTATTTATCAACGGTACTATTTTAAAAGGCTAACTTAAGGTAACATACCGATAAATTTCTTAAGTTAATGAAATATTTAACAAATTAGATTCTAGTTAAAAATAACAACTTGCAAAAAATTAAATATAAAGTAAGAGGTAATTCCATTTGCAAACAGCTAAAATTGAAAAAATATTCAAGGGTCCTTAAGTAAGAGCAAAAGGAGAAAATGTTAGAAAGTAGAAGTGGCCGAGTGGTCTAAGGCGGTAGATTAAGGCTCTATTCCGAAAGGGCGTGGGTTCAAACCCCACCTTCTACATTTTTGATACTTTTTATTAAACATACCGTTCTTTATTTGTTATTATATCAATACAATAGTAATCACTTGCTGGGTTTAATTACAAAATATTAAGTGATTATCTTCAAAAATAGAGAAAATTATTCTGATAAAAAAGTCAAACAGACAGCAGATAAAACATTAACTAATAAGCATGTAGAGGTGGCTGAGTGGACTAAAGCGGCAGACTCAGGATCTGTTATTCGTGGGTTCGAATCCCACCCTCTATATTTTTATTATTTTTACATATTAATACAATATAAAAAGAACACAATTTTTTAAAATTTACTTAAATGACATATAACGATAGAAAATATATCAAATAGCGGCTTTGGTTTATTCTTTTTATTTGTTGAATATTTGTAATGCCGAGATATGTTTTTTCTTTGTGAGAACTCTGTCAATTTCATCTGAGCTAATGAGTGAAGTTTTAGCTGGAAAAACTCGACCTTCAAGTTCTTTGTTTAATAACTTATCCCATTATATTTCACTGAAAAATTACATTTTCTTGAGCTCTCCTGATTAATTTTTAGTCCTCTTATACATATTCTTAATTAGTAATTTTTAAATAAGTTCTTGCGTCTGTACGTTGACTCCAGTTGGAAATTTAATCTAACTCCTGATCACATCTTGATAAACTGCGAAGGGATCTTATAATTGTTCACCAAATGGCAGCTTTCCTGAAGACATTTAGAAAAGCATGACGCCCAATGACCACCAATCAGAGACAAAAGTGTACCCTTTGCCGAGTATTATTTAGGGTGCCATGTAATGTGGTGTTCCAATAATAGTCATTGTTTTATAGCGACTCTAAATTGTCAGTTTCTTTGCAGTTCCTAGATCAATCAATGTTACATAGCCATCGTTAGAAAGGACGACATTTTCAGGCTTCAAATCTCGGTATATTACTTTATTTTTGTGTAAATGTTCGATCGCAAGCATAATCTGACTGATCAAAAATTTGTAATCTCTATATTTCAGTGGGAGTTTACAGTTTATCGCATCGAATAAATCCTAACCTTCTAATAGCTCCATTACGAGCATGATCAGATTATGAGTTGTGAACATCGTGTTATATTTTACTAAAAATGGATGTGCTGGAAGAGTTCTCAATAATTATTCCTACTTCATGATGTAAGGAAGTAAATTTGATGTAATTAAGCTTTGTTTATCCATAACTTTTATCGCATATTTTTTCTTTGTGTTTGTATTGTAGCAGGCATATACTTTGCCAAAATTGCCTGAACGAAGTTTACGAATAACTGTGAAATCTTTAATATCAAGCTTACATTTTTAGTTTTTAGAAGAAGACTATAAATCTTATTTATCATATCGGCTAAGAGTCTAACAATTAGTTTCAATCACTTTGGCAACTTTCTTCTTTTTCTTACCATCTGGCAAAACTAATGTGACTAGCTAAGCCTAATTATCAACAACAAAACTATCCTCAAAGGAAATTTCTTGCTTCTTGAAAACTTTGTTTTGTTCTATAATTGAATTTGCGATATAGTAAGTTGCTTTAGGATTAAGTTTTGACCTTGCATCTGATTTAAGTATAATATAAAGCTATAGAGGTTTGAATTTATCTTATTTTTTGATAATTATATCTCCTTTGTTAAAATTACTGACTTTTATATGTTCTGTAACTTCGTTCCATTGTTCTTAATAGTACATTTACCAAATATCACTTTATTTTATGATTTTGAAGACTAAATTTCTACGAATAATGTTTCCGACATTGTCTCCAAGATTTTTAACGATAATATCTCTCGTCAGACATAAAAGTCGACAATTAGTTTTTGCGATTAACGAGCTTGCACGGATTGCATTAGCACTTCCAATTATAGCATTTATTCCAACATTATCTCCACTTTTCAAGTCTACTTTTTTCTACAAGACTGTGACAATACCTTACTGGATAATGTAGAAAGCGTTGGCTGCGTCTCCTTTGTTAAATATCATCTGGCCTGCCTTGTAAGTCTCTGCGATACCATTTGCAGCAAGTACATTTTTTTGAGGTTCGGTTAAATTTTTATAGAACTCAAGACTTTCTAAGCTTTTTCTGTTCTCCTGTTCGGACATTGAATTTAAGTCATTAATAACCTTCTTGAAGGCCTTAGAGTTCAGTTCTGCAAACAAGCAATCAGTTTACGCAAAGATAGAAGCTGATCTAGGAGCGTTGTAAATTATACCCAAGTCTCCGAAAGAAGTGCCAGGGTCAAGTATTTTCTTGAAACTGTCATCAATGTAAACTTTACAGTGACCCTCAAGGATTACATAATAGGAGAAACTTGGGTCACCTTGTTTAAATATGAAATCTCCAGCTTTTGCAGTACAAAACTTCATTTTATGAACAACGTATAAAATTTAATCCGACGCGAGTTGAGATAAAATGAAATGATTTTTCAATGTCTTGATAATGAGATCTTTTTAACTTCTGTCAATTTACTTTTAGATAAACTCAATTTTGTCATTGTTTTCTTCCATTTAAGTGCCAGGCATCATAATCTGCACAATTTTCTTGATTTTCTTTCTGGAAGATTTCTAAACAACATGTTCAGCATCAGCATTGTCTTCAACTGCGCCTTCTTTATCAACTGCTGACATTTATTATTTGATAGACTTCTTGGATGTGGGGATTATGTTTTACACTGGGGCTTCGGTTGTCTGACTTTACTTAATGTCTGATTCAGGGTCGTGTTGGATTTAGTATTGTTTCGGCGCGGCGTCGTTTGCACATGAGCATTATGTTCCCATGGAATTTCGATGTATTATTCACGAAGAAAATTCTAAATTATCAAACAACTAGAATAAAAAGGGACATCGATCAAATCTATTAATGATCAATATTTAAAGTATTTAAAAATAGAATCAACCTCAAATATTTCTTTAGTTCAATACTGTATTTGAATGTACATAATATTTCCATGGTAAGATCACACATTTCGAAATTCCGGATAATAATATTATTAAAATTACGAAGACGATAAGTAAAGTGTAGTAAGCTAAATCTGTTAAATTACATAAATTTTATGAATTATTGGTATTGTATTTATTTTGTAGGAGATATGCCAAAAAAACAATACTTTAAATATGTTTTATTTCTATATTAATATAGATGTATATATATTGATTGATAATAAGTTTGAAAATCAGGCTGACTATCTAATTTTACCATTATCATTAAATAATAAATATTAGACAGTTATTCGATATGTATGTTTGGTCTCTCACTGATTGTTACTGCGCAGTGCACTTCTTTTTTAATTACGATTGCCTTAAGAATAAGAACTAGGCTCTTCACCATCATAATTCTATTAAGAATCTTATTAGAGTTATTGCTATTTGGACTAACCTTTGCCTTATCTCTAGTGCTTCAGTTTTATATGTTGCTGCAGTGACCCTTACGATGCGTATATTTTATCACATTTTTGGTAAGTACAGGCAAATGGTTTTTCAATCATGTCATTGGTTCGTCTAAATCTCTTAGGCCGATACTAAACTTTCTCCCCAAGTGGAACAACGACAACTTTCTTGATATCCTCTATACTTTTCTACAATAAATTAAACAAAAACTTAAATGTTCTATAATTTCTGCTTGATTTGCACACCCACTTACACTATTTACTTCATCTGGGTGTTAATGCAGTATGCTGAATAGTACAGTTTGTTATGCTAGTTATAGTATCTGAAATTCTATTCATCTGTGAGTGAAAGATAAAGTACCTGTGAGTTGGGAGCGAGGCACAAAATTACCGAAAGTCTACATCGGCATCTTTACGTATTGATCACGGCGGGGCAGCATCTGCGGTTATTGGGATGACACTTAAATACAAATTAATCTATAATCATAATCATAATCAAATATTGAGAGTACTCGGGTACCTTAACACATAATATAAGTTGCACATTTTATTACAATATTTCACAGATACTGCACTATGACAGTAACAATAATCAGATAAAAACAATCAAACTGACACAATATCAACAGTAGCTTGGTATGATCCTGTCTATACACATTTTTTCTGTATTTCTCTAATATCAAACGGAAGTTTGCTCAGTTACCCTTAGTACAGTTTCTCAATCGATTGGATTACTTGCAGAGGCAGGGAATTGGGCTTATGGACATGTAAAACACGGATTATTGACGTAGATTTAGATAACATATCCTTCAATAAAGTCAGTTCATAATTACTGCTTGATTATTAAGCAGAAGTGGGATCCGGTAACAATTCAGACAATATCTACACATATTTGACTGGATAATAGAATTTACTTAATTTCAATGGCACTTTCTTACACTTTATAATTTATTTCTTCTATTTGATATGTTATTCTAGACTGCCAAATTGCACAGTCCATAACAGACACTGCACTGCTAATAAAATAGTTTATTTAAGACAGCCATCTGAATCTGCCACTCTTATTATAATTGAGCCAGTTTGTGCGTAGGTTGTGCCTTTTTATATATGGGTGTAGACTAACTGTTATTATATTTATTTCCAGTTTATGAATTGGTTGATATATTGTTATATTGATTTGCCCATATTTTTATCATTTTTTGTGCTTCTACTACTAGTATTACTAATGCCTTAAGTATTAACTTTGATTTCTACACAATATTAATAGAATAGTACATAATAATTATCTGCCATAGGTATTGGATGTACTACTATACACAACTGGTTCCACTTTAAGCCCAGTTAACTGCACAATGACAAGCGTGCTGCCCCTGCTGACAGTCACACTACTATCACTATCACTCTTATTATTATTCACATTTATTGATATGCGTAATGGGCGGCATTAGTGTAATCTGCGACTGTCTGGCCGAATTTTGTTGTCAACCAAATATTTTGTGTAGTATTAGTTAGGCTGGTAACTGCTGTATATGTCTAACACTATTATATGCTGTACGTTATAGCAGTCTCTGGTTCATCTTATTCTCTATATTATAATATTGATAATCAACAACACATACACATACATAGATATAGATGTAGATATAGATCTAAATATTGGTATGAGATATAGTATATAAATAGGATGTAAAATTATTTAAAATACTCACATCATTTCACCCCACTCCTCTCCGCATGTGGGACACCGAGTACTAAAACTAAAACTGATAGACGTACAGAATGGGCATTAGAATATTTGTTGGTTTTATTATCCATTCCTATTATTACTATTATTATTGTTGTAGTTATTATTGTTGTTCTAAGATGCGGATTATTGCTGCATTTATATGTCTGGGTTGTGAGATGAATTTTGTTGAGAAGTGTTGCCTGGGTTATTATTTATATTAGCCTAGGGATGCACTATATTGTATTTCTACATAATTTACAACTAGTACAACTATTTAACATTATATTCACTTAATTAATCTACAATGCTCTTGGAATATGGAGTCACTACACTAAATTGAGAACATTTGCTTATGAAATTATAACTATACTCCTTTATTTTCACATGAAGTCTTACTTTTTTGATACCTTCTCCAAGTTCAAAGGCAAATTTTAATATTTTTACATTATTTTAATCTTGCATGACTGTTATTACTAATTTATATGATTATTAATTAATGCAAATTGTATGTATTTACTTAATTGTGCCTGTGAGTCTATATAATTTATTAGTTTAATTGACTTTAGTCTTAAAATATTATGAATTAATTTAATTTTCCTAATCCATTTTCATCTATTGTTATACTTACTATTATTTATGTGATGAATAATCCATAGTATTATCTAATACTGCCATTAATCGTGCAATTTAGTTTAATACCCCTTTCTTTTATAGTACAGTTCCTACACTAATTTAATTTTTAAGCCCATTTTTAAGC
>APMI01005022.1_pt1 | contig 16793 bp, 15 predicted proteins | sample 667938 | NCBI WGS metagenome assembly APMI01 (sample SAMN01084076, study PRJNA167559) | wastewater metagenome | biome: Wastewater | place: Denmark: Ejby Moelle, Odense | collected 2011-11-28 | reverse complement strand
GTTCTATATTTTGATATGGATATTTGTTCATTTGATATTCAAGATAGATAATGTAGACCAAACAGAAATATTAGCCGTAGCCTTCTAACTTTATCACTTTCACTACGATGTTTATAACTTTAGGTGACTATTTAATAAAAAAGATATAGTAAAATGTCAATTCACCAACCCCTAAAAATTGGAATCTTAGCCTATGGCTCTTTAATTGATAACCCAGGCGAAGAAATAGCGCCTCTTATAGTTGAACGAATTGAATGCCTTACACCGTTTAATATAGAATTTGCAAGACTAAGTTCAACCAGAAGTAATGCTCCAACACTTGTTCCCGTGACTACAGGTGGTCAAAAAGTAAAGGCTGTTTTGTTGGTTTTGAAAAGTGATACGTCAGTTGCGATTGCAGAATCAATGTTATGGAGAAGAGAAAGACATAAAACAGGTTCTAACGAAATTTATAGGCGACCCGAGAAGCCAACAAGAAATTCAGTTCTGGTTGAATCGCTAAAAAATTTCGAAGGGGTTGAAACAGTACTATACACGTCTCTTCAACAAAATATGGGAATTTTTTCCAAACCGGAATATCTAGCCCATTTTGGAATAAAGTCTATCCTATCTGTTGCCGGAGAGACCGGCAAGGATGGAATCAGGTATCTTTTAGCTGCAAAGAAAAATAATATAGTAACCGAGCATAGCCAAGAGTATGAAAAAATGATTTTGGAACAAACCGGAACTGAAAGCCTTGAGGATGCAATAAAAAAACTTGATGCAATTAGACCCAAAACTTTACAGATTGAAAATGAATTTGCCGCCTTTGAAAAAGAAGTTAAGGAAATAGCAGATTTAATATGTGATTATGGCCTGAAAAAAACTTTTGGAGACAATGAGCCTGAGCTGGATAAGCAAAAGGAAGCTATACTTCAAAACAAAGAACAGTTTATCGCAAATTGCCATGAAGGCTTTAAGCAGGGACAATTAAGAATTATTAAATTATTGAAAGGTTTGCAAGAAAGGTCAAAACAAGCTAACGAAGATCTAAAATCATCCAGAAGGGAAAGAAATAAACAATTAGCTTCTGAGTTGGTTGCCCTCACAGAAAATTTAAAAGTACAGGAAAATATTGTCCGCCATCTTGCTGATACTATTGCATACCAAATGTTGCAAGGACAACTTCACATAATGAGGAGACTTTATATGGAAGTAGGAGGAAATATTTCATTGTCTAATTCCAATTTTCAGTCTGTGTTAGCTGTTGCAGAAGAAATTAATTCAAAGCCGGGCAACATGGCTTTAATAACAGACTTAACCGGATATATTCAAACCGGCGATCTCCTATGTCTTATTGATGGCAGGTTGGTAATTGGCGAGGTAAAAGAGGGAAGTAAAAATCTGCATATACTTCAAATTTTGAAAGAAATAGAGAAAGAGGGTAAGTCTGCAGAGGATGCAAAAGAAAAGCACAAACTGGATGATTATTCCTATAAACAACTTAAAAGAAATATCCGTCAACAGGAAGTGATGAAAATGGTTTCCGAAATCATCAACACAGATAAAGGCACTGACCCACTAACTAACGAACCCTTTAAGTTTTTAACACCAGATGAAACTGCTCCAAGGTATTTTGCCGAACTGCACGAACAGAAAAAGTATCTTGACAAAAGCAACATGCTATCTTATAATGTGATAGATAATTGCCTCTATATTGGAATGTATAATGGCCCCTTCCGTTTTATGGGAGCTAAAATATTGCAAAGCATGTATAACAAACCTGATGGTAATTATGCAGCAATGGATATGTTCAAAATAACTGAATCAGTTAATAAGCCCATTTTCTTTCTGCCATTTGAAAAAGAGTTCATATTTGATATTCTTTTTGGCAGGATTAAACTGTTGTTTATTCTCGATCTTGACGACTACATTCAAGTATTTTCTACAATCGGATACAAAGCAGAATGGGGAAGCACCAAAGAAACAACCAAAGCAAAAGAAATTATCAACAAACGAATAAGCGGAATGCTGGTACATAAAAACCGTGGGATTAAAATAAAAGTAGACGAGGCTAACGATATATGGGTTTTCAATGGAAGTCTGCTTAAAATATTTTTTGAACAAATTTATCCATCTTATACGGCTTATTCCACACGATATTATCTTGCACAAAAGGAATAAGTTTCTTAAACCTCTAAGTCTTTTTTCAGCCGCTCAACTTCCTCGTCAACCAACCGTTTCACGTCCATCTTAACCTGGTAATAATTATCCAACACCTGTTGCTGAGATACATTTGATACAACTGGAATATCTTTATACCTTTTCATTTCCTCATTTAGTTTATCCGAATCATTAATAATCTCCGAATGAAACATCTTCAGCTTAATTTTCTCATCCGGGTTATCAGCAACCAAGCCAACAAATTCACCAGAAGAAAGAGCGGCAATTTTGGATGCTGGAATTGCACTATCCAATTGCTTCGAATGACTAATAGAAGTGTCCAGCCGGTTTACAGAAACACTCTGCCTGTCCTGCATGATCTTTCCAAAACGTTCAGATAGCAGTTTAGAAGTTTCTCCCATAACCTGACCGCTAATGATGTTGCCCGTAATGTTTACGATTACGTCTGCCTGTTCTTTTCCGTAATCCTTTTTTAGCTGGCTAAAATCCTGCATGGCTAATGTAGTGGCAACCTTGTTGCTTCTTGCGGTTGCAATTAAGCTATCCATGTTATTAAAATAGATAGTGGGAAATTCATCAAACACCAAGCTGCATTTCAACATTCCTTTCCGGTTCACCTGCCTGATTAATCTTGAAATATAAAGGGATAAAACAGCACCATAAATTTGTTGCTTCTCAGGGTTATTTCCCACGCAAACAATTTTAGGATGTTTTGGGTTGTTGATGTCCAACGTAAAATCATTACCCGACAGCACCCAATATAACTGCGGTGAAGCCAATCGTGCCATACCAATCTTTGCAGAGGCTACCTGGCCTTCTAATTGCTCCATAGCATCATTTTGATAAGCCGTAATGAAAGGGTTTACCAAAACTTCAATTTCGGGTTGGGTGTTGAGTACCGGAAACAGTTCATCATACTGCGCCTGCATTAGTTCTATTACATGCGGCAGTGTACAATATTTTCCATCAGCATATTTCTTTAGAAACCAAATGATGGCAGTAACAAAATTGATGGGGGATTCTACAAAGAAATCTCCCTGCTTATTAATCCACTCCCTGTTTAACCCCAACAGTATTGTCCTGGCAGATTCCGTCGCATCAGTAATATCATTCATAGTGTTTGGATCAAGCGGATTGCAGCGATGAGAAATTGAAAGGTTATCGAAGTTGATTATATAGAATGATGGCTTAACAGGATAGTTATGTTTGTTTTGCTGCAACCAGTTGTAAACTATTTTCGAAAGGTCATCGTATTTAAAATCATATACAAACATCGCAAACCCTTTTTCAATATGCTGCTTAATGACATGCTGAATTACGAACCAACTTTTACCTGCGCCAGGACTTCCAATAACCAATAATCCCCGGAAGGGATTGATGATGTTGATCCAACTCTTTCTAATCCGGCCTTTAAGATTGTAGCGGGCAGGCAGGTTGATTGCGTACTCGTTTGTAAGCAATCTTTCTTCCTGTGGAAATGTTTCATTCAAAGAATTGAAAACATCATTTGAAAGGTTCAGCCTGATCAAGCGACTCAATAAATTTCCACCGGCCAGGATTAGTAAAAACCCAAGGCCAGTCACAACCATATAAACAATAGCAATATTTTCCGGGGAGAACTTTAATCGGAATAGTATGCCACTGCTAAAAAAAAGCATGAAGCCAATCAGCAAGAAAGTCGCAACAGCTTTCCAGTTAATTTTTTCATCTTTCTTTCCCTGTGCTCCGAGTAAGGAAATAATCAATAATCCAATCGCTATAAACTTGGAAGTGTATTGGCTACTGAACAAACCTGTGTGCATGATGTTTGTCATTAGCCTGTCGGTTATAGCGCTTCTGAATTCCCATTGCTTAAAAGCGGCATAGCAGTAGTAATAAAAGTGCAGCAGCAAAATGAATATGCTGGCCAATCTTGTCAGGTCAACTATTTTCCTTAACCCCTGTTCATTTTCCCCTGTCTGTGACATAACACTATTTTAAAATTTACAAATTGTAATTTCTTCTTTTTTTCTTGCGCTTCTTTTGTAGCAAACTATTTGGTACATTATCGTACTGTTCTTTTGCTGACATCAATGTTTCTAATAAGCTGTCGCTCTTTGCAGGCAGATCATGTGATTTGTCCAATTGCTTTTGCTGCATTTTAGCATTGCTCGAATTCGATGTCGCTCCTGATTTCTTTTCCTGTGTTACAGATTCATTTTTATCTTCCTTACTTAAACTGCTTTGCAAGGCTGCTGCACTGTAACCTTTTCCTAGATCACTTCCATTAAAAACTACTTTGTTTTGATTGTCCACGAAAGTGATACCGTACAATCGTCCTTCTGCATTTCGTCTTAGCACGGTGTAGATTTGTTTCTGCCTTAAAGCAGCTACTAAATTGTTCATACTTGCTGGCGAAGTCTGCAGGCAATCATCAACGGCACTTTTAGTTCTCTGTTTCAGCGATTCTTTTGCAGATTCATTGATCAAAAACTTCTTTTCAAGATTATCAAGTATGGGTTTGCAACCTATTGTACTTGCTTTAATAGGTACACCAACTTTGTTTCCCTGTGCATCCAAGATTCGATATACCAACCCTCGGTTCTTGTAAATCCTCCCTTCTTCATTCCCCCGGTCAGCTATTACATTGAACTGCTTTAAAGCCGCATTAAATTCTGGCAATGAACTAAACCTATATTGGCTGAATACAGCACTGACTACATTGGAAATACTTCTCTTGGTTTCTGACGTTCCATAAATGGCTTTCTCGGTATCTACCGGCTTGATACCAGGTTTCATTATTTGCTCCTGCCGTTCTGCCCTCACCAATCCATAAGCCTGCTCTATTTCTTTCCTTGCTTTTTCAGATTGATTTCTGCCGATGTTATGGGTGTTAATTCTGCTGCCATCATTTTTAATGGTTGTACTTACAATGTGGATGTGTGGATGGCCAGCGTCTTCATGCTTGTAAACAAGAAAAGGTTGCTCACCAAATCCTATCTTCTCCATGTAAACCCCGGCAATCTCAACAAGCTTACTTTCGGACAACCTTTCTGACGGATCGAAGTTGAGGGAAACATGTAGCGTTTTTGTTGTAGCCATTTTGTTTAATCGGTTGTTCGTCTCAAAGCCGTCCAGCTTTTGATAAAAGTTCATCTTACCAGCATCATTTAAATAGTTGCCGGCATACAAGCATTGGGCCGTTCCCTTCTGCACTTTCTTTTCGTTGTAGTTCAATGCAGCCTCAATACTTTTTGGTATCGTTATTTTTGCAACCATTCTTCATAGAGTTGATTCATCCTTATTTTTATTTCATCCACCTTGCTTACTAATGATTGATGCAGCCCGTCGTAATGACTTACCCATGCCCGGAACTCGGGTATCTTATCCAGAATATGTAGCTTGTGTACCACCTGGTTAAAATTATTTCCGATACCATTCAGGTCTTTTTTCAAAGCTAGCATGTCCTTCAAAAAGTCATCTGCAGACTGGTTCCGGTAATTGATTAAAACTGGTTTTTGCATGGCAACTTCTCTAACATAAGCGCTAATATTTTTCTCGGTGCTTTTTTGCTGATGCTTTTTCACCTGTTGCAATTCATTTTCATTCATGCGGACTTTCAGCATGATTTTTCTTACCTCATTTTCATTCTTCTTCATACTTCTTGTTTTAAATCTTTTTGATTTAGTTGCTGCTTCTTCACAATCCCCCGCACGACTTCGGAGTGAAGGGGCAAGATTTCAAACGTGGCCACGTTTGTACATCTTGCCATGTGCAAGACCCGGCACATTACGCCTTGAAAAAGATTAATTGTAGGTGAATCTGAAATTTTAGTTTTGCGGTATATCGAAACTTGCGGCCAGGGAGACCTCCAAAAAGGCAATAGCCAACTTAGTAATATCAGATTTGTCACACTCACGAGGAATCATTTTTCACGGTAAATCCAATATTAGAAAAGGTCGAAATACTATACCAAAAGCCAGTTTTGCATGGCTAATATTTAGCCATGTGAACAAATCTTATTTTCGTTCCCTGAGATTGAAGTATTATTGTGAAATGAGAGATTCCCTAAAACATCTTTTTAGTAACCAGGTTAAGTTGGAAGACGGAAGTTTATTTTATTATTCTATTTCACCCTACGAATTAAAGAACGCCTTGGGGCATAATATTGCAGTTTTACAGGAGTATAACTTTGCAAAAAAAGGAGACGAGGGCGGTCAAAATTCGTGCAAATTATACAAGACAAAAGACGGGAATTGGTATGACTTTGAAGACGCAAAAGCAACTTTCGAAAAAAGAACAATGAGACTTCTTAAATCAGCTATTGATGCCAATGAAAACAGTGATATTTTAAAGTAAAATTGTTTAAGAAAAAGTATTTCCACATCTTATTTGCTAAAGCAAGTTACCTTTGAAATAAATGGCATTCGTCATGAAAGATATTCTGCAATTCGATTTAGGTAAGAACGCCGAAATTGACTCCATTAGTCCTGACGGAAGATATTTGCTGAGATATACAAAAGCGAACGGCAGTATCAATATGATTGCCTGGTCTGAAACTGGCTTAAATGAAAGCCTGGAAACTGATCCGATTGGGCAAAAAATAGTCTCTAAATTGCAGGCTGAATTAAAGCGCCGAAGAATGATACCAGGTAATTTATAATCAACATTTCAAAAAAAGTTTTCAAATGGCATAATTGATTAAATAAATCACTGGTATTAATTCACCAGTTTTCATAGGGTACGGATTAAAAAAGGGGCACTGTTTTTACAGTTACCCCGCTTTTTTTAACTCGCTAAATATGCCTTCAATTCTTTTCCCTTCAAGTAAGAAAGAACTCCATAAACTCTTCGCCGTTAGTATCTTTCACCATCTGAATATCATCCCCAATTTCGTACATATAAGTGTAGATGCCATCGTCTTTAATGTGAAGGAATCTGCCTGGTTTATTAATTGAAATGGGGTATTTTGAATACCATTTTTCAAAGTGATTTTTTGCTTCAATTTGTTCAGTTGGAATTGTATCTAAATTGATCACCCTATTAGTATCATCGAAAAGATGATCCAGCGTTAAAACCCTTTCTTTTTTTACCTCATTTTTGTTCTTATTTAATGTCCTATAATGAGGGGCTTCAAACCTGGTTAAATAGCTTGCATGCGCCGGTAGGTCTTTGTTAACTTCCTGAACAAAGTAAACGGCTATAGCTACGTTCTCCCATGGTTGAGAACTCTTTTCCAAATGGGTTATTACGGCAAACAAACTAAGGGCATCGGAATCCAACAAGTAACTAAGCATTTCATTGACAGAAGATGGGATAAAACCTATTTTCTTGCCCTGTAAGTGCAGTGCTATGGCACAGTGATCGTACTCGTTCTCCGGCTCTCTAACCAGTTCCAGCAAATCGCCTTCCTTCATGCTATCCAACAATTGCATTCCTTCGTAATGTCGAAAGCCTGCAACGAAACATTGCAGTAGATATATTTTCCTAAAATCCTTTGTTAAAGAAACAGGCAATTTGCCAATGGCAATGGAGGCAATTAGTTGTTTTAAAAAGCCGGAACGGTTCATTGATTTTTTAAATTATGCTTTAATCAGTTCGATGTATATAAATCTTGAAAAGTTCTTCAAAAATCTCCCCATTTCCCCATTCTCCTCTAACTAAAATAGGAACTTGTCTCCTTTCATTATTTTCTTCATAAACTTCAATAGACAATACCCGTTTAATAAAGGGCAGTAGCGGCTCAAACGAAGGTGGGTAACCGCCATGAATTGGAATAGAAAGAAGTCGTGTTATCTCAAGCTTTAGTAATCTCTCTAAAAGATGATGGTTCTGTTTATACTGGTTGTAATAATGGTTAAAGTAAGAACCGACTAAAGGGTTTTCTTTCCAGTACCCAAAAGTGGAGCTAAGGGTTAAGTGAACTGCTTGTCGAGCAGCATCAATGCCATAAACCATCGCAAGATCATTATCGGCAAAAAAGATATCTCCGTCCTCTCCAAGCGCAATATCGCCACCCACTTTATTTGGGTCCTGACACGGGTATTTACTTTTGACAGTAAAACTTATTTCTAGATTACCAGCTTCATTTGATAACTCGACTTTTTCTAAAAGTCTACCGTCTCCTTGTCTTTCAAATATGAGATACTTATCAAAGACGCTTGTTGATTCAAAATTCATGCAATAGTCAAAAAGCAGGTCTTTGTTACCGATAATAAAACTTTTAATCGTGAACGTCCAAACGTTTGATTTAATTGAATCCCATTCAGCATCACAAATTATAGATGCTCCTATACTAATTAATGTTGTTAGATAATTATCAGCATCTTGATTTGAATGTAAATTTTTATGAGCTTTTTCTTCTGCCTGCGCTTTCCATTGCCGTAAAGTTTCTTCTGAGTATTCAGTAAAATCTTTATCAATTAAATCTCCATGTTTATTACACAGCCAAATAGCATTTTTTAATGAACTTCTTTCTTCATTCGTTAGAGTTGGGTCATACCTTGGTCCACCAGGAGATGCTGCAGTAATATGGGCAGCAACGCCTAATTTTAGGACGTGACTTTCATCTTTATTACCAGGGCCAACCGTTATTTCGCTACATCCTGGAAAGCTACATTTCCATGCAACTCTATCGCCTAAAATTCTTTTATTTTGCTTTGAAAAATCGTCTCTCATTTAAATAGAGTTGTTCATTTAAATCGCTTTGTCAAGGCGCTTGTGGATATATGAAATCAGGTTCATTAATTCTAATGCTTCCTCTTCTCCAATTGGGAACTTAATTTTCGGCGTGTGTGCTGTTGGATTCCGAATTAAACCAAATAAGCCCTTAATCAAATTCATGAGACCCAAATGCTCACTTCTGTCAGTGTCATTTTGTAAAAAGTTTATTTTAATAAGTGGGTTTTTAGTTGAAAATGTAGTATCAATTAGTTCTGCTCCATCAGCGTATAAACCCGTCATTTTTCTTATTCTGTCAGCAATGCTTTTCACCGCTTCGAATACTGAGTGAAAATAATTTTCATTCAGTAATTCCGGTTTACAATACTCAAAAATAATCTCGTGCACATTCCGAGTTTCCAGTTTAAATTTAAACCGACTAGCTCTTTGTTCGGCTTCTGAGATTGTTGTAGCCTTGTCAACCTGTTGATACTTTCCTCTTTCATTTAGTTCTACACCAATAAATGAAAGTCGTTTATTAATTTCATGCCTTCGGAAATGGAATAGTTCCTCTTTTCCAAGGTATCTAACTGGACTTAAAGCAGATTGGATAAAGGTTAAAATATGGTTTGAGCATTGGTTTGCATTCTGCCATTCTACAAAGGCGTGATACAATCTTTTCCATTTGGTATTTTGTGGGTCAATATCCTTTATACTACATTGAATTAAAATCCCGCCAATTTCTGCACCTGTTAATCCATCAGTTGTATCTGCAATTGTTCTACATATTGCCTCGATAACGGAGGCTTCAAAAACTGGTCTTCGTATTGTGTTAGTCATTGGTTAATTTCAATTGATTGGATATTTATTTAAAGGCCACAAAGATCGAGATAAAAGCCTATATATATTCAGCAATCCATTTTTTAACCGTATGCCTGTGTACTTTTAAAGTATTGGCTATTTCAACTTGTTTTGCACCTTCAGCAACTTTGTTACGTATAAATTCGCTATGAAGTAAAAGCTTTGGATTCTTTTTCCTGCTTCCACATGGTCTGCCCAATTTAATGCCTTCCGACTTCAATCTTGACAGCGCTTCTTTCGTCCGTTGTGAAATTAGATTTCTCTCAATTTCAGCTGATAGCCCAAATGCAAATGCAAGTACTTTCGAATTGATATTGTCACCAAGTTCGTAACCTTCTTTGATTGCAAAGACCTTTGCTTTTCTTTCCATGCAAAGATGTAAAATACTCATGATCTGCATGAGGTTTCTGCCCATCCTGGATATTTCCGATACAATTAAAATATCGTCGGTTTTTAGTTTATTCAGAACAGATCCAAAAGTCCGTTCCTCCATTTTTCTCGAAGCACTAACGGTTTCTTCAAACCATTTATTAATTACCAGTTTTCTTGAATCAGCAAAATGTGTTATTTCATAGCGTTGATTTTCTATTGTTTGTTTTTCTGTACTAACCCTGATGTAAGCGTATATCATTTTGAATTAAATGTACTTAATAAAGGCTCGTTTTTTATCAACGACAAAGGCTTTATAATGTCTGGCAACTTTATGAACTATCTCACCATTTTCTTTAATTCGAAATTATTTCGTTTTTGTTTCAAGGATAACTTTCCAGAACTATTAGGAGAAACACGGGAATTGAGAAAAGTATTTTTCGAGAATATCAACGTAAAGCCTATCGAGGATGAAACCTGGTATACGAAAATGCTAAGTAAAATACTTGATAAAATGCAAGCAGGATTAGCAACTGAAGAATTGCAACATGAAATTGAAGAAAAGCTATTTGATTTATATCAATTGAATTCCGATGAACGCTGTTTGATTCGATCATACGACGTTGTTTAAAAGATTCTTTTCACCGGGCGAAAGAGAATAAAGTTTCGCAAGTTGATCTTCAATTTCATTTTCAACCTGACAGTAGCTTTCTCCCCTTAGTTTAAGTTCAACAATTTTTTCAACTAACGCTGAGAACATATCATTTTGGTTATCCGTAATTTGAAGTGCTCTTACATTTTCAAAAAAGATTTTACTTAGTTCACGAGTATCTCCCAGCAACTCGGGGAAGTATTCACGGAATGCAAATCTGAATAGTTTCGAATTGAAAAAGGCTGTTAAATATCCCAAATGCTGACCTGTAATGATGAAACATTTTTGGTTGGTAAAAAACGAGCCTTTATCATATACAAAAGGCAAGTATTTGGTCATATTTGGATAAATGATTTTCGGCTTACTGAACTCTTCGATATAGGCACAATTGCGTAGGTTAGTCCAATGATTGCCTTTGTCTCCCCGCTTTTCTAATTTGTCTTTGAACTGGCTAAGCCAGTTAAAAATAGCCTTATAATCTCTTTCAACGTTTATAGGTTCAATGCCTTTTGATTTAACGCCATTGTGAGTGTTAATTAGCCATTTGCCGTCCCAATCCGGGACGAAGGCTTTTACATCTTCGCCTCTGAGAATCGGCTTAATTATCTCAGCACTTCTTGGGTCTTCATTAACTAATTTGTTTTTTATTTCCGTATCTATTATAAATGCTTCATTCAAACCGGTTTTAATCCCATAATTTATTTCGATTTCCCAGTCCTTTAATGGAACACCTTGACTCTCTATTCGTTTAATAAGGCCATATTCCTTTTTATCATATGCAACCCAGCTATTAGCTTCTGGATTATCAACCTCAACGGTATTATTTAAAACGTATTCTTCTAAGGGTATTTGCAATTTATAATCATTCTTTACCCGGCAAAGTTTAATCGTTTTCGCAGGATTTTGCTTTGTCAGCAAAAGTATATTAGTGTATGTAGTTGCACTGTCAAACATTTGCCCCATACCAAAATCTACAACAAACTGAACGTCGCATTTCGTACCAAAAAAATTCCTTGTAACTTTTCCGTAGTCAGTACGCATCCATTTGTTACTGGTAATATAGCATAGCTGCCCTTTCTTGATTAATAGATTAACACCTAATTCATAAAACAACTGATAGATGTCGCCTATCTTTGCAAATGTTTCAAAATTTTGTTTTTCCAGTGCATCGGACTCTGCACCTAATTTCTGCAACTGAATATAGGGCGGGTTCCCAATTAACACATCGAACCCAATGTAGTCGCCATCGCCGTTCAATACTTCTGGAAATTCAAACCGCCATTCAAATGCAGTTTCATAAATCTTATTACTCTTTATTTCTTCAATCTCTTTTTCCAGGTTCGTTATTTCTTTGCTTAATTGTTCGATTTTTTTCTTTGTATCCTTATTCTTTTTGTTCCCTTCATCAAATAATTCTTTTGTTTGACTAAGGTTAAACAAATCACCCCGCAATTTTGAAAGCTTTTTATACTTGACGTCATTAGGACTAATATGACTTTTGAAATCCTTTTTAATAGAGTCTATTAATTCTTCCATTGACCTTTTTTGCTCCTTAGTATCAGCTTCACGATAGGCCTGTACTGCAACTTTATAACCATCAATATTAAATTTACTTTTCTGTAGCGCAACTTTAATATCAGCATCTAAACCAAAGCGACTTACCAGGCTATTACCACATTTGATATTGATATCGATATTTGGTAAAGTTTCTAATTCGGCGTAATTGCTGGATGCGGTGTAATACGCATTTTTCAGTAACTCAATCCATAAGCGCAGGCGACAAATCTTTACTGAATTTGGATTTATATCCACACCAAATAAACAGTTCTCTATTATTGTTTCTTTTTCATGAAACAGGGTTTCCTGGATACGCTGGCTTTCTTTGTTGTGTGGGTTATAGTCGAATAACTTTCCGTCTTCATCTGTAATAATAAGCTCGTCGTTTACAACTTCTACATGATAGTCTCTTAACGATTTGCCCGTAGAATCCTGTAATATTTTCAATTCGCTTTTGATAGCAATTATTTCATTAAGCGCACTTACTAAAAAATGACCACTACCTACAGCAGGATCGCAAATATGCAGGTTGTTAATGATCTTATTAGCTTCTTTTTTATCATCAATCTTATTATATAAACTATCAAGTGTTTCACATTGCCACCCCTTTGCTTCATTGAACTTTTGAAGCACTGACCTTCGAATGGTTTCTTTACACATGTACATGGTTACAAAACCGGGAGTAAAGAAAGAGCCATCTTTATAACCATTTATTTTTTCAAAAATCAATCCCAACACAGAAGCATTGATAAGATTCTTATTTTCTTCCTGTATTTCTTCACCGCCTTCACTTGTAAAATCATAGGCATCTAAAAATTCAAAGAGATATTGCAGGGTTGGCAGGGAACCGGTTTTTCTTTTACCCTTATCATCTTTTAGTACAGTGCTGCCGCTTAGTGGAAGTTGCAGGCGATTATCTAATTCACTTACATTGATTGTCTGTCTTTCCAGTTCAATGCGTTCAAACAAAGAGCTATTGAGGTAAGGAACTTTATTGAATTTCTCCTGAATATGGTTTCTTCTGCTTCCCGACTTTTCGGCTAACACCTGGAAAAACAGGTTACTCAGTTCATCAAAATCATAAACAAGTTTGCTGTTCAAAAAGAGGTAGTCTTTGTTTCCTTTGTGATACTTGTAAAGTTGGGCTTCCAGCAGCTTTATAAATAGCACCCTGTTAATCCATGTAATGCACAACTCTAATGCAACATTGAATAGCTGCTCTTCTTTGTTTGCACCAAATGTTGAAAGACTTTTGATGTTTCGCAGTGCATCCTTATCCTCTAACTTTATAATGGTATTTTCTAATAACGACGCTTCATCAGATTTTGCTTTTCGTTTAATCAACTTTTTAACGCCATCTTTAATTTCTTCCAGCCCAATTATATGTAATAACTCCGTATAAAACTTTGTATCAAGACTGTTACTATCATTTATAAAAGGCTGCTTCAGTAAATGTGCTGGAGATAAAATCTTATAAAGACTAATCAGCTTTGTGTCGTCTTCCTTATCTGCGTTGGCAACATACTTTTGATAATCACGAACGTCGAAATAAGCTGCCGGCATTTCTTCTGTTACTTCATCCAGAAAAGCTTTGGCGATACTGTCATAAAAGAATTTGGTGTCTTTGCCACTCAACTTCCAGTTTTCATAATCCTTCTTTAGTTTACTATTGCGAAAAACATTCTTTTCAAACCAAACTTCATCAATGATGTACCACTCGTAAATATTGGTAACTACCAGGTATTTAATATCGGTGTTGCTATGGTCAAAACGTTCTCTTAAATAATATAAAACAAGTTCCTGTAAAGCCTTGGAATTCGGCTTTGCTTGTGTCATCATCTCCGACCTATTGGAAGGCTTTTTTACTTCAAGAATTACGCCTACAGGTTCCCTGGTTGTTTTTCCTGTGTGTATCACAAGGTCATTCCTGTCTTTGGTGTTTATTTCAAACTGATCTTTGTACCAGGTGTCTTTTAGAAAGTCGGCTATCACATTTTTGAGGTGTTCCTCACTTTCCTGCTCGTTGATTCGGCCAAGTAATTGCTGCAGATTCTTCTTGAATAATTCAATATGATCACGACTTACCTTTTCTTTGAGATAGGCTTTGTTCAGGGCTTTATTGGGCTTGATTAATTCCAGTTTCATGTATCAATCTCCGGGTTAGTTATCAGTTTATGGCGTTTGCTAAAGGAGTTAGTTGTAAATATAGCTTATAAGCGGCAAACTCAGCAACTTACAGGGTTTTACTGAATAAAAAAGAGCTTAAAAGCCCCCTAAGTGTATTCAATTATTGCTAGCTTTTTGCCCTTTCACTTTCTCTGAAAACTACAGAATAAAAAGCTTTGAATAGTATTGAACGGCGTGGTGTGATTTTCTTCAATGCATTTAATACGTTCGAACTTTATTTCAAATCTTACCGACATTGAAGTTTCGGAGTATTGTTTTATTTCAAGTCCGCTGCATTTGGTGGGCCCATTCTCTGAAAAAGTGCCAAGGATAAGATAGCCGTCTTTTTTAATGCTGTTTTCAGCAAGGCGAACATAAGTATCAATCTTGTCTTCGGTTGTCAGGAAATGAAATGCAGCCCTGTCGTGCCAAAAGTCAAATTGCACATCAGGTTTATATTCTGTAACGTCAGACTGAATCCAGTGTACACCGTCAGCCTTGTCTCCAAGGCGTTGCTTTGCCCTGTTCAAAGCATTTTCTGAAATGTCTAATACATAAATATATCGATAGCCTTTTTCTAAAAGCGCATCTACCAAATGGCTGTCTCCACCACCAATGTCAATGATATTAGCATCCAATGGCAGTTTAAACAATTCTAAAAACTCTATGGAGGTTTTAGGGTAAGGTTGAAACCAGCTTACTTCCTCTTCTGTTTTGGTAGCAAAAACTTGCTCCCAGTGGTCTTTTGTGGTATGGCTCAATGTTAAGTTTTTATTGCCATAAAGTTAATGCATTTGGGAGAGGCTTCTTAAAAAAGGGGCTAAAGAAGCCCCTCATCTGCAAATGAATAATAAGCATCGGGTGTTACTATAATTTGGTCTAACACGTTTATATCGTGGTGGCTTGCTGCAGTTTTAATCTTCGCTGTTAGTTACTCGTCTGCAAGGCTTGGTTTATGGTTGCCGCTGGGATGGTTGTGTTCTAAGACAATGCCAACGGCCAGGCCTTTGATAGCAGCGGCCAGTATCAATCTTGGGTCTGCTGAAGTCCCCAATTGTAAACAAAGATTTTTATTATTTACAAAAGATTTTCTGCTGAAAAATATCATTCATGTTCATCAATTAGAATACCTTTGTATCATCATTTTCATTCTATTTATGAAATAAAAAGTAAATCGAATTTTAAAATAGATTTACCGTCATAACGATTATTAACAGATTTTACCAATGCCTTAACCTCTTCTGCTATGAATACGATACTTGTTGCAACAGATTTTTCACCGATAGCCAACAATGCAGTAGAGTATGCTGCTGCAGTTGCAAAACAATTTGAAGCAAAACTTATACTTTTTAATGTTTTTACACTCCCTGTTCATGCTGCCAACTCATTAATATCGGCATCCGCCTTTCAGAATTTATTTGACGAGAACAAAATGCGCTTGAAAGAAAAGGCTTCCTTAATTGCATCCATTTATGATATTGACGTTGCGCATGAAGCCAAATTTTCTTTCATAGGAGAAGAACTGGACAGGCTGCTGAATAAACACAACGCCAAGTTAATAGTACTTGGGATGGCTGCAAGGACTACAGAGCAGGATATTATGGGCAATACCACCACTGCGGCAATTAAGAAATTGAAATTTCCTGTTCTGGCAGTACCACTAGGTGCTAAGTTTGAAGGTATGAAGAAGGTCCTTTTTGCATGTGATGTGTTGAAAGGAGTGTCAGAGAATGTCTTATCAAAGATTAAAATGTTTACGGCAGAATTAAAATCCGAAATTGAAGTTTTCCATGTGGAGGATAAAATTGAAAACCTGAGGATTAGGGATTCAAACTTACCGGGTTCAGATGTCATCAAAGATGGGCTGGCTGGGATTACCTATTTTTATAAAAACGTCCGGTCCAATTCCGTTATTAAAGAAATAAAAAATGAAATCACTGCATTTAAGGCTGAGCTTTTAATCATGGTGCCAGAAGAGCATGGGTTTTGGGCATCATTTGTTCATAGAAGTAAAACCCGCATGATGGCAGCAGGATTAGGGATTCCATTACTTTCTATTCCACTTTAATTTTACTAATAAGCAGTCACAAAAAGCAGTTCATTTAAAATTGAACCATTCAATTAACCGCTGTCATTGTAGTCTTCATTGCATAAAAGCCTGCAAATTTTTCATATGTCTCTACAAATTCATTAATTGGATTCCCTATAAATTCTCCGGTTAAATTTTGGGAATTACCAAGTATTTCTGTAAACTTTAGACGGAACATTTCTCAAACAATTTTATTATCAACTTTCATAAACATAATTATCAAAGGCATAGAAACCCCAAGCTGCCCCGCCATTTTGCAAACTCTGTTGCAATGTTGCGGGGCAGCTTTCGTGACCT
>APMI01021002.1_pt1 | contig 16804 bp, 15 predicted proteins | sample 667938 | NCBI WGS metagenome assembly APMI01 (sample SAMN01084076, study PRJNA167559) | wastewater metagenome | biome: Wastewater | place: Denmark: Ejby Moelle, Odense | collected 2011-11-28 | reverse complement strand
GCGCGGCGTCGCCATGAACGCTCTGGTTATCGCGTGGTTAGGCGCGCGTCGATAGCGTGTTGCCGGCACCGCTTCGTCGCACGATGCGGTCTTTCGATCAGTCTCACGGAATTTAGCGATTGGACAGCGCCTCTCCGGGGCGCAATCATCCGCCCCGCCAACCCAGCAAACCGAAGCCTGATCGAAGGAGAGAGCGATGGACGCCGAAGCTAAATGTCCGGTTACTGGCGCGAAAGTGGATGGCGCTGCCGTATTGTTTGAAATGACCAATCGGCTGTGGTGGCCGAATCAGCTCGACCTTTCGGTGCTGCACCAAAATCCCCCGGCGGGTGATCCGATGGGCACGGATTTCGACTATGCCGCTGAATTCAAGACGCTGGACCTCGCCGCGGTGAAACGCGACATTTTCGCGCTGATGACGGATTCGCAGGCGTGGTGGCCGGCCGATTTCGGCCATTACGGCCCGCTCTTCATCCGCATGGCGTGGCACAGCGCCGGCACTTACCGCATCGGTGACGGTCGCGGCGGCGGCGGGCACGGCACGCAGCGTTTTGCCCCGCTCAACAGCTGGCCGGATAACGCCAATCTCGACAAGGCGCGGATGCTGCTGTGGCCGGTCAAACAGAAATACGGCCGCAAGCTGTCGTGGGGGGATCTGCTGATCCTCGCCGGCAATTGCGCGCTTGAATCGATGGGGTTCAAGACCGCCGGCTTCGGCGGCGGCCGCGTCGATGTGTGGGAGCCGGAGAATGACGTTCACTGGGGCCCGGAGCGCGAATGGCTCGGTGACGAGCGCTACAGCGGCGAGCGCGATCTCGCGCACCCGCTTGCCGCGGTCCAGATGGGGCTGATCTACGTCAATCCCGAAGGGCCGAACGGCCATCCCGATCCGGTCGCGGCGGCGCATGATATCCGCGATACCTTCGCCCGCATGGCGATGGACGACGAGGAAACGGTGGCGCTGATCGCGGGCGGCCATACCTTCGGCAAGACCCACGGCGCCGCCGATCCCTCGCAATATATCGGGCGCGAGCCCGAAGGTGCGGGGATCGAGAAGCAGGGGCTGGGCTGGGCCAACAGCTATGGCACCGGCAATGCCGGCGACACGATCACCAGCGGGCTCGAGGTGATCTGGACCGACGCGCCGACCACGTGGGACAATGGCTTCTTCAAGAGCCTGTTCGAAAACGAATGGGAGCTGACGAAGAGCCCGGCGGGTGCGCAGCAATGGGTGGCGAAGGGCGCCGGCGAGATCGTGCCGGATGCCTATGATCCGGCCAAGAAGCATCGCCCGACGATGCTGACCACCGATCTCTCACTGCGTTTCGACCCGGCCTATGAGAAGATTTCGCGGCGTTTCTACGAGAATCCCGATGTCTTCGCCAAGGCGTTCGCCGAGGCGTGGTATAAGCTGACCCACCGCGACATGGGGCCGCACGAGCTGTTGCTCGGTGCTGAGGTGCCGGCCGAGCCGCGCATCTGGCAGGACCCGATTCCGAAGGCGGGTCACGCGCTGATCGACGCGGCCGATGCCGCGGCGTTGAAGGAGAAGATCCTCGCCTCCGGCCTGTCGATCTCGCGGCTGGTCAAGACTGCCTGGGCCTCGGCCTCGACCTTCCGCGGGTCGGACAAGCGCGGCGGGGCGAACGGCGCGCGCATCCGCCTCGCGCCACAGAAAGATTGGGCGGTCAACGAGCCGGCCGAACTGGCCGATACTTTGGCCAGGCTCGAGGCGATCCAGCGCGACTTTAACACCGGTGGCAAAAAGGTCTCGCTGGCCGATCTGATCGTGCTCGGCGGCGACGCCGCGGTCGAGGCGGCGGCGAAGAAGGGCGGGCATGCGGTGAAATTGCCGTTCGCGCCCGGCCGCACTGATGCCAGCGCCGACCAGACCGACGCGGATTCCTTCGCGCCGCTGGAACCGCGGACCGACGGTTTCCGCAATTATGCCGGGGAACAGACCTCGCGCTCGGCCGAGGAATTGCTGGTCGATCGCGCCAATCTGCTGACGCTGACGGCGCCGGAGATGACCGTGCTGCTCGGCGGCCTGCGTGTGCTGGGGGCCAATTTCGGTGGCTCCGAGCTGGGCCTGTTCACCGATCGGCCCGAAACGCTGAGCAACGACTTCTTCCGCAACCTGCTCGAAACCAGCACGAGCATGAAATGGCAGGCGGGCGAGGGCGGCACCTTCACCGCGCACGATCGCAAGACCGGCGCGAAGACGCATGTCGCCACGCGGGTCGATCTGATCTTCGGATCGAACTCGCAGCTCCGCGCGCTGGCCGAGGCCTATGCCACCGATGATGCCGAAGCGGCATTCGTCGCGGCCTTTGCCAAGGTGTGGACCAAGGTGATGAACCTCGATCGGTTCGATCTGCGGTAATGCGGGCAGGGCGGGTGGCGCATGCTGCCCGCCCGCCTTTCCCGTCACCCGGGCGCTGAGCCCCGGTGACGGCGCTTATGGTGCCGCCAGCGCTTGCCGACCCGCGCCGCGCCTCCTATTTCCCGCCTATGGCCAGTGTTCTATCCGACATCGCGCTCACCCCTTCCGCTGCGGCACGCGTCGCGGCGATCGCGGGGAAACAGGGCAAGCCCGCGATCCTGCGGCTCTCGGTCGAGGGCGGGGGCTGTTCGGGGTTCCAATATCGTTTCGGCCTCGCCGATTCGGTCGAGCCCGGCGATGTCACGGTCGAAACCGACGGGGTGACCTTGGCGGTCGACGATATCAGCATCGATCTGGTCCGCGGTGCCTCGGTCGATTATGTCGAATCGCTCGGCGGCGCGGCGTTCAAGGTGGACAATCCCAATGCCGCGTCGGGCTGCGGGTGCGGCACGAGCTTCTCGGTCTGATCGCCGCGTGAAGATCGTCAGCTATAATGTGAACGGCATCAAGGCGCGCCTGCCGCGCCTGATCGAATATCTCACCGAGCAGCAGCCCGATGTGGTGTGCCTGCAGGAGCTCAAATCGAGCGACGAGACCTTCCCCCAGGCCGATATTCGCGCCGCCGGCTATGGCGCGGTGTGGCATGGCCAGAAAGGGTTCAACGGCGTTGCCGTCCTCGCGCGCGGGGTCGATCCGATCGAGCGCCAGCGCGGGCTGGAGGGCGAGGTCGAGGACGAGCATAGCCGCTATCTCGAATGCGATGTCGGCGGGCTGGTGGTCGCCTCGATCTACCTGCCCAATGGCAATCCGCGGCCGGGGCCGAAATTCGACTACAAATTGCGCTGGATGGGGCGGCTCGCGCATCGCGCGCGCGCGCTGCTGGCGGCGGAAGTGCCGGCGGTGCTGGCCGGCGACTATAACGTCATCCCCAATGACGATGACGTTTTCTCGGTGCAGGCGATGGCGGACGATGCGCTGATGCAGCCCGAGAGCCGGTCGGCCTATCGCGCCTTGCTCGCGCAGGGCTGGACCGATGCGTTGCGTACCCGCCATCCGCAGGGCCGGGTGTGGACCTTCTGGGATTATCAGGCGGGCGCGTGGCAGCGCGATGCGGGGTTTCGCATCGATCATCTGCTGCTCAGCCCGGCGGTCGCCGACCGACTGGTCGAGGCCGGGGTGGATCGCGACTATCGCGGCCGCGAGAAAGCCAGCGACCACGCGCCGACCTGGGTGCAGATCCGATAACCTTGCGTCACCCCGGCCTCGAGCCAGAGCCTATCGAGCAACAGGCGCGATAGCGGGAGCCGTTTGTCCGGCGCGCGCCGTCCGATCGATCCTGGTTTAAGGACGGATAACCAATCGGCTTGGCGAAATCCGCCGCAAACTCGCGCGTTTCGCCAAATAGTAGCGAAAACAGAACGTTTTCGAAACTAAATATCATTTAAAATCAATATGTTAAGTGTTTGGCACGACTAATGCACTTCGATGATCGCAGCACGCAGATGCTGCCGGAATTTTCGGAGGAGTTTGCCATGAAAGCCCAGTTCCTGATCGCCGCCACTGCCGCCGCCGTCATTGCGATCCCGGCCACGGCACGCACTGTTGCGCCCGCGCCGGTCGCGCCCGCGCCTGCTTCCACCGCCACCCCGTCGCCGACGCAGCGGGTGTGCATCGTCGATACGGTGACCGGTTCGCTCATTCCGATGAAGGTGTGCCACACCCGTGCGGACTGGGCCAAAATGGGTATCGATCCGTTCGCCAAGTGAAGGGCGGGCGGCGCGACCCGCGGCTTCTATCCCTCAGCCGCGGGTCGCATCCCGCCCTTACAAGTCCCTGGCGTAAACCTGATAGATCTTGTTGATTTTGCTATCGATCGCGCTGGCAATCGAGTTCATCCCCTGATTGTCGTCGAGTACCCAGCCGATCTCCGCGCGGCTCGCGCCATAGCGCGCCACCGAGGGGCGGCGGATATATTCGATCATCATGAAGGCGAGCTGGCTTGCCAGCCGCGTCGACTGGAATTCCTTGAGCACGCCCATCAACGGCACGCGCATCGTGCGTGCCTTGGGTTTACGCAGCCACAGCAGCAATTTGGCCCAGCCGAACGGCAGCAGATTGCCGTTGAGCGGCTTGATCGCCTCGTTGAGATCGGGGAGCGTGATCATGAACGCCACCGGCCGCCCGTCGACCTCGGCGATGCGGATCAGGTCGTTGAACACGATCGGCTTCAATTTGACGCCGATGTCCTTGATCTCGGGCTCGGTCAGCGGGATGAAGCCCCAATTGTCCGACCAGGCGTCGTTGAGGATGCCGAGGATGATTTCGGCTTCCTGCATGAATTTCGATTTGTCGACCTCGCGGATGCGGATCCGCGGGTTCTTCTCGCCCGAGGCGACGATGCGGTTGACGATCGGCGGGAAGCCCTGATCGATCGGCAGATCATAGGTGTACAGCGTCTTGACCGGCAGATAGCCGGCGCGCTCCACCCAGCCGCGATATTCCGGCTTGGCATGGCCCATCATCACCGTCGGCGGGTGATCATAGCCCTCGATCAGCAGCCCCGGCTCTTCCCACACCGATTGCGAGACCGGGCCGATCGACCGCGTCATCCCCTGTTCGCGCAGCCAGCCTTCGGCCGCGGCGAGCAAGGCGGTGAATTGCGCCTCATTCTCGGCGTCCATCAGCCCCCAGAAGCCGGTGCCGGGGCCGAAGCCGCGCTCGGCGGGCATTTCCAGCGCTAGTGTGTCGATATGCGCGGAGATCCGCCCGACCACCCGGCCATCCTGTTCCGCCAGGAAAAGCTGAGCCTTTGCATGGCTATACCAGCCGTTCTTCTCCGGCGTGATCAGCCCCAAAGCTTCGCTCTTGAGCGGCGGCACCCAATTCGGGTCGTCACGATAGAGGCGGAAGGGGAGGTCGACGAAGATCTTGCGATCGCGCTTCGTCTGAACGGGGCGGATGGAGAGCGGTGATGCCATGACGGACCCGCAATAATCGTCCGAAGCGATCATGGCGAGTGGCCTTTCCGTCATCGATGCGCTGTAAAGGTCACTGTGTCGCCACTATCTTCCGGCAATGGACCACGCCATGACGACCATTACCCTTGACCGCGCCGGGGCCGCGCCGGCCAATCGCACGCCGATCGCGGACGATCGCGCGATGCTGAAGGCCGCAGCCGATCTGACGCGCGATATCAATGCGCCGCGGCCGGGGGTTTATTGGGGCGATTTCCTCGGCTCGGTCGCGGTCGGCTATGCCGCGCTGGTGGCGGCGGTGATGGTGCAATCCACCGCGCTGACCATCGTGGCGGGGGTGGTCGCGGTGTTCGCGCTCTATCGCGCGCTGAGCTTCATCCACGAACTGACTCACGTGCGCCACGCCTCGCTGCCGGGGTTCCGCTTCGCCTATAATTTGTTCATCGGCGTGCCGATGCTGGTGCCGTCGTTCATGTACGAAGGCGTGCATAACCTGCACCACGCGCGCACGCGTTATGGCACCGCCGACGATCCCGAATATCTGCCGCTCGCGCTGATGAAGCCGTGGACGCTGCCGGTGTTCATCATCGTCGCCGCGCTCGCGCCGGTGGCGTTGATCTTCCGCTATGGCGTGCTCACCCCGCTGTCGCTGATTAGTCCGGCGCTGCGCCGCGCGGTGGTCGAGCGTTATTCGGCGCTGACGATCAACCCGTCCTTCCGCCGCCGGATGCCCGAGGGCGCGTTCCGCACCCAGTGGAACCGGATCGAGGCTGCCTGCGCCTTGTGGGCGATCGGCCTCGTCGCGCTGGTTGCCACCGGCGTGCTGCCGCTGCGCGCGTTCGGCATCATGCTGGCGGTTGCCTCGGGCGTTGCGGTGCTCAATCAGGTCCGCACATTGGTCGCGCATCTGTGGGAGAATGAGGGCGAGGCGATGACCGTCACCGCGCAATATCTCGATTCGGTCAACGTGCCGCCGCCGACCTTGCTGCCGGCTTTGTGGGCGCCGGTCGGGCTGCGCTATCATGCGCTGCATCACCTGCTGCCGGGGCTGCCCTATCATGCGCTCGGCGAGGCGCATCGCCGGCTGGTCGCCGCGCTCGACCCGGCGTCGACCTATCACAACGCCAATTATCGCAGCCTCGCCTATCTGGTCGGCAAGATCGCGCGCAGCACGATGCTGCCGCGCTGATCGAAATCCACCCCGGCCTGCGCCGGGGTGGCGGCCTATTCCTCGGTGCGCAGCAGCACCGTTTCGCCGATGAACAGGAACAGCAGGAACGGCGCCCAGGCCGCGAGGAACGGCGGGTAGGCGCCGAGATTGCCCATCGCCAGCGCGAAATTGTCCGCGACGAAATAGGCGAAGCCCAGCGCCATGCCGATCACCGCGCGGACGAACAATTTGCCCGATCGCGCGATACCGAACGCCGCCACCGCGCCGAGCAGCGGCATCAGCACCGACGACATCGGCCCGGACAATTTGTGCCACAGCGCGCCTTCCAGCGCTTTGGTCGGGCGCCCCGCAGCCGCGAGATCGTCAATCGCTTCCTTGAGCGCGCCGAACGACAATTCGTCCGCATCGACCGAGGCGAGGGTGAATTGATCGGGGGTCACGCCGCGCGCGGTCACTGTCTCGCCGATATTCGCGATCTTGCCGCTGGCGACGTCGAAGCGGCGCGCGGGCCAGATCGTCCAGCTGTTCCCGCTGAAGCGGCCGTGATCGGCGAAGATGATCGCGCGCAGATCGCCGCCCTGCCGGTCATAGACGGTGATGCCGCCGAGCTGCGCCGATGATGCGCGCCCCTTGATCTGATCGACCTCGATCAGATCGGGGCCGGATCGCACCCACACGTTGGTTCGGTCGCCGCGATCGACGGGCATCGCGCCGTAATCGACCTTTTGCCAGCGATTGAGCGTGGCGGTGGCGCGCGGCACGATGCGGTCGTTGAACGCGAAGCTCAGCACGGCGACCCCGATGCTCGCGACGATCAGCGGCGCGAGCACCTGATGCGCCGACAGCCCCGAGGCCTTGAGCGCGATCACCTCGCTGTTCTGGTTCATCGTGAGCAGCGTCAGGATCGTGCCGAGCAGCACCGAGAAAGGCAGGAAGCGCGCGATGATCTGCGGCGCGCGCAGCGACACATAATGCCACACCTGCGCGTCGCTGTTGCCGGGAACCGCAAGGATCTTGCCGGATTCGCCGAGCAGGTCGAGCGCCTGAAGCACCAGCACCAGCCCGGCGAGAATGCCGAAGGTGCGGATCAGGAACATCCGCGCCATGTACAGCGAGACGGTGCGCGACGGGAAGAAAGAGGTCATGCCGTGGCCTCCGGGCGGTGGCGGCGACGACCGGGCAGATAGCGGACCACCGCTTTCCACGCCTTGCCCGCCACGCGCTCAAGCGCACCGATCGGCTGGCCGCCGGGGACATATGCGATCGTGCGATACATCCACAGCACCAGCGCGGCGAAAATCACGAACGGCACCCATAGCGCGATGAATGGATCGATCGCGCCGAGCCTCGCCACCGAGGCGGCATATTGATTCACTTTGTGATAGGTCACGATCATCACGATCGACAGGAATACGCCCAGCGCCGAGGTCGAGCGTTTCGGCGGCACCCCCAGCGCCACCGCGAGCAGCGGCAGCAGGAACATCGAGGCGATTTCCGCCATGCGGAAATGGAATTCGGCGCGGCTCTCGTCGCGCTGATCCATCGTCTGCGCGCTGCGCCCCGATTTCACCAGTTCGGGCAGGGTCGCTTCGAGGCTGAGCCCGCTGCGGACGCGGAACTGCTCGAACTTCGGCAGGTTGATCGGCAAATCGTGCGCGCTGAAGCTCAGCACGCGCGGCACGCTGAAATCGGTGCGATTGTGCACCAACGTGCCGTTGCTCAGGCGCAGGATGATCACATCGGGATCGTCGGTGGCGAGGAAGCGCCCGTGTTGCGCGGTCACCCCGATCCAGTCGCCCTTGGGCGTCTGGGCGTGGACGAAAATGCCCGAGAGCTGGCGCCCGTCGTCGCGGCTCTGCTCGATGCGCAGCGTCATGCGATCGCCGAGCTTGGTGAATTCGCCGACCTTGATCGATGCGCCCAGCGCGCCGGTGCGCAGCTCGAAGCGGAGCTGCTCATAAGCGTAGCGCGCCTTGGGCTGGACATAGCCGACGATCGCCAGATTGAGCAGCGCCAGCGCGGTGGCATACATATAGGGGACGCGCAGCAGCCGGCCGTAGCTCATCCCCACGCCGCGCATCACATCCAGCTCGGACGAGGTGGCGAGGCGGCGGAAGGCGAGCAGGATGCCGAGCATCAGCCCGATCGGGATGCCGAGGCCGAGATATTCGGGCAGCAGATTGGCGAGCATCCGCCACACCACCGAAACCGGCCCACCCTCGGTCGCGACGAAATCGAACAGCCGCAGCATGCGATCCAGCACCAGCAGCATCGCCGCCAGGATCAGCGTGGAGAACAGCGGCAGCGCGATCAGCCGGGCCATGTAGCGGTCGATCGATTTCATGGGCGGGGAACGGACACTCGTCGCTGCAAAGACTGGCGGGGGGTATAGGCGCGTGCGCGGCGGGCGTCAGCCGAAATATCGGCCGGGCGTGGCGATCGTGGCAAAAATGGCGCGGTTCCGGACGTTGTATTCCGTTTCCGGCGCCTATTCCGCAGCGACCTGATCCGGCGCGGCCGGCCCGGCGCCGCTCAGCGCCGTCCCGATCGCACGCTCCAGCGCGGCGAGCGTGAAGGGTTTGCGCAGCACCTGACGCCCGCGAAACGCCTCATGTTCCATCATCTCGCCGGCATAACCGGTGACGAACAGTACCGGCAGCTGCGCATATTGCGGATCGAGCGCGGCGATCATCTCGGGGCCGGTGCGCGTCGGCATCAGCACGTCGGAAAGAATCAGCCCGATCGACCGATGGGTCGCGAGCATGGCCGGGGCGGTGAGCGGATCGTCGCACGGGATCGGGCGATGGCCCAGCTCGCGCAGCGCGCGGACGGTTGCGGTGAGCACGCGCGGATCGTCCTCCACCACCAATATGTCGATCGCCGAGATAGCGGCCGTGTCGGCAGGCGCTGCGGCGGCGAGCGGGGCAGGGGTTGCGGCCTCCTCGTCGGTGGTGACGCGCGGCAGGAACAGGGTGATCGTCGTGCCCTTGCCCGGCGCGCTATCCAGCGAGACCGCGCCGCCCTGCTGGCGGACGAATGCGAAAATCTGGCTGAGGCCGAGCCCGGTGCCCTTGCCGACCGGCTTGGTGGTGAAAAAGGGTTCGAACACCCGCTCCGCCACCTCGGCGCTCATCCCGCAGCCGGTGTCGGTCACCGCGATCGTCAGATAGTCGCCGGCGAGGCATTCGCGCTCGCCCTCGACCAATGTCGCCGCGCCGCCGGTGATCGTCAGCGTCCCGCGCCCGTCCATCGCGTCGCGCGCATTGACCGCAAGGTTGACGAGGCTGTTCTCGAGCTGGACGCGATCCGCGCGCAGCTGCCAGCCGCGGCTGTCGTCGCGGATCGTCACGGTGATGCGATCCCCCAGCGTGCGATCGAGCAGATCGGACATGCCGACCAGCAGATCGGCGACGCGCATCACCTCCGGGTTGATCCCGGCCTCGCGGGTGAAGCTGAGCAACTGGCGGGTCAGCGCGGCGGCGCGCTTCGCGCCTTCCATCGCGCTGTCGAGCTGGCGACCGATCGCCGCGCGCGTCGCATCACCGCCGATGCCGCGCTGGGCAAGCTCGAGCCCGCCCATAACGACCGCGAGCATATTATTGAAATCATGCGCGATGCCGCCGGTCAGCTGGCCTACGGCCTCCATCTTCTGCACCTGACGCAGCCGCGCTTCCTGATCGCGCAATTCTTCGGTGGCGACGGCGACGGCGGCGGCGAATTCATCGGCGCGCTTGCGCTCGGCGTCGGCGTCAGCGCGCGCGATACCGCGTTCGGTCAGCGCGCGGACGGTCAGCATGCCCAAGGCGATCGCGCCGATCAGGATCAGGATGCCGAACGAGGAGAGCACTCCTGCGAGCCGTGTCGAGCGATCGATCGCCGCGCGCGTTTCCGCGGTGCGCTGATCGAGCAGATCGCGCTCGAGCCCCGATATCTCCTCCAGAACGCTGTCGATCCCGGTCAGCGACGGCGCGGTGCGCGCGGCATAATAGAGCGACAGCGCCTGGCTGTTCTTATGGTAATTGGTGCTGAGCGCGATCAGCGACAATTGCTTGCCGCGTTCCTCATAATCGGCGCGCAGCCGGTCGATGCGCGATGCCTGGCTGGCGTTGTCGCCGGTGAGGTCGGCGAGCCGGTCGATCTGTTTCCCGGCCAGTTGCCAATCGTCATAGTAACGCTGGCCCAACCGCTTATCGCCGGAGATGACGAAGCGGCCGAGCGTCGCCTCGGATCGTGCGATCGTGCCCGTCAGCGTGCGGGCGAGGATCATCACGTCATAGCTGTGCGATTGCAGCTGGATCGCGCGGTCGCGCTGGCGGTTGGCCTCGCCCAGCGTCAGGATCAGCCCGACGAGGACGGCGACGCCCAACAGCCCCATCACGGCCAGCGTGATGGCGCGCAGCTTCGTTGCAGACCCCTCCGGGATCGCTGCCCAGACGTTCCCGTTCACGGCCATCTCCTTATCAGAGCAGGCAATTCAGGGGAAGGGTGAGGGCGCTCGCCGCTCCGGGGTTCAGGCGATCGCGCCCGTTGCGCGGCCGGCGGCCTCGAACATCGCGATCACCTGCGCGATCTGCTCGCTGGTGTGTTCGGCGCAGACCGAGCAGCGCAACAGGAAGGTGCCCGCCGGGGTCGCCGGGGGGCGCGCGACGTTGACGTACAGCCCGGCCTCGAGCAGCGCATGCCACATCGCCACTGCCTGCGTCTGATCGTCGAGCAGCACGGCAACAACCGCCGATTGCGGCTCGTCGGTCGGCAGGCGGAAACCGAGGCGTTTCAGCCCGCCATGCAATTGCCGTGTGTTTTCCCACAGATGCGCGCGCTTGTTATGGGCATGCATCAGCTTGCGGATCGAGGTGGCGGCGCTGGCCATCACCGCCGGCGGCAGGCTGGCGGTGAAGATATAGGGGCGGCAGACGAAGCGCAGGATCTCGAACTTGGGGTGGTTCGAGACGCAGAAGCCGCCGACCGTGCCGACCGATTTGGAGAAAGTGCCGATCACGAAATCGACCTGATCCTCCAGCCCCTGTTCTTCATAGACGCCGCGGCCGTTGGGGCCGAAGAAGCCCATCGAATGCGCTTCGTCGACCAGCACCATCGCGCCGTGCTTCTTGGCGACCGCGACCATCTCCTTGAGCGGTGCGACGTCGCCGAGCATCGAATAGACGCCTTCGAGCACGACCAGCTTGCCCGGCTCCTTCGGCAGCCGGCCGAGGCGCTTGTCGAGATCCTCGACCGAATTGTGGCGGAAGCGCACGACCTCGGCATTGCCCATCGCGCAGCCGTCGTAGATCGAGGCGTGGCTGTCGGCATCGAGGATGATATATTCGCCCTTGGTCGCGATCGCCGAGATCACGCCGAGATTGGCCTGATAGCCGGTCGAAAAGACGATCGCGCCGGACATGCCGTAGAATTCGCGCAGCGCCTGTTCGACTTCCATATGATCGTGGAAGGTGCCGTTGAGCGCGCGGCTGCCGTTGGTGCCGGTGCCGAATTTGTCGAACGCTTCCTTGCCGGCGGCGATCACGTCCGGGTCGAACGTCATCCCCATATAATTATAGGTGCCGAGCAGGATCGTTTCCTTGCCCTTGATCACTGCGACGGTGGGAGATTTCACCTCCTCCATCACGATCCCGAATGGATCGCGCACCCCGCTGGAGAGCAATGCTTCGCGCTCCGCGATTAGCGGGGCGAATTTGTCGAACAGATCGCGCTCGGCCGGCGCCGTTGTCGCGGCGGGGGAGCTGTCGGAATGTGCGCCGTCGTCGCTCATATCACGCCTTCAGCTTGGCAACGGCATCGACCAGCTGGCCGACCGTCTCGATTTCCGCCTGCATGTTCATCGTGATGATGATGTCGAACTCGTCCTCGATCGCGGCGACGAAATCCATCACCGTCAGGCTGTCCCATTCGAGATCGCCCTGGAAGGTGGTCGTTTCGGCGATCGAGACATGCTTCTTGTTGAAGGGTTCGATCTGCGCCTTGACGGCGGTGAGGATGGTATCGCGGTCGATCATATGTCCCGGCCCTTAGAGAGTCAGGGATAGATTTGCCAAGCGATTGCGGCCGAAGCTTGGCCTGTCGTTTTTGAGAAATGCCCCTTCAGGGCATTTGTGCGGCGCCGGCCCGCTCCCGCACGAAAATGCGGCTTAAGCCGCATTTTCCAAACGAACCTCAGTGCCCGCCGTTGAGGAACGAGTCCTTGATCGAGCAGGCCGCCGGGCCAAGGATGACGACGAACAGCACCGGCAGGATGAACAGGATCAGCGGCACGGTCATGATCGCGGGCAGCCGGGCGGCCTTTTCCTCCGCGCGCATCATGCGCGCGTTGCGGAATTCGGCCGACAGCACGCGCAGCGCCGAGGCGAGCGGGGTGCCGTATTTCTCGGTCTGGATCATCGTGGTGACGATGCCCTTTACGTCGTCGAGCGCGATGCGGGTCGATAGATTCTCGAACGCCTGTCGCCGGTCGGTCAGGAAGCCCAGCTCGATCGCGGTCAGCGCGAATTCGTCGCCCAGTTCGGGATAGGCCTTGCCGAGTTCCTTTGCGACGCGATGGAAGGCGGCATCGACCGTCAACCCGGCCTCGGCGCAGATCACCAGCAGGTCGAGCGCGTCCGGAATGCCCTTGCGGATCGCGTGCGAGCGCTTGGTAATCTTGTTTTTCAGGAAGATATCGGGCGCTTTATAGCTGATGATGAAGGTGATCGCGACGAGCCCGTAGCGTTTGAGCGGGGTCCAGTCGGCAAAGCTTTCGGTGCCATAAACCAGGAACACCATGATGCCGCCAAGCAAGATCGGCAGCATCAGCCGGCCGAAGATCACGCCGACCGCCCATTCCTTCGATCGGATGCCGGCCTGGAGCAGCTTGAGCTGCGCTTCCTTGACCTGGCTATCCTGCAACACCTTGAGCGAGGAGAGGAACGCGCGCATGCGATCCGCGCCCTCACTCTGGCGCACCAATTTGGCGCGGCGCTTGCCGCTGGGGGCGGTGATGCCCGCCTTCAGCTGTTCGCGCCGCTCGTTGAGCGCCTTGACCCGCTTGGCCATCGGATCGCGGACGGTGAGCGCGGCATAGATCGCCACCAACACCAGGAGCGCGATGAGGCCCGACACGATCGTCGCCACCATGTAGACGTCGATGCCAAGCAGGGTCGGATTGTGGACCGTTTCCATCGCGTCAGATCTCGAAATTGATCATCTTGGCCATGATGAAGGCGCCGATGGACATCCAGATGAGCCCGCCACCGCCGGCGACCATCAGCCGCTGATCGGTGAAGAAATTCTGCATATACGATCCGTTGATCGTCCAGATCAGCGCGAAGACGATGAACGGCAACGCGCCGATGATATAGGCCGACGCCTTCGATTCCGACGACATCGCCTTGATCTTCAGCTTCATCTGGCCGCGCTGGCGCAGCACGGTGGCGAGGTTCTGCAGCGTTTCGGCGAGATTGCCGCCGGTCTCGCGCTGGATCGCGATCGTGATGCAGAAGAACTGGAATTCCGGCGTGCCGATCCGCTCGGCGGTTTCCTGCAGCGCGACATCCATCGAGCGGCCGATCTTCATCTTGTCGGATACCATGCGGAATTCCTCGCCCACCGGGCCGGGAACCTCGGATGCGACGACCGACATCGTCTCGGTGATCGGCAGGCCCGAGCGCAGGCCGCGAACGAGAAGCTCGATCGCGTCGGGAAACTTGGCATTGAACTGGGTGATGCGCCGCTTGATGAAGAAGCCGACGACGAAATGCGGGATGCCCGCGCCGATCGCCAGCCCCGTCAGCAGCGCGAGCAGCAGCGGCAGCCCCTTCATCGTCAGCAACAGCGCGATGAGCAGCGCGATCCCGACCGTCGCCATGCCATATTGGCCGAGCGTCCAGCCTTTGCCGGTGCGCACCAGCCGCTTCTTCAGTTCCGCCGGCCGCGGCAGGAAGCGCATCGCGGCCTCGTCGGCCTTGCTGGTGTTCTTGCCGGTGATGCGGCGCATCTGCGCCTCCACCGCCATGGCGGGCGAGGTCGAGTGGCGTTCGCGCAGCGCGACCAGCCGGCGGCTGCTGGCGCGTGCTGCCGACGGGCCGGCGAACGCCAACGCGATCATCATGATCACGGTCAGCGAGCCTAGCGCCATTATGACAATCGGCATCAACGGCATCGTGCCCTCATCCAATCGTTCGATGCGATCGAGTGCCGCCGGGGCCTCGACTCGCGATCAATCCGCCTTCGCCCCATTCGGTTTCTTAGGCAGGAAAGCCTTAAGATCGGTGAACTTGCCGATCAGCGACCCGCTCTTTGGCTTCTTACCCGCGGTCTTGCCCTCGACCGGCGGCGCGCTGGCATCGCCCGCGGCGCACAGCTGGGTGGCGAGTTCGACGAACGCGGCGGTGGTTTTCGACGCCTTGCCGATCTCGGCGAAAGGCTTGCCGAGTTTCGCGGCCTGCGCGGCGAGCTTCTGATCGAACGGCACGAGGAAATCGATTTTCCGCTCGATCGAATTCTCGAAATCCTTGCGCGAGATTTCGAGCTGCTGCCCCGGGTGGACGCGGTTGGCGACGACCAGCGCTTTGACGTGCGGCGCGTTGGAGCGCAGCCAGGAGAGGATGCGGATCGTGTCGCGCGCGGCGGCGAGGGTCAGTTCGGTGACGATCACCGCGCCCTGCATGTCGCTGACGAGATGCGGGTGCGCCACCAGCATGTTGCGCGGCAGATCGACCACCGTGCATTCGAACGCGGCGCGCATCTCCTCCTGCAATTGGTAGAAAGCGGCGCCGTCGCTGACGACCGGCGAGTTGATCGGCGCTTCCGCCGACAGCACCGACAGCCGGTCCGACGCGCGGACCATCGCGCGCTCGATAAACAGCCCGTCGATCCGCGCCGGATTTTCGATCGCGTCGGTCAGTCCGCGGCCCGGCTCCAGATCGAGCGCCAGTGCGCCGGTGCCGAAATGCACGTCGAGATCGAGCATCGCGGTCGAGCGCTTTTCCTTCTCGCTCAGCAGCCAGGCGAGCGAGGTGGCGACGGTCGAGGCGCCGGCCCCGCCGCGCGTGCCGATCACCGCGACGGCATAATGCGGCCGCTCGGTGGCATTCTCGCTGATCTTGGGCGCGTTGAGCACCGCCTGGGCGTGGGCGAAGGAATCGCGCAGCACATCCGCCGACAAGGGCTTGAGCAGATAATCCTGCAGGCCGCTGGCGAGCAGATCGCGATAGAGCCGCACGTCGTTGATCTGGCCCGCCGCGATCACGATCGTCCCCGGCTCGCACACTTCGGCGAGCGAGTTGATATCGCTGAGCGGATCGCCGGATTCGGCGAGATCGACGAACAGGATGTGCGGGCTGGCCGAGACCGAGAGCGACTGCACCGCGTTGCGCAGCCCGCCCTTGTTCACCTTTTCAGGCAGCCATCCCATCTCGACCGCGATCGGGCGGATCGCCTCCGCCGTCGTCTCGTCGCAGACATAGGCGACGAAGGGTTCGCGATGCGCGGCGCCCGCTGGTTTCCACGGAGCGTTCATCTTACTTGCTCCCCGCCTTTTCGACCTTGAGCGTCGTGCCGCCGTTCCCGGTCGGTGTGGCCTTGCGATATTCGGTGATCGCGCGGGTGCCGGTGGCCGCGTCATAGACCTGCGTGCCCGGCTCGCCGCGTACCAGGTCGAGCGGATTGGCGACCATTGCGGCGAGGTTCGAATTGATCGCGCACCCCTGATTGGACGAGGTGTTGCTTTCGAATTCGGGCTGGCGGGTACGCGAGAAATCGGGGCAGCCCGGGACGCTTGCGCGCGCGCGGCTGACCACGATGCGCATCGTGCCGGGAGTTATCGGGGCGCCGGTAACCGCGGGTTCGTCGGCGACGAGCAGCCCGAAGCGTGCCGCCTCGCGCGACACCGCGTCGCGCGCGCCCCTGCCGCTGCTACCCGGATCATCGATCGCGACGCTGTCGCCATAGCCGAGCCGCAGCGAGGCCATCCAGCCGGCGAGGCGCTGTTCCTCGCCCGGCGCGAGGCCGTTGGGGACGGTGCCGACGTCGAAACTATAATCGGTCCGGCTGACGACCGGCTGATGGACCGATTCCAGCCCGCGGTTCTTGGTGCCGCTGCAGCCGCCGAGCATCACGGCGGGGAGGGCGGCGAGAAGCAGGGTGCGCTTGAACATGTTCACGTCCTCGTGCTGGCGCATCAGTTATTCGAGAAGCCGGGGGCCGGCGCGGCGGGGGCGCCATTGTCCTTGGCGCCCTTCACGTCCTTGGGCTTCGTCGCGGGGCTACGGGTATCCGGCGCGG